>JAAUYG010223958.1_pt1 | contig 11583 bp, 3 predicted proteins | sample 7278091 | NCBI WGS metagenome assembly JAAUYG01 (sample SAMN14350201, study PRJNA611818) | marine sediment metagenome | isolation source: surface marine sediment (0.6m) | place: French Polynesia: Moorea | collected 2018-08 | reverse complement strand
GTAGAAGTAGTAGTAGTATTGCTGTTGTTGCTGTTGCTGCTGCTGCTCCTACTGCTACTACTACTACTACTACTACTACTACTACTACTACTACTACTACTACTACTACTACTACTACTACTACTACTACTACCAGTAGTAGTAGTAGTAGTAGTAGTAGGAGGAGGAGGAGGAGGAGGAGGAGAAATAAATTTAAGCGGGCAACAGACAGCTGAAATTAATGGAAATATGAAATACATATTTTTGTAGAACTGCTTCTACGTCTATAACTAGAGCAGTAACCAGCAGTTGTAGTATAGTATACAGACTACTCATACTCCTTGCCCCGTTAGACTGATGTAAGAGCGTCTCAGCGGATTGCAAGAGGCCGGGGGTCGACAAAATATTCCAATGGGAAGGTTTCAGAATTTCAAACAGTGGGCTTTGAATTTCACAAACTTTGTTTCACTATACTTTTTAAAATAGCCACATATCGAATGTGGGCAGCTGTCCTATTTTTCTGTCAGAACAGAACTGTTGATAAAAACGCTAATGGTTACGGGTGTTTGCCTAACTTCACATAAAATTAATAAAAGGCTTGACTCAAAAATCACTTCAGATACATATAAGAACGACCAAATGGAGAAATAGACGTTCTTTTGTTGGCATAAATGACCAAACACTAGCATCGTGTATCCGCTTTTGTCTCAGTATGCGCGTGTGCTTAATACTTCTCGTATATATTCCTTATGCTTTCTTATGCATAAACGTTTGTGTATCCTTAATGTTTCTGTCTTTGTTCTGTCCAGGTAAAGTAATGTACCTACTTTATGCAGATTGTACAATAAGTGATACTGTGCGCCATACCAGCTATATATGTTTTTTTTTTTAAATTTTGAACGTGTTGTAGCAAAACCAGGATTGCATGCATATACTTGTTACCACTGCATGTAAAGTTCTATGCACCACGGAGGTAGAATTATTACTTGAAAAGATACTAAAATTCCAAATTAAAAGCAAACGGTAAATTCAATATATATATTGACTTACGGCACTTCTCCGTGTAACCTAGATACCCATGGATTTTAAACTTTAAACTTAAAACTCATGTACAAAAGGCTCTTTAGCACCTTTTGTTAACTTGTATGTTCTTACTATGAGTTTATGTAGGTTTTAACTGGGCGCCAAGGTAGAACACATATTATTGTAATTAGCCCACCCATTTTAAATAAATTGGTGAATAAATAAATTATGTAATTAGCGTACCCAGTTTAAATAAATTGGTGACTAAATAAATTATGTAATTAGCCCACCCAGTTTAAATATATTGGTGAATAAATAAATTAATAAATAAATCCTTTTCTGAATCGAGACATAATTGCCACTCAGCTGAAGTCTTAGTTTGAATACGGCAAGCTGCCCTGACTGTGGCCTCGTCTGTCTGTTAAACTCATTGACTACTCTTTTTCCAAAGAACTGCTGGCTTACTTCTGTTCTCGATGTTTCTTTGGAGAGATTCAGCGGGGTTTTCTGCCCTGTCTGCTGCCAAGGGAGAACAGCATCTTAACATCGGTTCTATGGTGTCCATGGAGGGATTTGTTGGTTTCTCGCATGTCGGCTTTTCAACGTCGTAACGTGAGGGGCTGGAGGTTAATGCAGCGTATATTTTTCTTCTCGCCAATATAGTTATACTTTATATAGTTGATAAGAGATGCTTCTGTCAGGGACAACTGCTAGTATTGCGCCATCATCACTGTATTTTGTGATAAAGTTTGTTCATGAAGTTTGTATCAATGCGATAGTGTAATAAAATTTTGTGCATGAACAGCCGCTAAAGGTAACACACTGGACATGTTTAGGTGAGTAAATCCAATTGGCAAAAAAAAAAAAAAAAAAAAAAAACAATGCTGACACTGCGTTCGACAATATTGTGTTGCTGTCGAACAGAATTGTAGTAACAAAGAGATACAGTATTGTGGAAAATATTAAAAGTTAGATACATGACGGAAGAGAACCCATAAAGGTCAAAATCAGACTGAAGCTACTATAGATCACTGATCGTTCAGTTTAAAAAGGAAAATAAGAGAGTAATGAGGTATTAGTATTGCGAATATGAAAACGTATATCTGTAAAACTCAATAAACGACAACCCCCTACAACATGGAGTGGCCTGCCGAACCTGCATTGCATTATTACACATCTTATGCAGTTTCCACATTGTTGCACGGCGTGCAATTCCTTAATTTTTATTCTCCTGGTCCTTCTACCACCGTAGTTGCAGACGTATACGGTGATACCATTGCCTAGATAACCAAACGGACATATCAATATTTGATTTTACGTGTGTTTACGTGTTTTTTTTTATTTCATTTATGTTTTTATTTATTTGCAAATACAAAATGTAGTATATTTGATGGTTTTAAATATAATAACTGGCCCGTGGTCAAAATTTCAGAACCTATATATATATATATATATATGTATGCAGGTATTTTATATGTTTGTATGGTCAGTTTTGTTTTAATCATTTTTTCCCGGTACATTAGTCTTAAGGCATCAAGTGGATATCATGCAGTTGCAGTTTCCCCGTCGACAGAATCTGGGAGACCGGGGGTTGAGGAACACACTCCGTGGCTTGAATAATGGTGAATGGCCTTTTAAAACATTATGTTGTTGCTTCTTTCTGTTTCATTTAAAATATGAAATGATAAAGCTTGTTTTATGTTTTACTTATAATCAAAACAACCACGTTTCGTCAAACTGTGAATCACTTACTCAGTGTTGGTCAAAAGTGGTAAGGTAATTTCTAACTCACCAGGTATATAAACTAAATTATTTAAGGCCGCATGGTAAACACAATTATTGTAGAATTCCTGGGATACATCTAAACCCAATATAGATTTCTGCGATAGAATCTACTTCAGAATATAATTGGGGTTCTAAGCACATAAAATGCAAAATATATATACCGGTACTTGCATGCCCGTATATGTAGGTGTCACTAGGTTTTAAATCATTGCTTATAATATGAAGAGAACATTTCTTTCGGTCAGCATTTCAAAGTATGGTACAAACCAAGCCCCTATACACCGTCGAAAGTTTTGAATACCTTTTCTATGGAGTTGTCAAAAAGATAACGTGTTTGACAAATGGCGTCAATGCAACAAAACGAGGAATGTGTAAGGTATGCCGCTGGCGGCCATGTTGTGGTAGTCGCTAACCCTGAGTCGGGCGGCTATAGACCCCAGGCCTCACCGACTTCTAGATGGCCGACATCTTGGAATTTCTCTGCCGTGCCAAGGTGGTCGGGGTGTTTGCATAAGTAGCAGCGAGCGGCTGCCAACCCGGCTCCCACCGTCCGCTAGCGACACCTAGGATCTGTCCCAGTCTACATAACATCTTAGTCCCAGGAAGTATCCAGTCGCCGCCGAGGTATGTAAAGACACACATACTCATTATATAGTATCCTAATACATACTGGAGTATATAGAGACAGTCTTCCAAGTAAAGGCAATAAAGATTCTTAAAGGAGATATTTTTTCTTTCATATTTGTGGCGGGGTGGTGGTGAAGTATTTTTAATTTTGTTTATATTGCCTAGATAGAATGTTTTGACTAGCACTAACCCCATACTACTACTGTTTACTTTCCGTAAAAGTAGGGCTTGGGGTTGCAGATCATGGTCAATAATATCTCATGTTAGGTGCAAAGAAAATTCCGATGCAACAATTGCTTGTTCACTTACCTGTTCAGCTTTCCAGCCAACCCCCCCCCCCCCCCCCACCGATATTGCAGGAGTTTACCAAAGATTCTAACCATGACATTGCACAGATGTGACAAAGAAAAAAAATTGCAGCTCGACAACAAAATCAATCGCCAAAAATGTTTCTTTTCAACATGAACTGCTGCAGATGAGTAAATCGTATAACTCGTCAAGATTCTTTCCCGGCATAAGACTTCAACTGAAAAAAAAAAAAAAAAAGGATTTGCCACAAAACAAGCTTATACAAAAAACATAGAATGAGCTATTCAGCTGTAACAAAAAATTCCTATCGCCATAAACCAGATTCCTGTCAGCCCGACCAGCAGCTGGTCACACAACCTCGAGCTGATGCAGTGACAAGTCGTTGCCTGCTTGTGCGTGTTCCCGCACTGTATGTTTTATAACATACAACACCCCAAGTGTACGCTAAATTATCTTCATTTGTCACTCACAGCTGCTGAATAATTTCCAGGTCCGGCAATTCTGGCAAACAATTGTTTTGGAATTGTTAAGAACGCCTTCCGAGCTGCTCCTCCCAGAAGGTGCGCGCATTGATCGTGTCCGTTTAAGTATCTATTTATCGCGCTTACAAAACAACTAAACGCCAATACATAAACGCCGTGTCAGTCCCTCCGGCGCGCTAAATCAGAAAACAATCAGATATGATCAAGATAAATATTTTATACCGCCACGTGTCGCACAGGAAATGGCAAAGAGAGGAAGATAAACACGGCACGGCTGACAAAAGGTGCCGGACGGGTGGGCGATAATCCACACGCGTGCCGGGGGGCCGGTATAAAACACAAATCCGCGTAACAAAACGGCCAAATAAATCAGTGTCCCGGCTAGGCATGTTGCAGATGACTCGTTGGCTGTGAGCAGAGACATGTGCCATTCGTGTGCATCTTTATCCCGGCCATTATGTAACAGTTGGTGTGTACGCTGCCCGCGGCTGTCGCTGACAGGGTTGTCACCTGCCGGAGTAATGTCACACGCCTCGAGACACGAACCTCTCCACACCACACCAACAAATTGTCACCAACGGCTACCATTTTATCCCTCTCTTCTGATAAATCGCTTGACAAAATCCAGGTTATCTAAGTATAATAAAAAAGAAATTTGAAATCCGCCTCGCGTCATGTCCTTTTTGTGAAAAATAGATCGAGCCCCCGGGTTTGCATGGGGCGCTGAATTATTTAGTGGCTGCCATCAGTAACCATGTCTCGGTTTGTGTGAACTTTAACATCTCACAACAAAAAATGTAACACAAATGCAGACAGCGTACAATAATATTCCCAGCCACTCTATGTGTGGTGTTTTCAAATAAAATAGACGCTGATTGCAATTCATAACTCGGTTGACATCATAACGGATGACTCTCTCTCCCTCTCTCTCTCTCTCTCTCTCTCTCTCTCTCTCTCTCTCTCTCTCTCTCTCTCTCTCATTTTTACCACTTTTTTACAGCATTGGACTGAATACATACCATTAATACTTTTAACATTCACGCGAACACATATTCTGTGTCGGCTTCTGCCATTGTGTCATTTTAGCATGCAAAGCATTCTCTGCCATCATTGCTGGCAGTCATAAGGACAGACTCGACACGTAACTTCACGCGTGAGGATGTATACTCCCGGAGCAGGAACAATGTTTGCGGAGCCCTCTGTTTTACAGCCTGGTTAAAATGACATCAAATTAAACTTTGACGAGCTGTTTTATGATATAATAATAAGCATTTCCACCGGAAAATTGCGGCAATTTGCATGAGGACGGTCCGGGAAAATTATTAATATATTCTACTTTTACGAATCTAGGCTGAATTAACATGTCTACTAAATGCTCAAAAGGACGGCAAGTGGTTCAAATTGTATAAATTTTAATGAGGAACATTTTTCTCTCGCACCTTATGGGTTAATAGGTCAGTTCTCTCTCCGAATAGTCTCTTTCCCTAGCGAATTACAGCACAAGATCTTTCTTCCTTTTTTGCCGCTTGTATTTTCCTGTATTTTAGTGTTCCTGTAGTTTCTTACTGTATTTATTTATTTGTGTATTTGTTTTTTATTTATTTGTGTATTTGTTTGGTATTTATTATTATTTATTATTTTACTTATTTATTTATTTATTCCTTATTTATTTATTTATTTATTTATTTATTTATTTATTTATTTATTTATTTATATACTTATTTATTTATTTATTGCAGTCAGGTATTTTTTGCTTTGCCAGTCAAGCCATTGTGTCCGTAACTGCCACATGTGACCTACTTTATATCTTGAACATTATCCTTTGAATCATTTTACCCCTAAAATGACAGCACGAACGAAGAAATCGACTATATTGCACCGACAATAAGGTCTCCCGGCGGACTTTCCAATTTGCGACGATTAGATTTTTGTGCACCAAAGCACCCCGAGCAAGCACCGAGTTACAAAAGCGCAAGTCAAACATTGACACAATGTTTGTGAGTTTACGCTATGGAGTGGTTATGGCAGTCCGGGTGTTTGGGCTTACTATAAGTGGGTGTGTCAACAGGAATAATTGTGGCGAGCGAGAGACCGGTTGGGGTCGGGGAGGCCTCCGTACATTATGTCTAGACTCAATAAATGTCATTGAACTTTCCACCCATGCAGACTACACTTTTCAGGGATATACACCTTGACAAGTGCATAATGTGTAACTCTTACAGAATACTGTTCAAAGTTTGTGTCATTGGACGTGCCTGTTGGGAAAAGCCACATTCCTGGCTGCGCTCTAACCGTGACCTTGTATCGATTTTTCTCCAGATTATGTGTGACCTAGAAAGGCTTTCCTTCCCACAGACAACTTACCGGCGGTATTCGAAACAGCAAATTAATAGGCCTACGGTATTTCAAATTTACATATCACGCAGCTTGAGATGTTTGAGCAAACCTGTTAGATAATGCGAATTATATGCAGGTATTCAAAAAAAAATATTTGCCACGTCAATTTATTTTAGCGTATTCTATCTGTAATCCCCATCACAACAGCGCAGTCCATTTATGCCCCATAAAAAAAGAAATAGACCTATTATCGCTCTGATTTAAAGCTTTAGTCTTCCCCACTCTTAGAATCAGTTTCATGTTATAACTGTTTAAAGAAAGTACATATAATAGAATTGAGGTATTTCGGAAATATTAATTATAACATATCTGAAAAAAAATATAATAAAAGGGTACGTGTCACCTTGTGCATACGGAGATCATTATACAGTTTAGTTCGAAGATTGAATGAACCATCTTGCCTACAAAAAATAAGATGTAACTTACCCGTTCTGTGTTACATTCCGAAGACTGAGTTCCAGCTCAAAAGGCCTAAAATCGAACATCGGTAATCCTTTCATGTGGGATATATAGCCTTCCGTGCAGTGCAGTTAATAAGAACAAAAACTTGGTTAAACTGCAAATGTTGATGTGTATCTTCTCTTTCTCTCAGAAATGTTTGACTAAAGTTCCATGTCAGATTATTGGCCATAGCGTATCGGAGTTTCGTGTGGTGTGTATAGTCGGCCAGGAGCAGTCGAAGCGGAACCCGTGTCTGTAGTTGTGGACGTCCGGCTGCGCCTGCCAGCCTCATATACCGGGCCAGAAATTGCCATATCTTGGAGAATAATGGGACACAAACCAACCCGATTCCATGAAGTATTTGCCTCTTTATTACAAGCCCATTACTTATTTAAATCCTCGATATTGCTGCTAACGCCGCTGCGTTCGGTGGAGTTTTAATGGTAGGCATAAAGTCCCCTGACGCAAAAACTCGCAAAAAAGTCTTAAAATGCTTTCCCCTAGGCTGTTTTTAGTGTTAGGCATGCCTATAGTTGCTCACAGATGTAGCCAGTTTCTGCCCGTTTGATTAGTTGGTACATGACAAAGACCTGAGCAATTATCCAGCTACCATTGGCTTGACAAACAAATAGCCTTTTAACAACTTGGTGCAAATATGTTTATTTTGACCGAATACGCCCTGCTGGAATTACTTTTTTTCACTTATGTACAATCATTCTATATAAAATCATGAAATAGGAAGATTTAATTCTAAAATAAAAATATTACAACAGACTGAATGTGGGAAACTAAAAAATACTTAAAAGATCTCCATGATTCTAGTAGGAAAAGTTAGTAGAAGTAAATAAAATAATCGATAAATAAATAAATAAATAAATAAATAAATAAATAAATTGGTTGACGCAATTTATTGATAAAAATGATATAAGCAGTCTCGGGTAGGTCTGACCTAACATGCCATTTTCAAACTGCCACATCGATACTTATAGAGATTTATGTAGCGGCTTTTAGCGTTTTATGTTTACCCCGACCTTACTGCTTCTACGCTGGCGCCGGTAGGACTGGGTTCCAGCCAGGTTCAGTGCCGGGACTCAGACCTCGTTCTGCCATAGGTCAGTATAGAAGATATAGATCACCTGTTTCCTTCTAAAACCGTAGTGGGAGCTATATCCTCCCCTAAGATTCTTATTCTTTATTTCGGGTTCCTGCGCCTGCCCCCTTTAACACAATAGGGATATGTCAAAATTAACACAAAGCAAAAATAATACAAGAGACCTTAGATATTTGGTAATGTCAAAGCAGGTAATACTATCGTCAATAAAAGGTTAAGGGTCTAAGGTGTTCAGTTCTGCTGCTCTTGTTATTGATTTTAAACTCATTGTGGATGGCTTTGGTGAAATCGTTCGATGTTTGTTTGTTTTTTCTTTTTTGTTTTGCTTTGTTTTTGTCTTCATTAACATTATTTTAATGATAGCACACGTCTGACGCTGAAAGCGGCCGTCGATAAAACCAGTACCAACCATGTAAAATTATAGAGCGAAACGTTGTTGACAAGGGATTGCTGTTGAAATAAATAATTTATAGCCCCACTGAAGAAATAATTTAATTTTAGTCATAAGTAATTTAATTCTAGTTATAATTTAATTCTAGTTATAATTTATAAATATACACTGAAAATACTGTGCTTTGGATCGTATTTGTATACAATGTTTCAATTTGTTTTTTTTTTGTTCATTTTTTTTAGCTTTACCATCCAATTGTCTACAGACACTGCTCAAATATGTAACACATGTTTCATTTTCCCAGAGAAGCATTTTTCATTATAGGCCCATTATAATTGGTCAGAAAATTAACTTGAAAGTGCCTCTAAGCCTGAAGACCTCCCTCGTGTGCCAGTGTGTGCCGTGCACACACTGTGGCGTGTGAAGAAACTTGTAAAGATGCTAGTTCTTCCCATAGCCATAAGTCAAGGACCGCACAGCAATTATTTCTATCACGATAGAGACAACACGAATACATACACACACAAGTCTTTTTAAAAATACAGACATGCAGAAAGGGTAGAAACTGAATGCGAGCTGCCGTGTCCTGAACTGAGAAACACGGAAAGCGTTTCCGTGACCTCTGACCCCACCTACATTAGCGACCGGTGTGTGCCTGTGGCAGTCACTACATGGCGGAGTTCCCTGGCTGGGGTCACTGGGCTGACTGACTGGAGGGCACACGGCTGCTACTGGCCCTGCTGGCTGTAACCTACTTACAAAAGTTTGCTGGTGTAGAAGGGGAGAAAAAAGCTAGCCTAGAGAGAAACTCCACCCCCTCTGCCCCCCCCCCCTCCCAAATGCAAAACATTCCCGCTCTCGTGGGTAATGGGATTGCCAGACCTTGCCACGACTCTCCCTGATTTATGTGTCACGCATGGCCCTCAAATTGAACGTATGGCCGAATGGCATTATGGGATTTCTCAGCAAAATGGCTGCATGGCCTACTTTTTAAAGATATTAATCGTGGTATATTTGTTCCGTAACTAAATGAAATGGGCCATTTCAGTGCATATAGCAATTTCAGATATTACCTTCTATTTATAGATTCAGCGTTCAGTGGATTGTATCATCATACGCGACGTCTGCTAAACGTTATACATGTATGAAGCATGTGGGCTACAACATAAGTGAACTATTAAATATTTTAATCGCTGAATGGAACGTCTGTAACTATCTATCTCTATATACGCAAGCATGCCATGCATGAAGAACTTCTACCAGTCATCTTGTCACAAAATTACCAGACGTTGTGAAGGGTGGAGTGTGTGGGGGTGGGGGGTGGGAGGAATGATGTAGATTGTGGTATTTGACAATAAGTACTTCCCAAGATAGTATACATACCCATCGATACAAATCCTATTCTATCAACATCATATGATGTGACGAGTCTATTGGTCACGTTCTTTCTACTCGATTAGCCGCCATTTAAACAAATAATGTGTCAACTCACTGGCACAACTGACACAAGATGTCCGCGAACTTCAAACAGGTAGCATCTTCAGTCTCACATTTCTGGTTTTCGGTTTAAATCGGTCTGCGATCTCCAACCCCAGGTTCCCGACCAGGATCAACACTGATTATACCCTAGAAACGTAACCTGCGATATATTAGCCTAAGAGTACATTAGACATGTACTTGCAATTACCTGCCTGTATTAATGTTTTTGAAGACCAGCTAAACATCCATAGCATAATACACACAAAAGACAGTAACGAGCAAGCTGTCAAAAGCCCACATGTCTCTGGGTGATTTATCTAAGCACTGTAGAAAAAAAAACTCGTGTGTAGTCTAGTTGAGAAAAAAAAAAAAAAAACAGAAAGAAAATTAATATATGTACCGGTAATCGTAAAATCACTGCTGTCTTCGCTGTATTTTAGTATAGTTATGCTGTAGCAGTAGTCGTGGCGGTAGTAGTGGTAGTACTAACAGTTGTAGTAGTAAATATAGTAGTAGTAGTAGTAGTAGTAGTAGTAGTAGTAGTAGTAGTAGTAGTAGTAGCAGTAGTAGGAGCAGCAGCAGCAGCAGCAGCAGTAGTAGTAGTAGTAGTAGTAATAGTAGTAGTTTCAACGGTGCCAACTTCATGGAGGCGAGAACAATATACACTAGCAGTAGCAGCAATAGCAGAAGTGATACATTACCGTCAGCAGACACAGTTCGTTTATGTGCTAACGGTATACAGGAAACTTAAAAATGCACATTCACTAGTTGTTTTACTTTACGCCGTCAGTGTGAATCTCGATGTTTTGGCATCAGTGGCTACACTGTGATTGAAATACTATATCATATAGATATTAGTAGCACCAGTACTTCGTATTCAAAACACAAGGTTGCCAGAAACATTTCCAATGCCGTGTGTGTAACCCAATATATATAGAAAGAGCAATATAACTAGCTTTACACTAACCACCTCGGAAGTTTGTTTAATACCCCCCTCCCCCCACCCTCCCCCCTCACACCCCACCCCTTTATTTCGGATAAGCCAAAGAGCCCCGGGAATTGCAGGCTAAACTACATCTTTCGCCCCAAGAACGTCCATCGTTACTCCATATTTGGATTCCCCTGGTCTGGGAAGAAATCGGCGAGATCAAAGGCTTTTGTAGCACTTCTGGAGAGCCCTCGAAGAAAACCAAGTCGTAAACCTGGCGTTTATGAAACCTCGTAAATCGCGCTGCCGTCTGTGCCCTGAATGCTGACGCTTTTCTCGAGTAGGCAGCTTTTTCTCCACGCGGAAGCCTAAGTGGAAACAAGCCGTGTTGTTTAGATAGCGTCTGTGTGCTCTCTCCCCGTGACAAGGGCCCGAAGGGTGGGGGGTGAGGGTGGGGGTAATGTCTAAGGGGACAAGGGTCTTGTTGCTATTGCTCCCACTTGATCAACCGTGGTCTCCGATCAGTCCGTGTTACTGGGTTTGTGTCAATCGTCTCGGGGTCAGACGGGGGAGGAGTGTGTGTGTGTGTGTGTGTGTGTGTGTGTGTGTGTGTGTGTGTGTGTGTGTGTGT
>JAAUYG010172748.1_pt1 | contig 11583 bp, 11 predicted proteins | sample 7278091 | NCBI WGS metagenome assembly JAAUYG01 (sample SAMN14350201, study PRJNA611818) | marine sediment metagenome | isolation source: surface marine sediment (0.6m) | place: French Polynesia: Moorea | collected 2018-08 | reverse complement strand
TAGCAAGCAATTGAGGCAGCGGACGCAGATTCCTTTTAGCAGCTCTTTCTGCCATGTGATGCCTTCCCAGGAACCTGTACTAATTGACTCTTGGGATTAAGACACTAATATCGGGAGTATGGCTTAATAACGCCAGGATTTACTCGGGATCACCTTCCCCTGGTATGTACTAAATTATCAGGCGTATATGGTGTTTCTCTGAGTAATAGTTTATAACAGTATGTTACATGGATAGACAGAAGGTATTAGTGGAGGGATATAAAGATCACGCGCTCTAGGCTCAGGGCAATGTCAGGGTGATAATGGGATTAAAACAATGAAACAATGGTTATGTTCTGGAAACGTATGACTGCGGGTGTATGTCAGGGTAAGTTTGCCCGTATGTATAGAGCCGCGGATTTCTGAATAAAGTATTCTTCTGATTCCTGATTCCTGATCCTGGGTTTATGCTGCTACTGACGCTGGACTTGCCTTGTTGATGCCATCCATTGCTGAGCCCAGTCTGGAACTAAACGGCCAGCCGAACCTGGAACTATAATACTCATGGGGCTGAATAGGGACATCTGCCACCGGAGTGACAGATTATCCGGCACTCATTAGGTCCTGTAAATGAGCATCACGTAATTAAGATCATTAGGTAACTGAGAGAGGGGGTGAAACTTACAACTACATGTAGGGCTAGGATTGATAGCGCCTGTGTGCACAGACTTATTAATTGGCGATTAGTAATGGTAGTAGCTTCACTATTGTTTTACCAAGTCGTGCTTTTCTTTTAAATGAGTCAAACCAGTATTAATTCTACAGTATTAAACAGACTATTGTCCTTCCTGCCTTCATCTATACCGTGTGTGAAACTTGTGTATGTGCTCGCATATAAATGGTAAAACACCCTCAATTGGTTGTAGGCTCACCCTGTGAGCCCTGCAGTGTATACTGATACTTGGTCCTAGAATGAATGTGTATGGGTTTTATACAGACCCCAAGGGCCTTTGGTTGTGAGTTTGTATACGGTCACACCTTCAGCATTAGAGGTTCATAGTTAGCTAGATTGGTCGCCACTTAGGTAATTAATTGTGTCTGTTAGGATTTTATGTTGTCGGTTAGCGCTGCTCCCCTACATGATATTGTTTGTACTATGACATAGCACGGTCGCAGGAGTGACCTAGGTAAATAGGAAGGAATTAATGTAGTGTCACAGCCACTGTTAGGGTAGGGTAGGGTGAGTTATCTATTCCAGGTAACCAGGTGTCTCCGACTTCTGATCAAGCGTTACAGTGCTTATGCTTTGGCATTCACGTGCACAATACTGTCCTGGCCCGAAAAGGCAAAACACCATTTCTTTACTAAAGTAATATAATGTAACTTATAAGTTATCAAATATATATTTAATCTGGCCAGTAGAGATATTTCTCTTAAAGGTACTGTTTCAGGTAGTCAGTGTATGTACTGGTGCCAGTTGTACTAATTCGACTGGCCACCAGTTAGTTAAGCCGTTTATTCCAGGTATTAGCGTCTTTTTTAGCGCGCTACACAGCCATTGCTGTGTGGCATCTAAACACCCGAAGCGAGCGTCCACAGGGCCGGTCCCCTATACGTACTGTATAGCTGTATGGCCCTGACCCCGTTTCACCTCGCTGCGCAAATGTATATATCCACTTTGTATTAATCTTGTTGTTTTGCAGGCACCGCAGGAGCATTGTAACACCTAGCGTCGGCTTCGCTCCCTGCGCATATATTCCCTGTGTATTACGTTGCGTGTATGTTCATATGTTAACTTTTAAACTAGTAATTTATATCTAGTATTTGTTAGTATTCACGTCACCGTTACTGTACAGTAAATTTAACGTACCTAGGTGTAGCTGTAGTAGACTGTAATGGTCTGTAAATCACTACAAATATTCCTAAATCACAACGCAATAACTGTGACAAATGAACATGTACACCGCACTGACCCCTACATTTATGTCCAGTAAAGCACTAGTGAGGTATCTCCCAGTCTAGGTACTAGGGCTGACCCTTACATCTTTATCTTTCAGCAAAAAGATGTTGAAATACACCCCATGGGGTGTGTTGTGATACTGTTTTCGAACTTGATCATAGCGTTACATGGCTTGAGATATAGGTACGGTATTGACAGCCTTTCGGCAGCGTTTGCTCTTTAACATGGTGTATAATGCTGCCATCCACAGTCCACGTGTACCCTGCGTGCATTGGATTGTTTGCAGACGACCGTTCGCTAGAACTTTCCAGAAAGTTACAGCGGAAAGGTCAGCTGCAGTTAGGTAATTTGCATAAATTCCACGTATATTCCTTATTTGGCAAGACAGCGGGAAAACTCTCACCTGATGGCCAGACCTAGTGAGTGCATATGTACGTGCGTACTAGCTAGTGTGATCTCGTAGCATGTATTCCCGGTCTAATATTATTAGAATTAGGAAGCTATGTATCTAAGCTCCCAGATTCGGTATATAACAGTTTTCCAAAGACGTTATTTACTGAATATTTTGCCCTGGTTGCCAGGTGATGACAGACGATTTGCGAGTCATAATACCCAGTCGCTCTGTCGTCAGCCTAGGTAACCAGGGCCCTTTCTGAATGTATGTGTGAAGAAGGAGAACTCGCCATATTGGATTTCAAATTCAAAGCACATGCAACAGAGAGATATTTCCTCAGATTAAATCACTGATTTTAGTGTTACTGGACTGCGTTTCGATAACACTATGTCATGAAAGGGATCTAGAGTATGGGGAGACCCCGTTGGAGGTACTGGGAGTCTGGCTGGCGAATTAGACGACCAGGAGAGAGAGGGGATGCCTGAATCCCTGAACTCTGAGACGGGAAAGGGGTGCTGGCGCGCAGTCAACCTCTGATCGTCAGGCTCCTGTCTCTGGACAGGCTTACGCGAAAGCAGATGACGTCGACCTATTACCTAACTTCTGGCCAACAGGGAATGGCCCTGAAGCCAAAGAAGACAAAGTCCCGAAAATGCAGAGGTGCTAAAGCCCCTGGATCAGGAGGGCGAGTCTAGGAAAAGGGAGAGGCGTACCCCGCATCCTCCTCGATCCTAAATCCAAACCGAAGACATTCAACTTCCAGCTGATGCTTCTGAGTCCTCGGACATGGAAGATGAGAGTGTTGAGAGTGCACAGACGATCTCACACTCTCCCCAGGACAACAAACCTGACCAATTTGCCCTCTCACCACCTAAGGAACCTTTAATCCCGGGTGACATCACCACTGCAGTCACTGATATAGCTCTCTCGACTCAGGATTCTTCACCTGTACCTGACAGCGCTCGCCCGAGCAGCTCAACTCCTGTTTAACAGGAAGGGACAACAGCTCAGACTCTCAGGTCACTGCTTACTCAGGTACCATGCCTTACCATGAGCACCTGTCTCTGTCTCCGCCCAGGAGTAACAGTCAAAGTCTGCAATCAGTATTGGTATTGCCGTAGTGGCCCTGACTCTGATTGGGGTGAAGGAAAAAGTGTGGCGTCCAGGCGTTGTCGCATGTATCTTAAGATATTGCCCTATCTGATCCCCACTGTGGAACAGGTTCAGAGTCGGTGGTATCAGGAGGAAGATCTAATGGAGCCGAGTAGGGAAGCTTCCCCTGCACGCAGGGTGGGGACATGTAACGTTGATGGGTCCATTGGTGGAGAAAAGGGTCACGCTTTGCCTTCTAAACGATTAGGCTGGTAAAAACTTCCACGACGAAAGGGAGTTGAGCCGAAGAGTTACCTACCCTTGTGCCGAAAGGGATGAGAAGGGTAAGTGCTCACCTATCACCGAGCAAGAATGCCTTGAGCACGTAAAATGCCAAGACGCGGAATGCAGAGGTGATGAGTATTGGAAGGGGCAGCTTGCACGGAGCCACTACATTCCCACCCCTGATGCCAGCCCGGTAAACTTCAGCTACCGGGTCGGGAGGTCCACCTACACGGTACCTCACCATGTAGTGGGGCCAATGGCATGGGAATATCCTTACCATAGTGGTCAGGCCCAGGAAGATCTTCCTGATCGACTGGTGCCTGCGAGCCTCTATGGATTGAAGGTGGTCAGACCTGGCTACCTATCACCTTCTGACAGGCCTGCCACTCTGACACAAATCCTCGCAGCTTGTGACAGCAGTAAGGGTTATGTGGATCACATCAGTGACACTGATGTTAATACGCATGCCACCCCGGCAGGATACGATGGACAGGGCCACCTTGGAAGAGCTCGGTTCGTCTGCCCTCAACCGGAGTGCACAGTGGCAGGGGGGTATTCGTTCCTCTTTGCCACTATAGAACAGTGGGTGGCACACTGGAACACCTATGTGGCTGTCGCTCCACTGTTCAACTGCATGGTGTGTGGCTGTAACTTTGAAAAGGCTGCCACGCCACACTCCCTAGATGTGCTGTTCCGTCATTTCATTGACGCTCACCCAAGCATTCATGGTAATGGCGAATGGCTGAATCTAGTGGAATTGGTGGTTAGGGGACTTCATGTGAAGCCAAATACACAGTATTGGCCCCCATCCACCACGCTGAGAGACTTACAGCGCCCAGTTGCTGTAACAAAACCCAGTGCTGTCCAACTGCTAGGTGGGCAGCGTGCGAGAACTCCATAAGGCTGTGGTGTCACGCTGCAGGTCATATAGAAGGGCTCAGCGTAAGGAGAGTAAGAGTGGAGAGCATAGCTCTTTGGCCTCCAGGGGTGCCCCCAAAGCCCCTTCGGAGTCTGGTGCCCAGACACTCTCCGAATCAGCAGACGAGTGGGCTCAGTTTCGAGGCTCTGCTGATGAAGCTTCTGGTGCCGCCCAGAAGGCTAAATCGTCTAGCCAGAAAGGAGGCAAAAGCAGTGTATGTCAAGGTGGCCAAAAGGACTCCAGGTCCTCGGTTAGTACTGTGGTCAAGCCTGGCTCTGCAAAAGGGAATAAGCATACGGGGAAGGAAGCTGGCCTGGCTGAAAAGCCGTGATGGGACACTTCTTGCAAGGTCCCCAAATGCCCAGCATCAGACACCAGCGTCAGCTCTGAGGCTCAAACCCCTTGCAAAGCTGACAAACACAAGCAACCAAAAAAGAAGGCCACTAAGAAGGGTTCTACGCCTAACAAAGGTTCAGACCCTAAGGTCAAGAGAGGGGGAGGGCCTCCAGCTTTACAGCCTGCCTTTGCCTCAGTCACACCTACCGCTTGACCGTTGGGCCCACCATCACCCAGGGGATGAGCTTATACCTGCCAACGCTGAGCGCGCTGAGTGGGCAGGTGGCCTGGTGCTCTTTCAATGCACCAGGCACTACCCGTTGATCATGTATGAGACAGAGCTTGAAGCTCAACGTCAGGCGGGTCAGCAGCTCAGGCTGTGGCGTGCAGAACTTATTGATCATGAATGCCAGAGCCTGGATGCATCAAGAATGGTCGGAACTTTGCTCTCACACAGGCCTTCGAACCTGCCTTGTCTCCCTCCTTGGGCAGCGCCCAACAGATGGGACTCCTGGGGCCGACCTTGGGCGTACTTGGATGCGCCCAGCGTCCACAGCGAGGTGGGAGTGAGCAGCGCTCACTCCACCCTCTACCAGGGTGACCGGGGCAGTCTTGACGGACTGTCCAGATGAACCCAGTTCCTGCCTGATATGGCTGTTGCCCAGTCGGCATCCATAGCAGCAGGAAGGGCCATGTGTCAAGTGTGGTCTTTCACTTAGAAGGCTGAGATTCAAGACAACCTGAAACTCGAGGTGGCTGCTAAACGGCTGCTTCCTCGCAGCTATGGTGAAGGCTATAGTGCAGCTGTTCTGGATCAACTTAAGGCTTGGGAAACCTTTGGACGCTCAACATAGGGCAGCAAGAGAATTCCCCTATGCCTACTGGGGATGTCACACCACCTGAATGTCTCTGGGCTCAGTATCATGGTCAGGTGGCCGAAGCTTTCTCTGAGCATCCGGTTGTGACTTCTAGAGCTGCTGAGAAAACGTGCTGGTTACAGGCTAGCTCTAGCCAGACGGTTGCTGCTGATCGAAAGTTACAGCAGAAGCTCGTCGTCCAGCTACCTAAGATGGGGGAAGAAAAGCTGAAAAGTATTTCCTCTATGGGTAGTGCTCGGCAGCCTAGGACCAGCACTCCAGTGGAGGGTGCCCATCCTCGGTCAGCCGGGGTGGCATGTATGGAAGTAGACGCACCTGCTGTGCAGGCCACTTCTCAGAGCTCCCGTGCCAGCACGGCGACTCACTCTGTAATTCAGGGAGCACGGCCCCAGTCGACTGGTCCGTGTACATGCCCGGACCCGAAGACTGAGCAATGCGCCAATGACCAACAGGGTGTCTGTGACATTGTTGCAGGCATCTTGGAACGTCAAGGCATAAGCCAGGAGGATTGGGAGCAATTCCTAAGGACGGACTACTGGGTAGAGCCCTTGCTCCACCCACGTGGGTCATCCAGCCACCTCCAGGCCAGCACCTTGCCACACTGGAAGGTGCACTGGTAGGCGAATGGGGCGATGAGCCAAATATCACCTCAGATCGGCTGTTTAGGCAACTGACCGAGTTGGCATGAAGCACCAGCCAAGCCTGGACCTACCAAAGTCAGGAGTCATACTTCAGACATAGCCAGCTGTTCAAAGAAACAATGCATGACTATCAAAAAGAACAAGGGTTCCAGTACCGCGAAAGACCTGTTAATTCGGACAGTGAGATTGAGGGGTCAATCATAGCTACCATTACCCAGTTGCAGCGGGAGCTACAAGAGGCCAAAGACGTGCGACAGCAGGCAAAAGACCAAGAGGTCGATGCCAAAGTCCATCTCGAAATGGCTGAGAACGAAGTTGCTCAGCTCGGACGAGATTTATTTAAGTCTCGGGAGGAAACGCTCAAGGCCCAGGAGAATGCCAGGAAATATGAGAAGGACTATCATGAGACTCTCGTACAACTTGAGCTGGAACCAATCTGCTCTTAATCAGGCAGATCAGGTTCGTATTCAGTTGCTAGAACAGCAACTTAATAATGCTAACCAGCAACTGAGAGAGCTGCGCGTGGGGCATGCCTCAAGTGCAGCTGAAGGACAACTGGCTGTTCAACAGTCTCAGACTAACGGGAAGCTGGAAGCCCTATGCGTGGAGTGTAACAACCTGTGTGCAGCAATTCAGAAGGCAGTCGCCAACCGTGACAGCACCTGCAAAGCTAACTTGCAGCTGCGGATGCGGTCACTCCAGGATAAGGCCAGTAGCGCCACCGAGAACAGTGCCCTGAGGGAACGGTGCATGAAGGCCGAGGCTGAGGTGGACAGGCTTCGAGGAGAGAATGAAATCCTGAAGTAGATAAGCGCAGAACAGGAAGACACCACAGCCACCTCATCTGCTTTGAGGCCCCTGTCCTTCCCTACACTCAGTGGGATGGAAAGTGGGCTGGTGACTCAGGCCTCTCCCCAACTAGGGGGAGGAATGAGTGGAATAGGTATGCCACGAGCGTCATCTCTCCCTTCGGCAGGGCAGGACGCTGCTGCTTACTTTGCTGAGCCTGTCATTGGGCCAGCTGGCTCTATCCCATTTCCGTCCCCCAGGGTTGGATTGGGAAGGGGCCATGTGCTCTCACCAAACCCATATTTGGTTGCGCCCAGTGCGCAGAACAACCCCCTGCGGTGTCCACGGTCACGACCAGTGCTTCTAGTACCACGATTGACCAGGATCCTGCTCAGGCAGGGTCCCGTCCCTCACCTCAGTAAATCTGAGGTGAGCAGGTTAGCAGACCGAGGCGCGGCCCTAGGCTTCGGTGTAAAACTGCTAACCTACCTAGAGGAGTTAGGTTTCCTAACGACTAACTCTGGGACAGAGTTCTAATGGAGGAGATCCGGCGATCTCTGCGCGTGCAGTACTCCTTTAACTGTCACATGCCTTAGCTGGTCCGAACACACCAGTTTAGACGGTAGTGCGAAAGCTGATAGACCGGATGCATGGAGCTGAGCTACTTCCAGTTACGAGTACGATATGACGCCCACGGATCTGGACCAGAGAGAGAGAAAGAGCGAGTGAAAGGTTGCCTGTTGTAGCTGTGTCGATGAAACTGAAGTGACCTTCTACCCTGACGCGCGAGTGTATGTTACATCTACCCTGGATTATATCTGCTGCACCTGAGTTACCCACTGCGAGCCAATGCAGTCTGCGTGGTGGCTCGGGAGCATCCCCTCTTCACTTACCAAAACCTTGGCTGGCAATTTTGTTCCTGAATATTCCTTCTGAATGTTCAGGAACATTCAGGACTGTTCATCTACCTTCACTTCACTTACCAAGCCTCAGGGCCGTCTTGGGAGGAACTCATATGGGGTTACAATCTGTTGCTGCGGTGGATCAGGACTCCAGCTTCAGCAACTTACTGGCTGCTATCATATCATTGTGATTGACATTCCAGGGATCGTCCGGGGCAAGCCAATGCAGTCTGCAGCCATTCTGTGTATGTCGATACATGCTGATGCATTTTGTCTCAGACCTTTGGGACATCCTGTGTATGGCAATGCAAGCTGAGAAGTCTCCACCGAAGTTCCTCGAAGGACATTCCCTCATATTCAAACATTGCCGTGGTGTGCTGATGCAGTTAGCTGGAATGACCTTGTCCTCTCCTCCAAACACAGCTTCACGAGGGAGGGACGCCGGAGTCAACTTGTGAGCTCTGAGCCTAACTGACCTTGGGATCTGGCTACTTCCAGGGTTTGATCCTGTGCCAGAGACATCTTCTCCTCTCAAAGATTGCCCGACTTGTGCTGCCGAGTGATCCACCTGCTCCAAGTCTGATACTGTTCCGGCAACGTCTCTGCTTCTTGTCCTTCCATGCACGGCCAAAGATCTGCCTCAGTGGTTCCTGCTGCTGCATCTCCTGACTGACTTAAATCACTCTCCAGACGAAGGTCGCCTTGCCATTACCGGTTTTAATAAATACTTGCCACTCTTCCAACGCAGTGGGCCATATTAACCCAGGGTCCACCCCAGTGGTCAAATCCTTTTGACTTTGAATTGGGAGGACGCTGCTGGTCCACTGCCATCCGATTGCGCAGAATGGAATGAACCCCTTCCATCCCTCGCTTGCACAAAGACCTGCCACCCCGAGGCGAGCCAATGCAGTCTTTGGGTGGCCTCTCAGAGACCTTCATCCTGTTCCTCCTTCTGTTCCTGCTCCTGCTGATCCTAGTCCAGCTGGTGCACCCGCTGATGGACTTCAACCACGCTTCAACATGTCTCTGTTCCCATGTCGGATAGCATCCAGGGGCCACCTGAGGCGGGCCAATGCAGTCTTAAGGGTGGCCTCCAAGAACTCCATCTCAAGCAGTAGCCCAAGGCCCACCTTAGCAGTCCCGGTTGCAGTGTGGCTCTGGTTTCCCAGAGCCTTTCCATCCTGATAAGCGCCCTCTGCCAATGTCTTTCCCAATGAACTCTGTAGAATGCATGTGATAAACTCTTGAAGTATCCGCCATGGACTCTTTGAATAATGCAGATGAACTTTTTCAAGTATCTTCGATAAACTGTTCTGGACCCTGCTGCTCCACGTTCTTCGTGGTTCTGTTGACGAAAACAAAGTACACAGGAACTTTGTACCGGAACTTATTCCCTTTCTGGACTGGCTTTCGAAGTCAGAGGTTCAGTTGGATACCATATTGTGCCTAGTGAGCGGGCATATGGATACTTATTTTGTGTGTTCATAGTAGTTCTGGGGCAATGGGAAAGGTTAGTAAACCAGTAGCAGCTGTAGCATCAGTAGCAATTGGTCCATACTGTACCCAATGTTTAATGTCTCACGTGTGGGTTTTATCGCCACCAGTACCCTGCCCCGTCCGTCCTGTCACATTTGACATCCGTGTGTGTTGTGTAATTAGGTAACAGGTGACGTAGTGTGTGTTAGTAGTGTTGTAGTGTACACGTTGGTGTTAAACACTCCCCATTTTTTATTGGTGTGGGGCGTGTCGTAGTGTGCTGCTTCCGGTTCAGTGGTGTATGGGGAGAGTTGTGCACTAGTTGTCAAACCTGCCTTGTCCTACGGACTGGTCCTTGGCCGTTGTGAGTCAGGTCGCCTAGGTGTCAAAACAAATTGGGACACAAAAGTCAATCCCTATAAAGTAACTACGTGAGAGTGGTCAGAGAAGACTGTCGGACCCTTGTGGCCGGGCAACTCTTTGACTGCCATACGTATCCGGTTTTCAAACCCATGTTAGTGGGACTCCAAAAGCCCAGTCCCTGTGGTGTCAATCTAACGGGTTGCAACTTTTTATGTGTCCAGTATAAACGGGTGAGTCACCATGTAAAAAAATGGCCTTTGGACCTACCCGTGGTTTCGGGCATATCCATATATACCTGTGCACTTGTTCTCCTGTATGGCACGGCTCTGGTTGGTGCATTCTTTTGACATACTACACACTAAGCTTATTGAGTGCATCCAGACGTGTTTCTGTCAAATAAAACTTGACAAGTAGTAACACACAGTTTCAGTGTGTCCCAGTAACTGAGCGAGTTAAGGGGTGTAGGCTCTAGGAGCGTAGTAGTACTAACCGTCAAAGTACCCCTATGGGTTGGTTAGCAGTGCCAGTCGTATTGGAAGACAAACATTACTTTAGAGTCAGGCTTTGGGGTAATTGTCCCCTTTGTGGGTAGACTTAAGGTATCCCTCCGGTTTTTGTAAAAGTTTTGATCTCGCTCAGCCATTAATGCGTCCCTAGTTTCACTTTACCTTATAACCCCAAACCTCAGTTATCTTAGCATAGTTGGCTGACGCTGTGTTGTGTATAATGATAAAGCAGTCAGCATACATCCGTCTAGGGTCAGCGCGCTAGTGTATAATAAACAATCAAAGTTTACTTGTGTTTTGACACTGTGCTGCCTGCGCGCAGCATATTCGGCGGTTAAAAGTGTTACCGTGCCGTCAGCGATGGTACTTCCAGTCAAACACCCCGTCCCGCGCGTTTGAGTGAAACCTCCCTTAACCTTAACAATATCTCCAGTGTGGCAATTAAAGGTGGGTTGGTATGATAGCTGTATAAGCTCGGTGATTCGAGCGGGTGGGTAAAAGTGTACGTCTGTCTATATCATTGGGTTATGCGAGCCGAGCAGTAGTGACAGAAACAGTATCAATATTATAATGCCAGTGGGCGCGCGGCGGTAGTGTGTTCTCACATACTCAACACCTCGCGCTCCCTAGCCCTGCATCTCCTTCGGCAGTGACGCCCCGTAGAGAGCCATGGCCTGGCGGAGACTGGCCACCGGTTTGTTGGCTCCTCGTGGGGTCAGAAAGATGTGGATTTCTTTGGTCACTTAATTTCTATGATGTATATCCACCATGACGCAGATGCAATTCTAGTATGTGGAGATATGAACGCTCGCATTGGTGACTGTCCAGATGTAATTGATAAAATTGATAATATTCCAGAGCGAGAGGTGTTGGACAATGTTAAAGATTGCCATTACAAATCCTTGCTTGAATTTATAAATAATGCCAAGTTGTGTGTTTTAAACGGTCGAGTATAGTTCATTTATGGCAGCCTGCCACATTGGACTAGTCATGAAATCTTCCGGCATATTCCGAAAATGAAAACGTTTACTGGTGGGTATATTTCTCTGCTCCACATTGAAAT
>JAAUYG010101533.1_pt1 | contig 11584 bp, 9 predicted proteins | sample 7278091 | NCBI WGS metagenome assembly JAAUYG01 (sample SAMN14350201, study PRJNA611818) | marine sediment metagenome | isolation source: surface marine sediment (0.6m) | place: French Polynesia: Moorea | collected 2018-08 | reverse complement strand
TGTCGTCACGTAACTCCCTGTTATTATTCGGGTCACTAGGGTTACGTGACGACAACAGCTGTCTGTAGATTGGGGGGAGGGTGTGACGACCTCGATCACGGTTCAGCGACGGGTGTCCTTCGGCAATGTAGATTGATTCGGCCTTAAAATTCTTAATCTTTGTCATTAAAGTTAATTGGCCGATGCCCTATGTCGTTACATATAGATCATGATACTGTCCCAGGCAACCCTAAACCTAAACCTAGAACATTTTGTTCTTGAGAAAGTTTGACAACTTTTATATCCCAGACCCACGTTTAACATGCTTGTTACTTGTATGTTTACACAGGTTTACCTTCAAAATGCCTCACAAATTGTTACTTATGCTGCATGAACTGATCACATATTACTGTCATACATTTGTGTGTACTTGTAAACATTGGTAAATGGTCGAATTTTTGTATTCTGATAGTCTGATTTATACTGTTTGCAGAAACCTACTTGCTGGCCTGCCTTATTGACTTTTTCACCAATTCTGGTGACTACATCAGGTTTGTATATATGTTTTGCTGCTAACTACTCGTGTGCTAAGTACAGTGGCAACCAAATATACCACATGCTGTAAGCTGTGTAGCACATGCTGTAAGCTGTGTAGCATATGCTGTAAGCTGTGTAGCACATGCTGTAAGCTGTGTAGCACATGCTGTAAGCTGTGTAGCACATGCTGTAAGCTGTGTAGCACATGCTGTAAGCTGTGTAGCACATGCGAAATACACTAGCAGTAAGATTCTGTACAAATAAAAAAAAACACTACGGTAGTAACAGAAAAGCGCAATATTGTTTGCATGGATTGCCTCTGTTATACAGTACATAGATTTTGGTTTTGTTAAGTATAGATGCTTTAGTCATGTTAATGTTTAATCACTCTTGGAAGTTCTTTCTATTATTCGTGTACAATCTATACATTCTTCTGTTTTTTAACTTGATGTTTTGACATTGGTTAATTGTTTAAGTGTGAAATTTAATGACTAGCAGTTTATGCTTTTCAAAAGAACGTATCAGAGACGTACAACTTAAAATACATTGCACTCTCATGAAACTTTTCGGGGGACCTCCAGTAGAATATTTTACCAACATAACTTGATTGGTTCCTAGTGACAGGCTATTATATTAATCTACCCCTTGGGATCATTCAAAAGAGCAGGAGAATTTCCCTGATCCGGGATTTCTTCCTGCCCCCTATCATTATTATATGGATTTATTTAGACCCAATTCCATGGAACCCATGCTCAAAGGTGCTTTACAAGAAGGATACAATCTCAAAATGTTGATGTCTACTGAAAAGCAAACCAAGTCAAACCAACAAAGGCCTACAAGTTGGATTGGTGTCTATACATTACTAAGCTGTGAGTATATTTGAATGTAAAGCTTTTACTATAGCCTTCCCAGATTTTTCACTATTGGTCAAAATATCTAGGTACTATAAATGTGATAAAATTCTTGCTCATTCTTTGTATTGAGAAATGAAAACAAAAACAACAGCTTCAACAATTCATTACATGTTTTATACTCAACAATTTATAATGAACATAACATGAATTTGAGAAAGCGAAATATTGCCAAAAGAACATAGGTTAAAAATGCTGTTCTTATGAATTAAGAAAACTATGACAAAACACAGGATATATTTACACATATGTTGAATATAGGAGGTCACCATTTGTGGGAAAAAATAAACATAACTATACATGAACAAAAAATAGAAAAATTGTCTTTCTACTGGCTGAGCCTTAGACTGAGACAAAAATTCTACCATTATGAATAAATAAGTTAATAATAAGCTTAATATTCAAGTAGCTCACCATTTGTGAGAAAAAATAAATATAAATGAATAAATAAGTTAATATTTTAGATAGTCCCAAATTATAAATAATTTGAAGTCTATTGCTATCTGGTTGTAATACACTTTCTGTTACCTTGGCACAGGCTGTTTTTAATTTAGTATAATATTTTGCTGTATGTTTCTGTTTCTACTTACCCCTCCAGCAAACCAGGGCAAGTAGCTAATGCTTGTAGTTTTGTTCGTTATTGACCAATCCCATCTCACCGTGGTGACTGTCTATGTGCAGTGTGACCTCGCTTTCTGACAACCTCAAAATCAAACCTACCTCTATAAAATTAATTGTGACCGATATGTCTTTTCTGTGGTCATACTTATTTATTACTGATGACCAATTGACCATAGTAGCAATAATAAAACTTTTATTTAACAGTAGTAGAAGTCACAATAGCAGTAAAATAGTAGTAGTAGTAGTAGTAGTAGTAGTAGTAGTAGTAGTAGTAGTGGCAGTAGTAGTAGTAGCAGCAGCAGCAGGAGTAGTAGTAGTACTAGTAGAAATAATAAAAAAAAATGTATACTACATATAGATGTACTAGGCTGCTCTTAAATGTTGAAATATTTCTGATGTATTGTCTCCAAGTGAGTTTTACGCTCACAGATAAATTGATCATAAAGAATATCACAATTCATGATAAGATCCATGGATATATATACCGGTACATTGGAAACATTATTTGTTGGATGAGAAGTTATCTTAATTTTAACTATAACCTGTGACGCAAGACCAACTAACTAGTTTTGCGTAACATATAAGTTACCAATGCAACTAACTGTATATGCTGCTATGTTGCGTTGCTGTGTCCTAACTCTGCACAGTAAACTAACTTTTGTGATGTACCATTACTCTACATGTGTGAGCAGCGGCTTAGTTTGTGCATACATACATGTACTAAAAGCTGAGAAGTGCTGCACAGTTATGTATCTAGAGCAACTCACTAACCTGCAACTCATTAACCTGCTGAAAACCAACAATTAACAGTTATATACCAAGGCTGGAGTCCTCAAAAGTACTTGAGTCTGAGTTTTGACTTACGTCAGGTTCTTAGTCACTTTGCTTAGATTCAGAATTTAAGTCAAAGGTTAAAGAGTTAAGTATTTTTGAGAAGTCCAACCCAGTATAACATCTAAGAAACTTGTTTTTCCAGAACATGTGTTGAAAAAAAGCTAAAATTGACCTCAGGTGAGGAAGTATTCCGTCAAAGCTTACAAAATGGGATTGCATTGCAGTCAAATGGTTATGTTTTTGACAGCTAGGTCAAATTTTTAGGGAACTACCACACATAAGTGCTAAAGCCAGGCTTGACACTGAAACCACTACTAGCCACTGCCCAAAACTTAATCATGCGAATAGGATACATTTTGTGCACGGGTAATTGCATTTTGATTTCTCTGAAATGCAAAGCAAATTGTCTTCTTTTAATGCCAAATTAAAGACAGGCAAGCGACTTCTGTATATTTCATTGATATAATTTAAAAGCATGTCAGATGATTATTTCAGTAGAATTCATTATTTCCAGATAAATATTTTGCTGTGAAACACAAAATTACTTGTAGAACTCTTCAGTACCTTCAATACCTTCCAACACTTTTCAATTTTTGTATGCATGCTTCTAGATTACAGTACTCAAGCTAACATGAAACTTTAATATAGCTCTCTCCGAGCTTTTCGGCCATCACTGGCTTTCTTCGGGTGTGGTGACGTCAGGCTTTCAGGACGTGCGCGCCCCAGACACCCTGGGGGTGTCGCTGTAGGATCCTACAGCGATGTCACCACTCCTGAAGAAGGCCAGTGATGGTCGAAAGCTCGGGAAGAGCTATAATATCCAGTCTCAGCAACGGTAAAATGTCATGTTATTTGACATGATTGAGACCAAAAACAACATCCATGCAAGTACTCAAGCTCTTCTCCCCAGCAGCCATGAGATCCCATCATACTTGATATAATTGCTACTGTTCATTCGCTATTTCACTGTATTGCTTATCTAAATCATTCGTGCTGCGCCTATCAGATCTTTCACTTTAAAATACTTTAAATTGTTCTGGTATTAAGTATGCCATGTCTTTTTCCATTAATGAGTATTGTATCATATAAGTGCTTCCTAGACACAAATCCCAGGGCTGGAGTTCTTGAAACCACTTAAACCTAAGTTTTAACTTAAGTATCACCAATCTATGCACTGCGATTGGTTAAGAATCTTACTTGTGTCAAAACTAAGACTTCAGTATACTGGAGAACTCCAGTCCAGAACTGAGGTTGTACAAATATACAGCGTTGAAGTCTACAACAGAAGTGTCTTCATTTACAGTGATGTTCTTTTCAAGAGGCTCACGTGCTAGTAGTGACAAGGGTATATTAAGAGATACTGTTGTATCTCTTTGACATGTTATATTCAGTATACATGTATTGCACAGTACTGCAATATTGTTGTACATTGAAAATTTAAACTAAAAAAAAATTCAAATACCAAGTTAACACACATTGATATAACATTAAATCATTGTGTATTAAAATCAATACACATTGATGCATGTAATAAAAAAGGCCTATAATATACAAAATATGACACTTTAAATGGGGCTTCTGAATATGTGACTTGTCTTCTAAGACAATGAGCTAGAAAAATCCTTAGCCTGGAAAAGAACAATTATTTTTCAAGGACTTATCCAGGATTTTTCAGAATAAATATGATTTTTTTCTAGAACAAATGCTATGACTATATACATGAAAGGAACAGATAAAACCAAAAATTTGATTGTTCTGTACATGTATAAAAGTTACTGTATCTCTGAATGTCTGAGAAAAAAGCTTGGAGTAAAAGGTTGATTGGAAAAAGGCCCAATCGGCGTTTTTCTTCACTATGTTTGTACAATGGAATGCTATTTTGAATATTTTGGCGTATTTGGTATATTGTAAAATCATCAAAATCACAAACTCAAAAATCTGAAAAACAGTACTTTTGTGAGTACCATTGAGAAGAAAATTTGGGGAAAGTTTGGAATAAATTGAAAGTGTTTTGAAGGAGGAGTAATGTTTTGAAATCTTCGCTCCTATAGAGTCCCATGTGAAGAAAAATGAAACAAAATCATTAAAATTTAAATTCCCAAAATTTCAAAACAGTACTTTGGTGAGGACCATTGAAAAAAAATTCTGGAAAATTTTGGAATAATTAGAAACCGATTGGAAGGAGGAGATGCATGTGTATATGGCCCAAGTCAAGCAACAACTAAAATTTGAAAGAAATCCCCACACCAGGGTTTAAAGATAATTGCGACACGGACAAGGATGGTGACAGAGTCAAGCAGAGTTAATTAGAAGATAATGATAACTGTCTTTGTTTTAACTCACAACAGCTACTTGGCATTTAATTCTTTTTGTGAACCAAACTTACCTTCAGTGAGCAGGATGGAGTGAAGTGTGGAGATCTCTTCATGTCCTTCAAATCGGTCTTCCAAGATGTGAGAAATGCCGTGGACTGGGTTCACATCAAGGTAAAGTTCCTCTGCTTGATGTTCTCTATAGAGGAAACTGTCCAAAATTTGAATATGTGTCACATTTGCATATTGTATTGATTCTATTTATTATAAAGCACAATCTCTAGAATGAAGCACGTCTTTAGAAAATCTTAGACCCTTTACTTAGGAAAAGCAGTGTATTCTCCCAATTGATTGTTCCTTGTAGTTTACCCAAAAAGCTGATAAGTAGCCTGGACACCCAGATAGGCTTCTAGAAACCACAGTGGGCTCTTACTAGAGCATGTAGCCTTAAATACAATGAATATATTATCAGTAGATTCAGTACCTGGATGCTGCATTAAAAGAAAAAAAACACTTAAAGTGACGTGTATGCAAAAAAGTGTAATTTATACTCAATAACAAACTTGTGCTATGGGACTGTTTCAAGCTGGTCTTAACTGTGAGCTAGTCTTCGTTTGGTATAGCTGGGATATGGTCTTTGTCAACTGGTCTTAACTCCCAAGGCATTATAGATGCCGGAATACAGCACACACAACTTTTTGCCTGGGTGTGGCGAAGTGAGGTGCCATGGTAGAACATTTGGAAGACTTGTATAAAAAAAAAATGAATTCAAGTCATACCATAGGTATCCGAAGTACATAAAAGAACTACAGAGCAATGCTTGAATTTTCAGGGAGACCTGAAGAAGTTGACAGTAGAAAACATCGAAGAGTACGTGAAAAAAGATGACCGGTTGCCGACCATACTCAACAGGTATGTTTACATGCTCAGTGAAACCTCTAAAGATCACTGGTACACGCATATATAGACCGCCTGCTTTTTACTTCTGCAGATCCCCAGGAGTGTATTTTCCATAGTATTTAAACCTGCATATAAAGATGGCGTATGCAAAAAGTCCAGATTTGTTGTCTTGCAAACACCAGTACAGGATTCACTGTATAACTAAAGTCCCTGCAACCTTAACTGGCCTGCACACGCCTTTAAATATCCTACATATGAAAGGATTTTTTAGGTCAGTATTGATCGGGTGCCATCTGTGCACTCCATTAAATCAATACTGTGGCCCCATTTATGGAGTAGCTGTTGTTGTGTTAATACATGCACTGTGATTAAGAATTATGTCCTAAATTAAAAAGACATGTACCACGACCAATTTTGCTGGTTTGTAATACTGTAAATTTTAGCTGCATGAATCCCGCACAACCTGCCAAATTGTTTAAATCCTAGTAGTAGGAGTGGAGTAGTAGGAGTAGTTTATTTTCAGAACAAAATTCCTGGTTGAGCATGAAGCTCGAGGTTGTAATCATATTTAACATGTAATTAGGAACATTAGTAGTGAATATGTCATGGCAATCGACAACCGTAAGAAATCTTATGGAACCGTAACCTTGAAAACATCTGCATGTATTAGGAAAGAAAACAAAAGTCAACATCGGTTATTTATACATTTATATATTGGCATCTTGTAAACACAAAAAATGGCAGTTCACACATGAATGAATACAGCACTATGCCCAACAGCACTACAATATACTTTGTTAGCACAGAATATGAAACATTTAACTGAAAAAACATCAAGGTTAACATCTACTATATGTCTACTGTATATCAAATTAAATTGTCTTTGTTAGGCGTCAGTTCTTTGGATACCAGATAGTCGTTACAATTCAGCATAGGTAGATACACCGGTCTCCAAATACGTATTTACATTCGGTGGAATCTGGGTACATGCAGGAGCGATGTCCAGAACATGAAGTGGGGATGGCACTTCACACTTGACTGATTCTGGATCAGAGTACGGCATCGGGATCGGCATCAATCCTTTGGAGAAAATATTGGATTTCTCCATCGAAGCATACTCCACTGGGGATACACTGGGGGGTAAGAAGGGGGAAAAGGCTGTCGTAGAAGTCATGTCAGAGCTGCCACTCAGGGATGTTCCACTGGTCCTGGATCCAAGAGAATCTCTGGAGTCTGTGTCATGCGAGTTGAAATCAGCGACGTTGGAAGCACGAACCTTGGCAGAGGGGGTAGGTCCTTCTGTTTTCCGGACCTTGGCACGATGATTCTTGAACCATACAAGGATCTTGGACTGTGGCACACCGATCTTCTCGCTGAGAGCCTCTCGCTGGTAGATATCTGGATACCGTGTCTCCTCAAAGAGCTCCTCCATGGCGGCCAGCTGCTGTCGGGAATAGCTGATGCGAATCCGGCGGTTCTTGGTTTTCTTGGACGGACATCCCAAATCGCTTTCAGCAGCAGGTCCATAAACAGATTCAGCTGCAGGATTCTGGAAGTGGTGTATACCCATCGGTGGAGCAGGGGGAAAATCCAGATTGGGAAACCCAGGGAACATAGTACTACCTCGTGTATGTTCTGCGTATTGTCCCTGCGGCAGGGGCATGTTGCTGTACATGTTGTACGGGTAGGGAGGCAGGAATCCCTGTGGAGGGTACGGAAAGAAACCAGATGCGGCCATCCAAGCACAAGTTGGAATCCAGAAGTCAGAAACTGCTGCAAAAGAAATTTTTTGCTGTTGTACTACCAAAATTTTAAGCAATCACCAATATCTATATACCCATATTGCACAATCAGTAAAAAGTCTCTTGCTGTTGATTAATTTTAACATTATGCTGTTGGATGGATGCGAGGCCTTTTTATATGAAACCCAAACTACAAATAGCGTGGCAGCTAAGTATTTCTATCAAGAGAAGTAAATCTGGCTGCCAGTGCCAAGATAAGCAACCAAAGTAATTACTGGGTAGCCTAGCAGTTCAGAATTGATCAGGGACACCTACATGTATTGTGACAGGTGTGCTCAATATTGGATCTACTATAACCTGTCAACTCAGACAGAAAAGCAGTAGTGACAACAGCTCATCACTTTGGCAACTGGCCGCTGACACCTAGCATTATTACATTACCTAACACCCAAGATCCAAAGCTACTGCGTTTAACAGTGCTTAAAATTTAGGTAGTCATGTCGGTAAGTTAAATGATTTCTAATAAATTATGATCCCAGGTAATCTGCAGGTAAAACCAGAGCCTTTTCTTAATGTATTAAAGGGAAAAGTACCTACCTGATATGTGAGAAAATTTGTCCGGATAGGCAGTCCTGAAAAAAATTCTTCAATTTCAGAATCTAAGGAAAACGTATTCTCCAGTATTTATAAACAGATAATGGTATTCTCTGAGTATCCCATGGGTAATGAAGATTTATGTCCTTCATAGGGCCCTTATATAGCTGAGCTGGGGGTTACAAAGAATAACTGTTAATCCATTGATGTGTGGCACCCCTACTGTATCTTGGAAGTTTGGGGCAAGTTAAAAAAAGTGAAGATCAAACAATATTACCCAGATCCTACTTAACAGTTAGTTCTCTCTTATGTTTTGTTCTTGTGTTGTAATAGAAAGCTGTTACTGCCTTCAAAAGAAGTTCTTCAGTGAAGGCACAACACTCAGTACAGACCCACAGTATAACGGACCTTGTGATGTTTGCCTGAAACAAGGACAAACGGTTGATGAAGAAATGTTATTGTTTTCACAAGTTGGATTTAGACTGTTAGTAATATTCTCACAGCTGCAGCATATTAAAGTAACACATCCTATTGAACCAAGGTAACCAAGGTGACTAGGAAAAAATGGTTATTCTTGATCATTGTATTGACTTTAGTACACTGAAGTGTTCGAAACTTTGTTTTTAAAGTTATTCAATGGGTAGGGGGCATACACCTGCTTTTGTTAACATCATATGCTGCAGCCACAAAGGCAAAAGATCTAGAACCAACATACAGAGCCAAATACCTGGAGAAGTGTAACTTATTAGGAACTTGAAGAGTAAATAATAAATAAAAAATGAAATGTATTTTTGTTGCAGAATGAAGGCCCATGGGAAGGTTTTCCTGCTAACCAACAGTGAATTTGATTATACTGATGTGAGTACTGTGAAAATAAACCCAGAACCCTTGATGTGGTCAAGCTCAATAGCCTAAGGGTCTCTGGATCGCCATCAATTTCTGGTTGAACTTAAAGTAGCAAAATCTTTCTTATCTATGTCCATATACATGAACACATGAACTAGCTTATCTAGTTACACAGTGGCAAAAATGTACCTAAAAAGTGTTGTCACCAGTAGGCAGTCTTAAAATAGAGGGAAGTCTTAAAATGGAGGGACCACTGTATATGAATTTAAAAACACTTTGTATGTGATTAATGTCCATAAACACATACAAGTATTTTGTACGTACATAGTTATTCATTAAACTTACATCACATACACGAGAAGTAACACAGTACTAGTGTACATGTATTTGCTAATTAGCACTTTCTCTTTCCTAAAGTTTTCATGTTTATACAAGTAACCTATATTTCTGTTTTACGTGGAAAAGCCATCCAGTGACATCCAATTTAAATTAATTTTTTGGTGTTGTTTGCAGAAAATTATGACGTTTTTGCTGAACGATCCAAATGATGTAAGTTAGTACAAAATAATTTTATGTATTGGTACCAGTAGGTGTTTGCTCTTGTGTTTGAAAAAGTTGACCACATATGGTATAAACTTAAAAAGTATTTGTCATAAGATCAACTTGGTTATCTAGTTATTCCATTATTTAAGCGGTAGTCCGGTACAAAGTTTGTAGAAAATCTTAAAATGAAAATCTTAAAGTCCATCTTATCCATGAATAAGGTCAGTTCTGGACTTTAAAAATTTGTCTGAAATCTGGTTCTTGATCTATAAGTTTTAACATAAAAACAAGATTAAATCTTTACATTTTAATGTACCGATAGCTCAGAATCTCATCAGATGGCTTAAGACACTTATAATTTTATTTAATACTTGAGACTCCAGTTTCTCTGAGAAGCCGGGTCCCTGATGTTTTTGCTTGCTGCTTTCAGCCTACCAGAGACTGGATGAGTTACTTTGAGTACATCGTGGTAGATGCCAGGAAACCTCTGTTCTTCAGTGAAGGCACAACACTCAGACAGATTGACAAGGTAACCAGTGGGAAAATATTAACTGAATCCTAAATCATATATATAATGTGGTCGCTGCATTTAAAGACTACCTGTTTAACTAGAAAATATGGTCTTAATTTGAAGGTGGTCTTAAATTTAAAATGGTCTTAAGATGGAAAAATATATATATATGTTGAAAATATGAGTGGTATCACTGATGACTGGTCTTAAAACAGTGAGGTCTTAAAAATGGAAGAGTCTTAAATGACAGGGATCACTGTACTGGTTGCCCCCTCCACTCCCATTCTTTAACGATGTAGGTCGTGACTGGTCGTCTGCATGTTGGAAATTCTGGATTCAATTAATATCACCTGTCTAGACTCTGCTTTGGAAGAAATAGGAATTTTCTATGGTCAGACATATTACAGCAGATATTGTGAGTTCCTGAATAAATAACATACGAAATGTTTGATTGAAGTATTTGATATACTTGTACATTTAATATCACCATTTGGAATACAGTGGAAGCTATGTTAAAAGACCATCCTGTTGGCATAATAATATGGTCTCTCATGACAGGCTGTCTTTGGTGATAGGTTCATTTACATTGAAATATACGGGTAAACTTGTATATAAAGACCACCATAGGAACCAACAAAATGTCCTTATACACAGGTTATCTTTATATGCAGGTTCAATAACAAGTCAAGTATACCCTTGATAACTTGTAAAATGTGGTCTTTATAAGCAGGTGGTCTTTTTTATATATACAGGTGGTCTTTAGAGCAGGTTTGACTGTAGGACCTGCAAAAAAAATAGTGGTCCATCAGAACAGGTGGTCTCTTATGTCAGTGGACTCTCAGACAGCTTTGATACTCTGTAATAATAGAACTGGTACTGGTAGTACTAGTGTAATTATAGTACTGGTGTACTCTATGCTAGGGCTGACACTTGGGACCTGAATAGCAGTCAAAGGAATACATGTACCTATATGGGAAAGGTGTGTATAAGTTTCAATGGCAAAAGCCAGAAGGTGATTCACCCTCTGACAGATTATTAAATAAAGTTATTATTTGCAGTAGAAATTTTTTTCTTGCATAATGTATATGGAATTTGTGCACATATTCCTGCTGGAAAAAAATACTTGTATAGATATTGAAACCGGAGAAAATGTTCTGTTTAGGTCTCCGGTGCCCGACGTATTGGTGTCCACACGGGGCCTCTGAAGGAAGGCCAGATATACTCTGGAGGTAATGTGAATGCCGGTTGCTTGAC
>JAAUYG010095735.1_pt1 | contig 11584 bp, 14 predicted proteins | sample 7278091 | NCBI WGS metagenome assembly JAAUYG01 (sample SAMN14350201, study PRJNA611818) | marine sediment metagenome | isolation source: surface marine sediment (0.6m) | place: French Polynesia: Moorea | collected 2018-08 | reverse complement strand
GGCAGGAGAGACTCAAATAGGTTGTGCGGCCTAAAAATTGAGCAGAGGTCAGATTTAAGGTCAGAGTTGAGATCAGAATCAAGGTCAGATTCAGAGTCAAGGTCCAAGTTAGATTCAGAGTCACCACCCTCGGACTTTGAACTCAACTCTTTTTTAAGGCTACGCAGCTGAAAGCAGAGCAGCCTTTTTGATTCACCCCTGCCGTCGTTGTGGTTGCGTTTGGCCCATCACCCGACCCGCGCATTTGCATGGGTGGTGACGCGGTCTCCAGACATCTTGACTGAAATTGTGACCAAGAAATAGCCCGGATAGGAAAAAGTGAGGCAATGGCAGCACCAAAACGACCTTCAACAAGGACAACTTTTTCAGCACGACTGCTTTTTGCAATAATTTTCGGTATATTTTTCCTCTCTTTTGAAGCAAAAGAGCATAAAAAAATGTACTTGAGCACTTGGCCGCTGAAAGAGTTCAATTCATCGCGAAAACTCGGTAAAGTTGAGAAACGTTTTAACCAAGCAATGGGTGCTGGTGTTTGGGGCTTTTGCCGTGAATTCCTGCTCCACTTCCATGTCTCTGTTTTTCCTGCACTTAAAACGACCCCATGGGCAGTTTTGGAAACAGAGACCCTCGAAAAGGAAGTTCAATGACAGAAGATGGGGTGATAGACGATTTGTGCAAGCCAAGGTGGCTCAACTGCTTCTCATGTCATGCTGTTTCTCTATTTCTTCTTCAGATTCCTTCTCCTTGTTCTCCTGAGACTCTGATGCAGCAAGACTCCCTCCTGTTTACCACCAAAAACACACACAAAAAACAGGTGCAGTTTTGGCCCCATCCACACTGGATGCGACGCGAGAGGCGAAGCAAACTTGGATGCAAGACACTATTAAAAGCAACCAACAGATGACGCAACTGAAGCCACACCTGGGTTGCTACAATGTCTTTTTGTCTCTTGGGCCTTCTCAAGGGAGGCCTGGCAGAAATTCAGTACTGCACATGCTGTAGAGAACTCACTGGTTCAAGCTCCCAGTCATGTGTTCTTTCCACAGTGTGCCAACAATTCCTGGTGTGCTGCAAGTAGCGTAAACGTAGTTCATATACATCTCGCTGCTGCACAACATCACTCACACAAATGGGACCTGGTTCCATTTATATATTCGTGTCACTTCTCGCGTCGCGTCTGGTGCGGATGCGGACTTCGTGTTGCACACCGATAAATGTACTGCACAACAGAGGAAGACCTGGAAATCAACAAATGTCCCACAAACCGAGCACGGACACCATGAACAAAGACAAACTGATGGCGGACTGCTCACAGACACACAGGACAGGAACTTCTCCACACAAACACACAATTTTTACAACTGTCCACAGAAAAAACGACAGGTACCTCCTGCGTAATTCGAAAAAGTAACACCTTGTCGTTTTTCTCAACAGAGTAAATTTGAATTAAGTAGGCAGATTATCACATGACAGATAGGAGTGTGATTCCCATAGGACTTCGAATTTTCTGGGAATTCGGATTGTCCATGTTGAGATAAAGTGGGAGGAACCTGTATTTAAATTGAATCTGAGAATTTTTACTGATGAGTGTTGGACAAAAGTGCATGATTTTGGCATCAATGAATCCAAATCATTCCTGTTTAATTCGAACCGGGAAATTCCAGCAGATCCCTCAGAACAGTTTCTCGCGTTGTGCGGGTCATTTTGCCTTGTGGGAAAAACGAAAACAACTTTCTGGAGAGGCGGGGTTGCCCGGGAAAAGTGCCAGGGTAGCATTCGTTTTTTCAGGTCTTTTCATATACCTTAGGAGGGGGTTGCGTGAAGGATTTCTGATTCTGAGAAAAATTCTTTTCTCACAGCAAAAGGGAGCAGCATAGAAACATTATCAGTTTGTGTCCCAAAAATTCTGGGTCGTTTGGGTACCCTTGCCAAACCTGACATAGAAGTTTCCAAGTTTCCCCCGTATGAATACCTATTCTCTTGCAAAACATTTATGCCACAGCAAAAAGATGTTTTGATTCACTTTTCTTGTTTTGGTTGACGGAGGAACATGAGAAAGAATCATTTAAAAAGTGACCTTTTACAAACATGGGGTGCTAAAAGGGACTTTTTATGCCTTGGCGGAAATAGATTAAAAGTGACAGAGCAACAATTTGGAGGATTTTTTATGATCTGTTTCCCTGTAAGTCAAGGACATCAAACAACAAGGAACAAGTTCTGCGCTTTTGCGTGGTAGATATGGTATGGCAAAGCAACAGTCATGATTCACAAAAGTCACCTCTCTTTCTATTAATTCTCTCTCTTTCTCTTTCTATCTGTGTCTATTTTTTCCAGATCCATGTCTTTATATCTCTGTCTCTGTCTGTCTGTCTCTGTCTCTCTATCTGTCTCTCTCTGTCTCTGTCTGTCTGTCTCTCTCTATCTCTCTCTGTCTTTCTCTGTCTCTCTCTTTCTCTCTGTACATTCCTGCAGATTTGTCCAAACATTTTTGTTTTATTTCCTGAAATGCTACTTACACCAAAGTGTAATGTGTAATGCCCAACCATTCCAACACCCGAGGCTCTCACGCAGTCACAATTGTGTATACAGAAAAGAATCTGGAGAAAAAACCCTAACCACAAAAGAGAAGAGCCAAAAGATTATCCCTTCCGCAAATTCCCAGCTGTATCATGTCCTGTGGGCAAAAACCTTGAATCAGGATGACCACCCAAAGGCCCCTTCATTGCTCATCAAATGAAATCAGGCCCCTGACCCTTCATCCACTGTCTGCCCCACCTCAGTCTGGCACGGAGATCAGGCGTTCAGCTTTGTGACGAGGCGACACAAAATCAGGCTCTTTGAGCAAATTGACAGATACAATGTGATGAAACTAGTCTTGGGTATCAGATACCAACAGTGCACAACTAGAAGCCACACAGGTGTGAATGCCCTGCGGGCTCACCCCACAAATGTGTGGGGTGTTGCAAGATGCATGTGCTGTGGACAGGATTTGCCTCAAACATTTTCATTTTTCCTGAATGAAACACATCAAAGAGCCACAAAATGCTCAACCAACCAAGACATGAAGCCATCAAACAGCTACAATAAAATAGAACAATCTTAAAATGCCCAACCACAAAAATACACAGCCAAAGGATGACATTTTTTCTCCTGCAACTTCCCAGGTGTAACCTGCCCAAAGGAACCAGGCCCTGTGTCTCCCTGCACCGTCTGGCTGGGAGACCAGGCGTTAAGGTTTATGAGGAGGCGAGGCATGAAACGATAAACACGATAAACGATCACGTTATGGCCGTGTTTGCGACAGCGGAATGAGGGCGACACCTGAGAAGGAGGACGTCTGGCGTAGTGCAGTCAGTGTCTTCTTCGCCTGGCAGCAAGATGTGAAAGATTCAGGGGATTGTTGTGTGGAGTTGGTTCACTGGAAGTTTCTTCTGATTGCCAAGCAACAATAGAATGCATGGCAACCACTTGGCTCAAACAACTTTGGCATTTAAGTGACCAATCCAGCTGGGTGAGCCAAGGTTATCACTGTTTGAAGGACCCACCCAGACAGTCATTCCTTTGTAGAGCTATGTTCCATGTAGGAAACATCTGTAATGACCCATCTGGGGGATATGAGGTTCCTACACCCACCCCCCAACAGCTGCATGACCTTGATCTTGGCCAAATTGATCCTCAGGTCCCTTTGCACCACTCTGCCCACAATTCTAATTCCACTCCTACCCTCCACTCCCCAAGTGAGTTATGTAGGTTACCTATGTCAGAGGAGGGTGTTGCAAAAAGACACTCAGAGAAAAGGGTGAGACCTGTCTTCAATCAGCTACACCGCAATCCCCACCCAACCATGGGAAGGAGGCTTGGGGTTGGTCCTTGGGTCACTCTACATCACCCTGCCCCCGACCCCATTTCAAGGGGGTGGGTCTTGTTCACTGAAAGCGAAGTATTGTTGATTGACCAATGTGGGTATAAAAAAATGAAAAAGGTCAATCTGGGAAACATGATCAAAGCGAGGAGGGGTTGTCTGCCATCTTGTCATGTCATTTGTCTTTTCGCAAACTGCACAGTGAGTTTTGATCCTTCATCATCTAAAACGACTTTGTGCAGTTGGTTTTTGAGGCGGCCCCCGAACACAGAAGATAGAGCTATTAATCTATTAATCCTCAAGTTAATGTAGTATGGGCTGTGAGTCACTAACTGCTCTGTTTGTTGTGATTCTTTTTATCCCCATCACTGCACAAGTTGGCCGAGGTGCATGTTACAGCTGAGAATATGTGTCATGCATCATTTTTGGACTGTTTCTTTTGTGGCTGGGTATTTTCCACATTTTCCCTACAATTGCAGCTGTTTGATGGTTTCAGGTGTTCGTACGGTTGGGCATTTTCTAACTCTTTGGTCCAGCTGAAGTTACAGGAAAATTTAAAATGTTCCAGACAAATCCTACACACAGTATCCCAGTAGCATTTCACAGATTTCACCCAAAGGGTGTGTGGCTTAGATCTAGTTAGGTGTGCGCATCCCCAACAAATTGGTCACCAGGGGGCGAGAAAGTGTTTCCGGTCCTGGATGTCTCAATTTCGTTTTCTCAGCTGAACAATTCTGATCTGACTGAAGCTTCATTTGTCAGATTAACGAACCATGAAGGATTTGTTCGGATGAGGCAAAAATATCAAAACACAATGCTTTGAACAGGTTAGCGGTGTTTATTTCATGGGATTCACCTGGCTGTGTCACGGGGAAATGTTAAGAAATTGACACTGGAATCAGCTGGAAGATGTTGTTGGGAATGAGATCATCCAGGCACCTTTTCTGGTGTGCATAGAGGCATGCGGAACATGTGAGGCGTGCTGTGATTGGCTGAAAATGGCAATGAGACTCATGCATAAACACGAAGGGGGTGTGCACCCCGGTGGAAGCAGGTTATTGGCTGATTCCTGGGACCTGAAGCCACCCGCTCCTAGTTCTGGTTGAGTTCCAGTCGTGCCTGCGCTGTCTGCCAGATCACTGTGTACATCCTCTCGAGCTCCTCCTGTCTCTCCGTGACCGCAGTGACCACATCCTCTGACATTATGGTGAGTACGCTACATTTGATTGGGCCCCCTGTTGCACTCCCACACATCTAATGCCAGAAATCTGATCCCAGAAATCACAGGCAAAAAGGATTTTGTAGGGTCAGAATCAGCACCAGAGAATCCATAGGAAACAACAATCCACCCGTTGACAACGGTGTCACAGGCAATGTTGCTTCTGTTTTTTCTGAGCAGAGCTGGGATGTGACAGATGACAAGATGGTTGGTTAACACTTGAGAGGTCTGCCAAGTCCAAGATCATTCTCTACACTTGATTTGCAGACATCCCTGGTTAAATGCAAAATGGTCTGTGCAAGCTAGGTTCGGCTCAGGCCTGCTGTATAGGGTTCCCTTCACCCCAAGATTTGTGGCTCGAAACAGTTCTAACCACGCAAGTAAATTGATAAATTGTCAGGTTTTCTCATTTTGCATCGATTTTGTGAAGATGTTTTTGGGTCTTGTTCCAGTTGTGCGGGTTTTGAAATAACCCCGTTCGAATTATGCCGGAAACTGTGGAGCTAATTGAGCTCCAACAGAAGGCGCAGTGACCATGACCGATGGTTCATATTGGGCCTGGGCCCCCAATCTAAGATCTCATCCACAAGTAGATCTATGGTTTATGAGTTGGGGTCCCCTTTCTCAAGATGTGTTGGAACTAGGTTCCCCTGGAAAAATTCCAGATCCACACTTACCTGGTTCCCATGTACCTGTCGGGATGGGTGTGTGAGGTCCCCAAGAGCAACGACACTTCAACACAAGTGTTTCTAAAAGGCCTCACCCTTGTCTACAACTGTGGGCAAAATCCTGTATTTTCTTTCCACCAGCCAGGGGAAGGGGGAAGGGGGCAAAAACAGACTGGAATATGGTGAATCCAGAAGGACCACCCGGATCCACAGGGAGGTGCTTGTTACTGCGCTTTCTTGTGTGAAAATGACACAATTCCGGAGGAGCATATATATATTTCTCCGACTCAATGCAGTGTGAGACACCACACGGCTGAACGCTCTGGACAATGGGTCTCTTTCACGCCAGAATAGACCCCAACCCTCAGCCCCCCAGCAATGCATTACAAGTCTCAACGCGTTTTGGTATTTTGATTCAAAATAACAGAAAGATTCGCCTTGGAAGAATTCCATGATTTCTTCAATCTTGCCGTGTTATTGTACAGGGCATTCCAGTGAAATTCTATGTTTTCAAAAGCAACTTTTTCTTGTGGCTATTCAGGCAGAAACAGACGAAAAGTTTCTTCGTTTCCACACAAGAAAGAGGGTGTTTCTGCAATCTTTCTTGCCCCCTTTTTGTGCCCGAAAGCAGGAACATTTAAACATGAGCGTGGTCTCTTCTGATGCTCTGAGCTTTGACGTGCTAAAATTACCTGTTTTCAACCAGTGTACGTCTTCAAATGACTCTCTGGCATACCCTCTTACTTCTGTGATGACACTAAAGCTTCATGCATTACTTCCAAGATTGGATGAATATTATGGCGTTTTATGTGACGCTCTTTCATGAGGCTCTGACGTTTTGTGCATTCAGCCTCTGTTCCATCTGCACCCCAGCCTGTGTCGCAGTTTCGTCCATTTCGTCCAGATCTGTGTGTCATTATGACACTCTAAGGTTCCTGAAATGACGCTGTATGTGACGATCTGACGCTTTGTGCTTTCCGCCTCTGTTCCGCCTTGACCCTGGCCAGTATGGTGGATTCCTCTTTCTTTCAGAGCTACGTCTTACTGTGACGCTCTTTGTGACCATGACGCTCTCTCATGACGCTCTGTTTCTTTTGTAGCCTCTGTACCATCTGCACCCGGGCCAGTATCGCGGCTTCCAGAGCTGCGCGTCACTATGACGCTCTGACGTTTCTGAAATGACGCTCTGAAGCTGTAACATGACGATCTTTGTTGTAGCCTCTGTACCACCTGCACCCTTGCCAGTATCGCGGCTTCGTCCGCTTCTTCCAGAGCTACGCGACGAACGGCGTGTTGACCAAACACGACCTGCGGGCCGTCCTCGCCAAGCACAACATCAAGCCGACCTCCGAGGAGCTCCAGAACATGATCGACTCCATCAGCATAGACTGTGAGTGCAGGGGCTGGGGAGGGAGTGTGGTGCAGCTCGGGGTGGGTGGTTGTGTTGGTGGGGCAGCCGACCTCCGGGGAGCTACAGAACATGATTAACTTCATCAGCATAGACTGTGAGTACAGGGGCTGGGGAGGGTCTGAGTGGGCGGGGAAGGGGTGACCAGAGGGTGTGAGTAATAGGGGGGGTAAAGTGCACAGGCCCTCAATTTGATTTTCCGCCTGGAATCGAAAACCAATTTAATCCTGGATTTGTACCTGAGAAGCGCACTGCTCACTGTGCTCATATTCAGCTTTCCCCACAAAGGTATTGTGCCCCAGTCTTTTCCATTGCATTCATTTGTCCCACTGACCATTGCCTTGTTCGGTTGTCCCTGTGGGCCTGATTGCTTGGGTTGTCCCACTGATTGCATTCAGTTGTTCCACTGATCAATTGCATTCACTTGTCCCATCGTTTGCATTGATCTGTCCAGGAGTTGCAGTCATTAGATTGCGTTCATTTGGTTGTGCCACAAATTGTGTTCATTTGTCCCAGTGATTGCTCATGATTGTCCCAATGATTGTGTTTGGTTGTCCTGATGATTGCATTCGGTTGTCCCAGTGATTGTGTTCGGCTGTCCCAGTGATTGCGGTTGGTTGTGCCAATGAATACGTTTTACGTTCGGTTGTCCCACAGCGCAGGGTATCGGGCTGCAGGCGTTCCTGGACTACATGGCGACGTGGGTGGGATTCCGCGACCAGGACCAGGAGTTCGCTGAATGCTTCCGCATCTACGACCGCTCCGGCAAGGGCGTGCTCACCCGCGACGATATCAAGTACGTAACACATGTTACTGGGTGGGAATAGACAAGCTGCCGTGTAAGTGGGTGTGAACGCTTGGGTGGGTGACCAGGGTCTCGGGCACCCCCCTCAACTGCCTTGGTGATGTTGCACTCAGAGGGGCCAGATGACCCAGGCCCTCCCCGACGCCACAATTTGTTTCTTCAAAACCAAGGCAGTGTTCAGCAAGTGGGCAACAGTTTTCAGAGGCAGGCACCCGAAATCCTTTCCAGGATCCTGATCAATTAGCACATTCACACACACACACACACATACACACACACACAATCAATCAGTGAAGGTAAGGGTGCATGTATAGGCCTACTGGTGTGTCTCTCTGTAGATATGTGATGAAGAAGCTGGGCAACGACAAGCTGGATGTGGAGGCTCTGCTGGACGACGCGGACAGGAACCAGGACGGAGTCATCCAGTATGAAGGTACGTCACGTTATAACGTGATGACGTCACAACGTGTCACGATCAGTGATGATGTCTCTGCTCAATTTTGGCAGTATATATTCGAGAAAACATGAAAAAAACTCCCAAAGACTTCTCTAGAACCTGCTAAAAAAGATTTGCAGCAAGAAAGGGCTGCACCTTATATATGTGTCCTCGGTTGGTTTTCTCCTGTCGTTCCTGCAAAAAGAGCCCCTTGATGCCAAACATTTCTGACAGCGAACGAAACAACACCCAAAAAGGAATAAACATCTTTGCCTGTTTTGAAAATTCCAATCCATAATGTTATATAGATCTAATTTCTTCTTTTCTTTGGTCTCGCGTTACAGAGTTCGTGGAGATGATGAAGAAACACTAAGAGCAACCACTTCAACATCTTCTTCATCAAAGATTTGACGATAAAAAGGCTCTCAAAAGACTGTCAAAGATTTCAAGAACACACAGACCTAACACCATCATTTATACGGAAACTACACAGGAAGGACAGAGACAATGACAGCTGGACAGAGCAATTTACTGTCTTTTTTTGTTCGTGGGATGTGCTGTTGTTGATCCATTGTTGAGGAACATGCAGCCTCTTAGTGCTTTTGTTTAAACTCATTTTTATCCCAGAGTTACGAGGTTAATATGTAGATTTCTTCATTCTGTACGCGTACCAGAGCCAGGCTTGAAAGCTATTTTCCAGCGCCACAGGAACGGCAGTACTGCATGCTGCCAGTCCCTGCTGAGCAGGTTGGAGAATAGAACCAGCACTGCAGGATAGAACCACCACTGGAGGCGCGGCATGCCCTATTGTTTAGATATCACCCTCTCAGGGTGAAACACAAGGTCACCGTAAACACAGGTTCCAATAAATAGTCACATAAACGTCTGTTGGTCTTTTATTTTTATTTTATTTATTTATAAACGTATTTATTTATTATTTTTATTTTTTTTTTTTTTGTGAAATTCTTTTATCTGAATTATATGAATTTTTTTTTGGGAGTCGAGGTAGAAGGTTAACGGAGAACTACGAAACAAAAGTTTGGGTAAGTCATTCATTTTTTTTGAACGGGCGGGAGCAGACTCCTGCAGGAAGGCAGTGAATGTGCCCCCCCCCTCCAATGCAGTGAAATGCGCGTCAGAAAAAAATATGACGCAGGTTGGCAATGTGCGCAATTAGGAAACCCTCCGGCTGTCGACGGAGAAGCAGTTTTTGGCTTTTCGCTGCAAAACGTCCAGAATTGTGCAAGTGAAATTCTGAAATTATGGCAGGTGAGCGATCAGAGGGAGCCTCAGAAATTCTCTGGTGCATTTGTCTACATTTTGGTGAATTTAGAATGCACTTGGATTTCTATTTCATAAGTTGACTTTCGAAAACAAGTGCAAAGTTTGGCCTCAAAATTTGCTGGAATTAGGAATGTTCTGGTAGAGTCAAGATGAGGAAATTTGCTTCCCAGATCTGAACGTTTGTTGTTTTTACGCAGGATTTGGTTTTGATCTAAAAAAAACTCCGCACATTTCAATGCTCAAGTTTTGATAGAAAAGACTCGGCACAAGCGTTCCCGGTGTCAGCATGGTTTTTCAACCTGCTGGACGTGTTAGGTGAGAGGTGCCTGTGTTTGAAGGCGCCTCCAGTGAAACTTCCTCCTGTCACTTTTCACCCCAGAAGACGTGTGAAAATTATGTGCCTTTTGGCGTCATATGGGCCCCAACCAACCGCACTGTCCAAACGCTTTGCTGACCAAAAACAGGCTGAATCTTCGTTCTTTTTGCCCTTGTCTGTGCGCAACAAAAAGTTGCACGAATGTTGTGTGTGGACAACAGGAAAACTGCCAGGGAGGTGGGAACCCAGATTCAGACCCACTGAAACTTGTTTGGAGTCTCTCGAAGTGATGTCAGGAAATTTCCTAATATTCCCTGAAAGGCCAAAGACCATCTCCGCGTCTTTCGAACAAAGGAAAGCTGCAATCTAATGATTGGAAACGTCACCTTCATTGCTTGCGCAATGAGCACACCTTAGACCCTGGCCACACCGAAATCGCGTCCACATTCGCGATTGTTTTTGCATTTCCCAAAATGGGCCATGGCCCATGATCGCTTGCACTTGCGCTCTTGGTGTGGCCACAACAGTAGAATTAACCAGGTGCAAAATCAAACGCAACGCACAAAAACGTGAACGCGCCCGGTGTGGCCAGGGCATCACAACATGTGCTGAGCTGTCACTGGAAAGTTCTTTTTTTTCGACATTCCAGTGTCAAACACGTACAGAAAAGGTGTTGTGCCTCACTAGTTCAAGACTGGATTCCCATTCCAACTATCAAGGCTCAAATGAAACGTTCAGATGTTCTTCAACACATACCCTCTGGTGTAGAGACAGAGTCTGACATCCAAAACACCCCATTTCTGCCCGTTGTCCCACATCGCGTGAAGCCGGTTTCACACCAAAGCAGACACGCGTCTGAACGTGAAAAGGCAGCGTCTAGATGCGGTGTCTTTGGTTTCACACCAGACACCAGAAGCAACAAGTAGCTATTTGCATTTTGAATGACAACAATGTTTTCTATGGGGACATTCATACCCAAAAAAAGTTAAAACGTGCATCTTGGCATTCTGCATGTTGAAACGCTGGAAATCGTTTTTAGATGCAAAGACGCGCGTGTAGAAATCAGTGTTGGTCTGAAAAAGCCTTGATTCTTGCAATCAGTATAGTCCGTCTGTTTGTGCGTCTCTCCGCGGACGCCCCAACCACCCCATCCCCCGAATGTGTGTGTTCAGTGGTGCGCGTGAGTTTGATGCTGATAAGCTTTCCCGTTTGTCTTGCAGACAGCGGTTTATCGGGCCTGAGTAAATCTGCGCGGAAGAATATCAAGAAGAGAGCGGCGCGCAAGCGCAACGCGACCGCAGCTAAACCCAAGGTAATCGCTGGGGGGCGTTTACGTCGTTCGTCATTCTTCGTTGAAAACGCACAAAGCTCACACACGCAAGGGGGCGTTGTCGTTGGGTTGATTGCCCTCCCTTTTAAATTGTACCGCGTGCAAACCACCCCAGAAAAGGTGGGGTCAGACATCTCCCCCCAACACACACACAAGCATACTTTGCGGGGTGACCATGTTTGGTGAGGGAGTACATCTAAAAAGTTGGGGTGGCGGGGGTGTTTTTAGCCCGAGCGCGACGAAGTCGGGATGGCCT
>JAAUYG010062207.1_pt1 | contig 11585 bp, 10 predicted proteins | sample 7278091 | NCBI WGS metagenome assembly JAAUYG01 (sample SAMN14350201, study PRJNA611818) | marine sediment metagenome | isolation source: surface marine sediment (0.6m) | place: French Polynesia: Moorea | collected 2018-08 | reverse complement strand
TTCGATTTCATGAGCTCTGCTGACATAGTCAAGCAGAGCTAAAAATGGTCTGGAGATATGGTGGATAGGTAGCTTCCCATAAAATTTGGCCTGGATCCATGCAGCGGTTTCTGAGAAACTTGAGTTTACGGACGGACGGACGACGGACGCCTGCGCCATGACAGTAGCTCTGCTGACAAAGTCAAGCAGAGCTAAAAAAAGGAAGAATGGTTATCAATGCAAGTGGTGAGCTTGAGAAAAAATGTAGACTTATTTTTTTCTGGAGCTGGGCCCAGGAGTTCTGTGACTTTGTTAGTTATTATAACATACCTGAAGCACACTGACAAAAATCATGTCGTCTGCACAAATCTAAATCCAACCATGCCCACCTTGCACACAACACATCCTGCTGTTCTACTTGCTGGCATACCCAATAATCTTCATAAATCTGACAATAAAGGTGTCCCTTCAACATAAATTATGCTAAAATAGCTATTGTTTGTATTTTTCAACACACACAATGTAAAAGAAACCCTGTGTTGCCCCATATTTTACAACTGTTGCCAAGTATATCAGTCTGAATATAATGACTGAAATCTTGACTCGATGTTCTGGAGACACTCTATACAAGGGTTAATAGCCTTGTTTCATTGTTGACCAAGTCAAACTGGTCTGTACGTATCCGTTATGATGATCAGAGCTGCAAATTGGCAGCCTAAATCCACTGGAGTCTGGCTACATGACCCTTTGATGCACAAACAAAGGCAGCCCGGATTTTTTTTTCAGGCAGCCTACTTTAACGGATGCCTGCATGGATGTTTACAAAAGAATTGATTGTTTGGGTTTTTGAAAATAAAACAAAGCCTGGATCTTTTAATCCGGTGTCAAATTCCATGAATTCATTGACTACATTTGTTTACACCTTGGCTACCAAGGAATTCTCTTGCTGCATTGTCTCGATTCTATGCTCCATTTTGGGTGTCAAGCTGTATATACCATATGTACAGCTAGCTGTATGCTGACATATGCTTTATGGGTCCTGACATATGCTGATCCTACTTTTTCTAACTCTCTTTATTTTTATACAAGACCTCAATGTTATGATCACTCCATTTATAATATTTCATGTGCCACATAAATACGCTTCAAAACAACCCGCCAGACAAAACGCCACCTTTTGTTTATGTATGTCAGGACTCATCACCATGGGAACAGTTCATACCTGTGCCTCTGAGAACTCCAGCTTTTTTAGCCCCACCACATAACGATCCTTCAGCGTAAGTAGTTCCAACCGCTTCTTGTTCAGCAGGTTCTTAAACGTCTTTATCAGCTCCAGATATGATGTTGGAGTGACGTAATTCTGGCGTCTCATTGTCTCATAATATCTGGGTTATGTAATGGAAAGACCACGGTTATTGTACACTGACATTTAGCGAAAGGGAACTTAATTTGTACTGCGGTATCAAGTGGCAACTGCCTTAATTTTATTTCTATAACCATTATATCCTACAACTTTTGAGCAATAAATCACTCAATTTGTGTAAATATAGGATTGTGCACATATCTTATATTAAAAGGTGATTAATATTCTTTATGTCCAAATGTTAATCACATGAACATAATGTATGTGGTCTCATATACCTGGTCTTCATAAAATATTCATGGCTTCAACATTCTGGTAACTAAGCTGGAAAAATACTTAATTTAAGCCTTTCACAGACTGAAAATAATTAGTTACGAAAATGTAGCTTGGCTATGTTGCAAACATTTATGTATGTATGTTTATTTTTGACTCAGAAAGGGTTTATAGCATGGACATTAGAGACATAATCATGATCAACCAAACTGCATCTTGAAAATAATGAATTTGTGCATAATTTCTGAGAACATCATAATGATTGTTCATTCCTGTTAACTAATGTGCCAGTAAACGTTTTATTAATAGCATGTAAGTCCAAATTTATATCACACCAATGAGTACAAGTTGTGCTAGTATACATATTTAATTACCCACTAAAAAAAGCTTAAATTTTCATCTCTACCAAATTTGAAATTTCAATCTAGCTGTCACAGTTTGATATTTGCAGCGCTATAATGTCTACACCAACTACTAGTATATGATTCTGATATTTCACCATATTATTATACATGCATGTACAACTAATTTTTAAGAAATACATTATGGGTCTTCATAATGAAAACATTTGTTTTGCCAAAAGCTTATGCTCTGATGTTTATTAATTTGCTTTCAGGTAAAGGAGCACATTCACAGGTATTATATTTTCTATGTCCGTGAACCTGTATATACAGACCACCTGTGAACAATGGTCACATTTTGTCCACAAAGATCCATTTCTGTATCAATAACTACTTCTGAATAAAGGCTGTTAATTGCCTTGGCACCACTTTCAGCCTCAGGCTGTTCTACATTAATTTGAGCAGCATTCCATGTTTGTGGCCTTTATTTATAGAGGTTTAACTGCATGTTCACTTGATAGTTTTGCTGTCAGCCCCCCACCACAGACCTGTGTGACAGTGTGACAACACTGGTGTGAAAGTGTTGACACATGACGACAGTCTGTTCCCGGACTTCCTGTGACATCTCCACATCATCCAGGAACTTGTGTGCCACCAGCTCCAAGGCGTCCTCCGGCCACGCCTGATTACCATAGCAACACAGGAAATAAGCTCAGCTACATGTACATCATATAGCAACACAGGAAATAATCAAATGCTACCTCAGCTATGTACATAGCAGCACAGGAAATATTCCAGGTTAACATACCCCATATCACCATATTTGCATCAAGCAATGTTATCAGTCAACACAATCAGATATTACCGGTATGTGGTCTCTGCAATTTAAGACCATCCAATGTGCCAAACCTCATGTTCCGAGGTACAACTGCTGTCAGTTGCGGCTCTTCGATTCAGGTCTTACTTGTGTTTGACAGAAGTAGTAGTCATTTATACAGTATTCCTCAAGATAACCTTACCAACACACATTGATGTATATGTATGTACCAGGTGTTTTATAATACTAATAAGTCTACCCAAGTGAAATGTTGAAGCTAGCAAACCTTAAACCAGTCTATGGTGCAGCAGTTGATCAGTGATGGGAACATTCGCAGTCGGTTACGGAAAGCATCTCCGATTGGACTCATTGCCAGAACAAGATGTAGGTTCCGCCGTATCCTCTCTATGAACTTATTGTACATGTTGAGTGGGGTGATCTCTATCTGGGCATTCTCACTCTGTGTGATCATTTGCATCTACAACAGTAGTGGAGCAGTGTTTAAGAGTATATACTTTACTGCATAAACCTTCATTTACAGTGAGAAATATCTAAAATTATACGTGCAAATCAGTACACTTACAGATATGATGTTGAGTAAATGCATATATACTACATACATGTTGTATGTTCATAGTTGAAGCATCTACTACTACTTCTACTACTGCTGCTGCTGCTAACTACCCATAGTAAAACTTACCACTACTACTACTACTACTACATTGTACTATTACTACTACTAATTACTACCATTATCACTGTTTATATCATCAATACCTTCTCTATAATCTCCAGTCTTTCCTCATTATCATACAGGTTAGGGATGTCTGCTGTGTTCAGCATCATGTTCACATCCTCCAGAAATGACTCCTCCTAAATTAGTAGAGAGTCCGTGAAACAAATATCACTCACAGCCAAATTGATATCAGGCTGCCAAATATATTAAGATACTTGGTGAGAAGAATGGTGACCCTATTGGCAGCTGTCGTTTCTGTTACAATTGTACCAAGCAAAATGTAATAGCCATCTGCACTAAAACATTAAGTACTGGTACCTTAGGATTTTTTTAATGTCTGATAAAATTCCTGCTGATTAAGGATCATGACTGATATTAAATTGGCTATTTCTGGTGTAACTCAACCGTGACCCAGGTGGTACGAGTGCTACCGTGAGCTGAAAAGATAATCCTTGGAAAATGGTTGGTTGTTTGAGCAAAGTTTTGCATTTTCTCAGCAATGAACATTTTGGGACAATATCAATGTGACGGCTTTAGAAGAAATGAAAAGAATTTAAAATTTTTCAATAGCATCAGTTAAAAAGTATTCAGTCCTTAAAAGGTCAATGGCAAGACACCTATTTTTAGTACCAGTCATTGCCGAAAGCAGCACCTATTTTGACCTCTGTATAATTCCAAAGTTATAATGTCACTTTGTCCTGGGTTTGAGGATGGTCTATTACTGCACCTTGATCTGATGGTCCCCGAACAGGAACACCATGGAGATGCCCTCCTCCCCTGCCCGCCTCATCATCCTCCTCACATCCTCCCTCCAATCACTGACTGTGTAGTTCTTCGTAATCTCAATCTGAAATAGCTCAAAGTCTGCCATAAATGCTGCCAGCTTTGCCGAGCTCTGTCGACCGCTTCCACCAATGCCCACCAGGAGGCAGTGTCCGTTAGGCTGTTTCAGCACGCGGCTGATTCGTGAGATGTGCTCGATGGCGAAGCGGAACATCACGAGGTCCATAGGTGCCTTGGACATGAGGTTGTAATCCTCCAAGTAGTGTTCTATTGTCTGTCAGCAGATGTTTGTGCCATGAAAAAGAAACATACAAGAGGTCAAGGGCCTTTATGATCTGCTCGACCTGTTGATACATTAGACCAAACCTGCCAAAGCCCTATATATATATAAAGAGGTTTCTGAGTTACAGGTCGATTTACAGAAAAGGGAACAGAATGAACCCAAACCTAAAGATGAATGACGAATCTTGGAAAACGTATCCTGCAAATAGGGGTGCCCCTGAGGCCCAAATTATCATCCGTTTCACTCTATGATCAGTTATTTTGCAGATATTAGGATTTACGAATGCCACCCTTAAAATTTCAAAGTGCTACAATTTTTCAACAAAGTACCCAGCAGATTTAGTGTAAAAGCTAGTATCTCCGAATCCAAATTTCAGTCAGCTTTGCTATATGATATATGACAAACCATTTTGGAGTTACAGACCATTTTGAGACAAGTGCACTGAATGACCCAGAAAATCAGGTCAAACGTACATGTACTCTGTATAAGTGTTAATAGCGTCCTGGAGTCCCATATTTCACATTTTCATCTACAACCAGCCATTTTTGACTTGCATGCTATTTTGAGACAAGCAAACCAAATTACCATCAACGTTACCTAGAAGCTTCGAAGATCAAAAGTGCCCATATGCATATATGTGCAACTTGCCATGAATGCCGAAAGCTTCAGCTGTTTTGCACTACCCTTGATGTCACCAAGATAATTCTGCCATTTTTTATTTTCCCATTGGACACAATGTTAATTTCATTCTTTTTATTTTTTTTCCTATGTTAACATAAATGATGAAAATTTGCAACAAATTGATTGTTTTTAAATAAAAATTACATCTAGGCTTATGGCCCAGGACAACCAATACGTAAATTTGAAATCCGTGCAAATAGGTTTAGAGAATTTTTTTTTATATAAACTTCAATTTATTTTCAGAGGTTTACAACAAACATATTAAATGAAAGGTTTAGAGATAAATGTGATTTACCGGTAGATATAATGGACGTTTGATCCAAAACACAGTTTGCAGCACAAATTTCTGAGATCCTGATTTTGTCCAGTACGTGCTAATATTAATCATCATTTACATTCATAACCATTTGATTATGGTTAAAACCATGTTTCATTTTCCTTAGGATCAGTTTTGTGCCCAGTTGCTTGATAAAGCACCGTATCTCTATATTACCTCCCGTAACTCGTCCATTTCTTTGATCTCGTCGTACATTCGCTCCTCATCCTTGCTGCCCATGTAGTCCCCGAACATGAGGCTGCGGATGTCATCGTCTGTCACCTGTTTCCCTGGGGTGGCCAGGTGACTGAAGATGTTGTTGAATTTCTCCTTGTATTGCTGCTCAACTACCATCTGGAATGTTAAACATATAGAATGTACAGTATACCAATAACTTTGCATGTACCAATTAACACTGGGCTTGGGCTAGGAAATTTTCCTGGTTACCCAATGTGGCTATAGGATATCTTTTCTTTTAGCCACAAGGGAGTTAGTTGAGCCATGAGACAGGTTTTGCATTTTACAAGACTAGCATGTGGATGCATATCATCCAGCTCAAGTTGCTGGAAGCTTTTTATATTTAACAAAAGCGTTAAAGCAAAATTCAAAGTGGATTGGGTAGATATTGTTAGGCTTGTGTCCAAGAATACATGGTACAAACCTTAACCATGTGGAAGAATGTGTTCCTATCGGAATCGTCAACCAGTCGATCGTAAAACACACGGTAGACTTCATGTACCCACAATCTGATGATCTTCTCAGCTCCCTCTGTCCCCTCAGGGGTGGTCTGGGACTTCATGAGCAGGATACCCTGTAATAATATCACCATGGTAACTAAACAACTACTTCACATATAAAACATGTATATATATAGGAGAGAGAGTTCTGGAAACTATTTGAAAGTAAAATGTAACTATCCCGAGAGCTACTGGAATCCCTGCTGGAAACTTAACCACAATTGTCCTGAAAACCAAGGAAACTAGGTTTTATAGAAACCATGCCATTTATACATAGCTGTTAGATTTAGCCATGGGTAAGCTGTTGGAATCCAAGGTGACTAACCACAATCATTGTCACAAGCTGTTGGAAGCCAAGGTTAATATCTATCCAAAGCCAATGGTAACTAGGTGTTGAAAGAGATATATTTCAATAGCCATCTCTACCGCCAGGGCCTGTATTCTTGAACAAGTTACGATAATTCTTATCTTTGCTTCGTATATATTTGCAAATTTTCTTACCTGCGAATTTTTGTAAAAGCCTATACTCAAAACAATTAAGAAGTTTCATAGCTAAGATATTTCATAAGGGGGTATTTGCGAAGCATTGCTATGACAAGTTGTGATATTGCGCAATATCGCAACTTCAACTCATTCGAGAATACGGGCCCAGGTTCTCATTCACGGCTGAATGAACTGACATTACATTTTGTTATTGAAGTGTATAAGCAGGTGTTACTTCCAAAGGAGTTGAGCAGGTGATAGATGTAACAGGTCTGCCAGGGGTAATAATATATAATTTAAAAGTACCATGAGCTAGCTTCAGCAAGGAAAATCGCTATATAAGAACTGCATACACCTCTGTAACTAGGTGTCAGAACCCTGAACTAGCTGTTAGGGCAGTCATAGTTGGAATTGCGATATATACATGATATAGTTTTGGAAAAAAGGTAATTGACTATGGGCAACCAGGATAGGTCAAACCTTTTGAGAAAGAGGTCAGGGCATGGAATTACCTCAAGTGAAGTGATTATTTTAGCATCTCGTCAGAGGATTAAAACATCATATGGATGGTAGCAAACTGTACAATGAAGCAGCTGTGAAAGACGCAAGATGGATCCAATTTAGCATGGCAGAAAGTGTGGAGCTTTTAGAGCCATCAATGAATCTATAGCTGAATGTGCAAAGAGCTAATCATTCAGATCTTCATGAAATCAATCAGCTCGGTTACTCGTTGATCCCACATTGTGAGTTCTTACAGGTCTTCAAAAGAACCAAGCAGAGCCACATGTAGTATTATTAAGTAATAATCATATTAATGTTTTATAATACCACTGTGACAGCTGTGAACTATTTCAGTTGGCAACGACTTTACCTGTACCACTCTGGCGAAGTCACGCAGGTTGAAGACATAGTGTGATTTCGATGGGGTCGGTAGGAAGCTGCTGATGGCATGACGGTAGACCTCCAGAGTGGCTGATACAAGGATCTGGGGGGGGGGGCAACAAAAAAACAAACAAAAATTTCTTGTTAGCATGAACATTATCAAATCTATCCAAATCTAACTGGTACTAATCAGTAGTCATCCAGTTGCTCTCAAAACAAGCACAGTGCAAATTTTTACCTCATGGCAACAACTTTGTCATTGCTACATGTACATGTAGGTTTGGAAGCATACATAAATACAAATAGCTCCCCATACCCTAGAGTATCTGCGTAGTGAAGTCTCGAAGCCTTTGCTGAAGTGCCAGTCAACAATGGGAGCAAATATATTCTGCATTGTGTTCTCATCAAATGACTCAATGCCCATGATGTTGAAATGTCGCAGGAAGCGATGGGTGACATGGTTACGACCACCTCCTGGGGGTCCCATAGCAGCCAGCATGATGATATCTTCCAGGTACACTGTACTGGTGTCCTTTCTGAAAAACCATACAGTCCTTGCATAGAATTTGACTATGAAGCCTCAATATGATAACCATAATTTCTCTGGCAGATTCTACAATGCAGATCACCATGTACTGCAATTGGAAATTTACCATACTAACACGTAACTGGGCATGTGTATACAAAAACGGTTGGGGTAATTAAACTTAAGTTACAAGTTTGTAAATAAATTTTCTTACTGTAAAATAAAACTGCTGTTTTTGTTCGGTAATTCAAGTACAACTGTTATCTGTATTGTCAGGTACTCATTTACAGTTGAGCGGACCAACTACGCACCAATGTCGTATTGCCCAATGTCACACCCCCAGCGGGAAAGGTTTTGATGAGCCAATTAATTTTTATGCAGGACTGGAACTGGACATCATCCAGACTTAGTGGTAGTGTCAGTCAGATGTGCTAACCACTCTGTCACTGTGACTCGACATACCTGTCAAACCAGTATCCTTGGTCTATCCACTGCCGCAGTATCTCTATGGGAGGCTGGGCACCGTATCTCTCCTTGGCTGGCATGTTGAGGTCATCCACAAACACACACAGCTTTTTGCCGGGGGTGGGACCATACATGCCTTTCCTTCTCCTAGGGGTAGGTAAACATACAACAGAACATACATGTACATAATAATTAACTAATAAAACTAATTATCCAATGTCTCCATTCCTTGTATGTGAGAGTGGTTCCTGCAATTTAAAACCTTCCATTTTAAGAAGGAAGCCACTCTTACATTTCAATACAAATATCTCTCCATTCTAACTGTGGCTGGGTAGTGTAGTGGTTGAGCGTTCGCCTGGCATGCGGGAAGTTGGTGGTTCGATCTCCGGCCGCGTCAAACAAAAGACGTTAAAATTTGAGGTTCTGCTGCTGTGCTTAGCGCTCAGCATAAAGGAGTTAGAGCCCGACTGGCCGGCTCGAAGTCAGGATAATGGTCTGGGTTGGGACATCACTGCCTACCCGTGGCGTGGTGCTTCGGTGGACTAGCACTATAAAGACTGGCTGCAGGTCAGACTAGCGCAAGATGGGTCCACCACATACACACCACCAACAAACACGACTTTGTTCACTGACCAAGCCATTGAGGTTGGTACACCTTGTTCGAGTCACGATAAGACTACAAAATTGTCAACTGCAACTTAAAACACCGATCACTAACTCTCTCCATAGACCACCTTCAGTTTAAGACCATATGTTTCCAGTGGAGTGGGTGGTCTTAAAATGCAGGGACCACTAGAGAATTTCAAAGTTTCAGACATGCAACACCAAACAGCACAGTTAAACACAGACAAGTGTGTATACCTACGCCAGTTTATATTAAACTTTCAAATGTACTGGCAAAAACAGGATTTTGAAGCCCCAAACTAGATGACTTTGGTCATGATGGTGTTAAACCTTTCAAAGGTCTCACGATAACTAAATATGCATGCAATATTGAGGCATTATCAATTGACTACTGGCCACTTATGTCACATAATTCAGATGGGTCACGTGATACTAACGGTAATCACGTTGCACTTTCTCCCTGATGAAAACGGAGATTCCACCAAATAATTGTGACAAATCCTATTAGACCATGACTCTGTGAGCTGTATTTCTCTTTTCATATTATCAATCCGGAATCCAGAAACAATTCACTCTCAAACACGTTAATAGCTGTACACTGATTACATCCATGCCAATAAAATCAGTATTTCCAAACTATTTCAAATGTAGAAAAATTGTCTTTCTGCTCACTGAGTCTTGAAAAGAAAACAAAAATTGTTCATGCATCTCGCTGCTATCTTCAGGGGAATGTGCGTATAGGCCGATGTCACTCATCGTGTGACTCCTTTCTCCTGTAACACTGTTGTTCTCCCTTCCTATTACTCCGACGTTATCCATTTTTATTCTATAACCAGTCCTTCATGTGTTCTGCAATAGCTGATGTTACCTGGCCTTTCATCGTGGTGTGTTCCTTAAGCCTGGTCCCTAACCTTCTGGCTGTCTCCCCTACATATTTCTCTTTACAGTCCTCACAAGTGATCTCATATACTACACCCCACTGTTGCTCTTTCTTGTTCTTATCTTTTGGATGTACCAGCATTCTGTTTTCTTTTCAAGACTCAGTGAGTATAGAAAGACAATTTTTCTGTTATGAATCCCGAGTTCAATACCCTATTTTCTTGTATTTCAAATGTTTTGACAACACAGATTCTTAGCAAATTACATTAAAAAAACTCTACTGATATATATACACTAGGAAATACAAAGTGAAAGAATAACAATTAATCTGTATTGTATTACAGTGCTGACACATGTATATCATTCTCCACCAATTACATGCCCCTTTACTACCTGTCAAGCTTGGAGAATATGATATCCTGTGTCTGATTGGAGGAGGTCCTAGCAGAGAAGTTGAGGTTACAGATGATATATTTTTCTTTGGGTAGCTGTAGCAGGTAATGGTTGGTGATGGCACTCTTTCCTGTCCCAGTCGGACCGACAAACAACACAGGACGATTCTGCATAACAAACTTCTCCAGGAAATACCGTTGGCGTTCTGTCTCCACAGTGTTGATGATCAGCTCGTTCACCTAGGTGACAAAGAGGATATACATTAACCCCAATATCTCCAATCTGATATTTAATTAGACACAATAATTTATGCAGAAAAGGACACTATGAAATGTTACCGTTATATGGAATATCTGCTAGTTAACAATTTTTCACTCATGTCACTTTAACCATTTAGGGATACCGGCTGTTACATCATCATAAGACTACAACTACATATGTCAACATAACAAAGTTTATCTCTTACCAGTTACATCATGGGATCTACTCATGCAAGTAACCCAAAGAAAGTGGCAGCTTAGAGCCTATGTATGTTCACATACAGTTATAGATATATAGTGCACTGTATCAGAAAACCAAATCCTTTAACTACTGCTGACATTAGTGTCATTTTAGAATAATCCCACACATGTAAAGAGATTTTCCAAAAAGCGTGATCAAGATTTCATCCAAGGACTAGCCTAAGATGGTTGGAATTAAAATGAGTAATTTCTCATACAGTTACTACTTATGTGTCCTACTTGCAGGAATTATTATAGGCTGGACTTCATCCAAATAAAGTTCATATCACTAGTTAGATCTGCATGCAAATGCAGATCTACTGTTTTTGCTTTTCTTATTTAGATCTGCATGCAAATGCAGATCTTCTGTTTTTGCTTTTCTTATTCTTTTTATTTTTATTTATTTTTTTTTTCGTTTTTTTTTTGTTCCGTACCCGGATGTTGTTAACACGATATCTCAAGACAGGTTGTTCGGAGAGCAATCAAACTTGGCAGTGTGGTAGGTCTCCATGAGGGCTCGCCAC
>JAAUYG010237423.1_pt1 | contig 11588 bp, 8 predicted proteins | sample 7278091 | NCBI WGS metagenome assembly JAAUYG01 (sample SAMN14350201, study PRJNA611818) | marine sediment metagenome | isolation source: surface marine sediment (0.6m) | place: French Polynesia: Moorea | collected 2018-08 | reverse complement strand
GACACCGGCCTGGACATCCCAGCTGTCATCCTCCAACTGGTGTCACATGATCCAGAAGGGTCATGTGACACCAACGGCCACTAGTTACCATCCCCTGACGAAGGCAGAGATACTACTGTCATGGTTGTTTTTACAAAACACCCCGCTGCTCACTTATTCATTTTCCATATGAAACTTGTTTAATTTTTCTCCTTTTTTGACCATTTTTATTGAAAAAGTAAATTGGCGCTTTCTTATATTTGCAACACTTCTTGTCTTTTTTATAAAAATGAATAAATTAAAACTTCAGCAAGCGGCAGTGTAAGTTTTAACACTGAGATCAATGTATTTCATCCATTAAATATGTTCCCAGCTTGGTTAACTGTATATCAACTGTACTTCTCTCTGTTTTTTTAATTGCATCTCGCTATTAATTATCATTCACCATTTTGTTCACAGCAAAACACATTTAAATATGTTGTCTTCATCCTGGCACATATTGACTGCTTAATTTTTCTGATTCCGGCTTGGTTCTTACCATACTGGGTTTATCTTCTGGATCATGTGGAAGGAGAATCTGGATTTCTTCCGATGCAGTCAGGTTATGCAGGGCGATTTCCTTACCCTTGCATGTATACAGGGTCAGTGATGCCACAGAGGTGTCAACACTGTGCTGAATATCCTAGGTAGGGAGGAATTGCAATTTTATGGATACCATATTCATGTCAATAAACGCCCAGTGGCTGTAGGAAATATTAAAAGGTCAACTTAGTGGTATACTATTTCTTGCAGTTTTAGCCTACTAGCTAAGAGCAGGGGAACTGCTGTAAGACTTATAGAAACCATAGTGAGTACTGTTTATGGAGCATGTGATCACTTCTTAATGAAGAACTGAGTATTACATTTAGTGTGTCTGCTGTCATATACATGTTTAACTTAACTTAACCAAAACTCGAGGAATAAATACAAGCATATTGTTGGTAATCGGGTGCTGAGGGATGTTCCGTGCATACCTATACCTAATGTTTAGGGTCAAGGACTCTTATTCTGCTGACACACACATCTAGTAAATGTTATAACTACTAATGAATAATAGTGAGGAGGGGGACAATAAATCAATTATTAAAGCAATCCCGAGTGTGTGTAGTCTAAACGTTTATGCACAGACACAAGTTACTTTGGTCGTAAACAATCAAGAGCAAGAAACATGCAGGATCATAAAAAGACCCCAGTGCTATTATTCCCTATTCAATTTTCTCCAAGCTATCTTGTGTTGTTATCCCATTTCATAAATAAGCGTAAATGCCCCTGCTGTACCTGTGTAGACGTCCTTCCATAGATGTACGGGTTAAGGCGGTACGTTACCAAGTGCGCCTCGTAACAATCATCGTCATTTTTCTCCCACCAATGGCTCTGTTTGTCCTGCCAGTGAGAAAGTACTTCCTGTAAGTTGCTAGGCAACCGGAAGGTGCCAGCCTCACATTCGAGTGTCGGGACTTTTTCCGATTTCTTGTAGCGCCCGGCAAACGTGTAGAGCCCTTGCGCTTGCCTTATGATTGGCTCTTCACCCATCACATGGTTCTTGGTGGATGCCTGAGAAACAAAAAACAATGTCGCCAGGTAAATCACCAATTTATTGCTTTATGACTGGAAGGGGTGGGGGGAGGGGGTGGGGGTGGGTGGAATCTTCCCAATAGCCAGAGGCCAAAATCTTTATTTCCGTCTAAGGAGAGTCAATATTGTGATCGTTTCATGTACGTGCCACACATAAGGGAATTATGCCAGATGATTACAAATTAATACAGATAAGAGGGCTCATATTCCATGGTGCAGTTTTACGATAATTTATTCCACCTGAGCTTTAATGCTAAAATATGCAGCTACAAATGTAAATAGACCATCTATGTAGAGTCCTGGCCATCAGAACAATTCTATGGGGTCAGCAGCACTTATTCTGACTTAGTGTGGACAGATGTTATTAACAATATTTTCATACACCTTAGTGGAATATCAAATTTCCTAAAGCTTATTCTGCCTCTAGGAATGCTTACAGAATTTTAGTGCTGAAGATGATCTTTCATCCCTGTTGGGATAGTTACCTACATGTGTTTGGTGCTACATAACAATTAGTTTGGGCCAGCAAAGCTTTTGGTGAGCTGGTCCAATTTTTTAAATGTGCCATGCATGCAGGCACAAGGTGTGCCATGCATGCAGGCACACGGTCTAGCTAACATGTACCTCATTCATATTTGAAATGGTCTTCTGTATGAGGGAAAATAACATTGCTGATGGATACCGGAGGTTTCCCCATTACCAACTAATTACCAATCTCCGTGGAATGTTCTTTTTTTCCTAATTTGACAATCTGACAGGCTTTGTAACAAAGTGCGTGCCGAATAATCTGATTTTCGTATTTTGCCCCCATTACCGAGATAGCTCAAAACGCACCTCGAGGACCTTGTGTAACACTCGGTTGCAACGGGTGACCAAGTGTTTGGCTGTGGTCGGAATTATGCTGGCTTCCTCTCTGGCAACCGCCGTGAGGAGATTGCCGGTTCCTTTGACCGCCAATAGAGACAGGCTGTCATCCACGCTACGGGAGCTGTCAGCGACCGTATAGAGGCAACGGCTGGCCTTGTCCAATATACCTCCGGCATATTCCAGGCTCTCATCACTTAGCTGGAACGTAAAATCACAACACGCTACTGGAAGGCAGTACTGTAAAGAGTCAACCTCCCCACTTTGGGAGCATAAATCCCAGTTTTACAGGGACCTTTTCTAGTCGGCAATTTTGCAACGAAAATAAATCTGATTTTCTTGAAGAGCTCCGTTCATCCGGCCCGCAAGAAGGTTCTTTATAAGACAAGTCACTTTTAGGCATCTTTTCTTTTTAGACTGAATAAAGTGTCTTACAATTTGTAAGTGGACACAATACCTTTCCTTCCAGCTTTCAGCAATAGACTGACTTATCACCACAACTAGTCGATGCTCGTATTCTGACATCAATATTCAACATGTTCTCACAAAACACCAACAGTTAACATTCCAATACTCATGATACTTTGCACAAGCAATTTCTATGTGAAATTTAACAGAATCTTTTACTCGAACACAGGTTAAGAACGCAACATATTCTTGATATCAATCAAAGCTAAACACAAGGAAATGTTCTCTTTCTTCATACTCCCTTTTACCACATGCCACTGTATATATCCCTTTACTTATACAACCCTTTAATTTCACGAATTCGAAATCCAGGCAAATACACTGCTCTAAATTTCACATTTTTTTAAATATTATCCCAGTATATATACAAGTACCATTATAAGTATATGGCCTTAAGTTTTTGCGACTCATACATACTCATGAATTACACCATATAATGGGTACGATGGGCCTGCCAATTTTAGGTGTTACAGTATTTGCGGCTTTCGAAGCTTCCTTACTCACCTCTGTGGGGACATTGGTACTGGTGACCACAGCAGACGTCACCTGCTGTATCTCATACTGCAACAGATGACAAGAAATATACGTCACAGGAGAGCTAGCGGAATGATAACTAGAACCTGTTTTAGTGTGGATCTACCTATCGTAGCTACTACTAGTTGGATGCCTGATCAGACATTCACACATAGGATATATTGCTTTAGCAAGATACATGTACCAGTAGCATGCATGATACCTCTGGACGTTGCTTTGATCCGTTGATCCTACCGGTATGTTGCTGGCAATGATTACAAGGCTCAGCTTGATAAAGAAGCAGCCCAATACCAGTTCTTGCAGTTTAGGTTTCATTTTTTCTTACTCTTCTCAAGACCTCAGTACACCTGGTATACATCCATATCACAAAACTGTATGTCCGCACTTTGTAAGAAGAGTCTTTTTTTTAATTATCAGTGCTATAATCCCATATGTTCCAATTAGTTGCAGTAGATTAAAATAGTGCATAGGCGTACATGTATAGTAGAATTCCTGACTTTCCCAGTGCCTGAATATGACAAACGATAAACAGCTTATGTTAGGTCTAGGTAACAGCCAAGAGTATGCATACAGACTGTACATAGTCAGCTGCTATTCAACCACAGCTTCAGTCAGTGATGCTAGTCATCGGAGATCTCTCCGAAGTCTGTAACCAAACAACAATGTCCCTGATGACCAATAGCTGGGGCAGGAAGTCAGTGTCATACCCTCATTTGCAATTCAACCCCCATCCAATCAGAAATCCTATAAATGATATGCATAGCAATGAGGAACCCTAGAGTCTTTCATGCCCCATACCGCTATGGGGACGGCCCATACATTGTCACCCAAGTTGCATACGGAAAGTCATGATGGCAAATTGATTCTCTAGTCTCATTGGCACAGGATGTGAAGTCTGACCGCTGTGAGCACCTTTTCCATCCTTTCTGTAGCTGCTGTGTTAAGAATGATGTTCCGTCACAGCGTTCGCAGTATCTAAAAGGTGCCTGTACATGCCTCAAGATCAAGCCGCCGGCTCCAATCAATGCCGGAATCAAGCCTCCCTTCCCTGAGCCAATGCAAATTGTCCCAAGCCGGCAGAGAATGCAAGCCGAAGTCCGGAGTGGGACCTTGCCTGCAAATCAATAGAGAAATCAATAGCCGAGTGCCTATGTGGACAGCATGTTTGCAGCTGCCACCGATTCCAGCAGCCATGGTGACATCAGCACAGAGGCGCGGCGCCCCATACGCTGCAAAAACCGTCACTGACACTGCCGCGCGACACTCCTCTGGGATCCAAAGGTGACGGGATGGGGGGAAAGGTGCCACGGGGCATCAAATACCCCTTTAAGCCAGACGTCTCATTTCACCCTGTCGCGTGTAAATTTTGTCCCATCCCTATGCCAAAGCCAAATGTCATCTAACCAATCATATCTGCCTTGTCCAGGCCCTCGTTCCGACAAGAGTTTATAGGGCACAGTTGTTTCATGCAGTCTAAGCTGATCACAGCAAAATTGGGCTTATCCTATTTAGTTATCTCAACCACTCCATAACACGCAAAGCTATAAAGATTAATTTAATCTGGGTAAGGTTTTACTTGGATTTCATTCCTGTTCAAAGGCTCTTTCTAGATCATTCTGTGCTATCATACACCTGTTTGAAATTCTACCATTATTTTATCTGTAAAAGCATAGCTATAAGCCTGTTGAGAAGGAGTGCACAAAACACAAAAGAAAAATTCTGCAATGCCGGTAATTCCAGTATTTTCAAGTTTTTGACATTTTCAAAATTCTACGGGATACCACATGTACCAGGTCCATATACACATGTATATTATATTCTATTCAGACATATTTGTCTTACTGTTACCATGGTTACTCTAAAGCCACACATTTATTATGTTTATAATACCAACATACATTTTAAACATCTGGCGAGTCTGAACTTCACACCTTTCATGGTGACAAAACCATTTTTCTTTGTCATATAACTGATCACTGTGCAGCTATGTAAATTATATGTTAGACAGAAAAGAATTCCCCCACAAAACATATGATAAACTTTCAGAACCATACGACAAGTTATTGCTTAAGTTACCCGTATGTATGTACGTGACTTTTAAAGAAGGCACATGTTCTACTGCGCATGTTGTGGCTAAATGAAAGGGCCATCCCAATTCTCGCCTCGTATTAGTGGACTAAGGAAGATTCACCTAATTTCTTCAATGTTAGCATAGGATAGGATATGTTGATAGGATAGGATAGCGTCAATGCTGTGTGCCATCAAAAGAAGACACTATATAAAATTCGATCTGCGTAGATCCTCTTTTATCATACTCTAAGGCGCTTTTCCTAGTGTATATTAACTGAAATATTTACACTTTTTTTTTACTACCGGTAATATGGAACTCTAAAACATTCTCTACAGACAAGTAAGTGTACACATACTTATCTGTAGATATATGGCAGATTGTATATCACAATGAAATGTATCACTGAATGTCCTAGGCAACACGGACACTGTCTAATACTACACCTGTACCGTTTCCTATAAATGTCTCCAGCCAAACAAAATGAAGATGTTATATCCCGGATATCAGCCTATATATTCCTTACCTAGCCTGTCCTACGTTGCGGGTCCCTGTTATGGAGGCCCTGTGTATACTGCCAGTGTTCTCTTTGACTTGGTCACTGTGGCCAGGACAGCAGGGGTGTGGGCGGTGCCATCCCCGCAGCATCGGTTCCAATCACATTAACTGGCAATATCCCCAGCTGATTCCTGCCGGTCTTGGCAGTGCAGACAGCCAGCCCTGTATGGCACCGACACACAGGGCTTTAGTCAGTCTAAGGCTTCTGGTCAGCTAGTGGTCTCCTGTAGCCCCGACTGCGTCAGTCACCCTGTGTGCCCGTTTCCCGCAATGACACAGGCTATGTAGCTGGTGTTGACACACCATGGCTGTCACCCAGCTTCCACATGACACCGGCCCCTTCAGCTTTGGGATAACCGCGAATCTCAGCAGGGAAAGCGTTCCTTACAGTAGGTAACGTGGCCACTTGCGGAGGGATGCCTGGCGACTGGGCGACGTCCCACTGGGTCCCCCTCCCCGGGCTCCTGGCCCAATAATAATAGATGGTTGCTGAGGGAAGTCTTACAAGACCCCCTCCCTGTGCCCACTCCATTGCCATGGCAACCCTACCCCCACTTGAATCGGAATTACTGGCCAAACATAATTACAGTCATTTATAGAGGCTTCTTGCCTTCTGGAAAGCCCAAATGTTTACCCAAGTATCCTGGGACCTGGGATATTGACAATTTGGTCGATGCCACTGACGCCGTAATATGGTGTTGTTGATGCCGGATAAAACACTGATGTGGACCTGGGCTGAACGTTTCTTCCTCCACTCAAGGCTGTCAGGAGAGCTCGCTGAGCAGGTCCAAGATGGCATTCTGGGGGGTGGGGGTGAGGGTGGGGGAGAAGCCCAGTTCCTGTTCCGAGGGATCATCCTCTGCGAATTACAAGTCTTTGGGCTCAATTTCACAAAATGCTTCTCAAGTTCACATTAATCCTTTCTTCTTTACAAGACAAGTGTCAGTGATAGCTTAAGTTCCTTTATGGGCTTGCAACATTTCGGAAACAATTTCCGACCCAGGCTGGACACTGGACAGAGACAGGGTAATACCCCAGAGAGGCCGGTGGTAATCTCAGCTTGTAATCTCCTCTCACAAAATGTTAATCTCAGACCATGACCTTGGACACCTGATCTGTCAACCTGATGCAATAATCAGGAGGACATCATTTCACAAAACCGAGGACTAACTGCACTGTACCAGTAGGTTGGAGACATAATACATTAAATGACACTTTTTTTTCGAAACTAGAAATACACTTTAATTTCGCACACTTTGGAATATAACAAATATTCTTACATGAAGGAATTTGTAATAAAGGTAGAAAAGCAATTGCAGGATACTACTCTCACAACATGCACAAAGCCCATAGATCTCATCAAATCAAAACCTTAAAACACCTAAACAGACACACAATCAAATTTTTGCAACAATTTGCAGCCAACTCCAATGCAATGTCAGGTGCTTTCTGTGCACATCCGGGATCCGCTGCCAACAATAATTGCTCACACAATCGTCATCTGGGCCTTGGAAGCATCATGTCCGCCTGTTTGTATGACTTTGCAAGGCAGCTGGGAGGAGTCTTGTGTGTCTCGTTAGTTCCATTCTCTTGAACAAATTGAACAATGTCCTTTTTTCTGCCCCTTGACCATTGCCTTATCAGCACTTACACCATGCTCGGTCCCTGGAGTACTTTCCCAAGGACAAGTGGAGTTTGATTTCATACCCCGACCCCGCAACTCTTCCATAATTTGATTTCTTGCTGACCAATGCATCACTACCATTTTGGATTTTTCAAGATCTGTCAACATATATAGTTAACAATCTATTTTGCCTTATTCATTTCTATATTACACTTCAGTCATTAAAAGACAAAATAAAATAAACTATTGACATGTACCATAATCCATACATCTGTATAACATGTATAACATTGGGTAAAATTTTTACTTTTTGTCAGAGATGTAACGATTAATCGATGAGAAAAACTACCGTTTGCCGATGAGTGATAATAGGGATACATGTATTGGGCACCTTTTCTGCAGATGGGTTTTTAACAACGCATTGCGATGCACCAATAACAACACTGCCGAGCTCTCGATTCACAAATTGGCTGCCAATTACACCTCTACTTTTTGTGATACGTCCATTGTATTTCTGTGGATTTCAATGCAGCATTCTACACATATTCTGCATCGCAGTTCAACAGATGAGCCTACCGTAATTCCCCACACTGCTTCAAATACCAGGTCAAACAAGTGTTGATAGAATATTTATCGTCCAACCCCAGATCACATACAGTGGATTCAGGTAACCATTGGTAATGGATGTTACACCAGCAACAGACGGTCAGCCTATCCCGTTTCTACCCGCTATCCCTCCTCAAACACTCCTTATTCTGGACATAACAAAGACGGAACATCTGGAACATGGAAGGGATGCATTATCTGAGCCGGGATCAACCCACATCCCTACAGTGCCAAGAATCCTCCTTCCCCCCTCAGAAAGGCAAGCTTATCCAGACTAGTTCTGCTAGTTTCTGGGTAATCAGCAAGCTAATTCTACTATGGGTCAATATGTACCAGTAGGCTAGTACTATCCTGTCTGCAAAAGGCACAGACTGTAGTAAAATCAGATAGGAATTGTTTTACCTTCCAAACAGCTTGCAGTCCCTGGCAGCCGAAGATAAAGCGAAAGGAACCCCTTACTGCATTTGCATGATGAAACTGAACAAACTTACAGAAGGTTTTATTGCCTTTTTCTGGAGGCAGAGGTGCTTCTTGGGATCAGCTAAGCATGCTACGTGATACTGCATGCACACTCCTATATCGATATCGAAGCTTCCCAGGTTTATAGGGACTATTTATAGCTCCGATATTCACTTAGCGCAATTTTTGAACTTGAAAATTTTTGTCTTGAATATTGGTCTCGCAGCAGCTGGTAAAATAATTTAATTAACAGAAGCCCTAAAAGGCAAATTCATTTTGGGGGGAATAACAAGTGTTGCTGGTAAAAGGGTCTTTGTATTCGACAGACAGGGTAATTATGATGGAAGGAAACATCACCTGGCTAATTCTCTGCATACAGTGTTATTGTTCACTGTTTTACTCAATATTTTCTTACATTACTACAAAGCTGGTAAAGGCATATAGAGAAAAGTGCATGTGTACAAACAGGTATTATAAGCCAGTGCAATTAGTACAGGCAGAGAGAGGGTAAGTGACAATACACATTATTACCTGAAATATGTAAAGCAAGTCTGGTGGCATACATGTGCACACCACATTGAAAAACCCTGTCAATTCTTGTGACAGGGCTTGCTTGCAGACATCTTGCATCAGAATGGTACCATTTATACACAAAGCACAGAGGTATAAGACGCGCTTCCTTGGGATTTACTTGGACGTACTCGGGGCCAAATCAGTCTTCTTCAAAGGGGCTCCTGCTTGTAATTGGCTCAATTGCGGCAGGCTATCTTCAACATGTTCAATGCCACAGGTGATGCCCCAAGAAAAGGCCTTCATTAAAAATAAATGAATGGCATCGTTTCTCTTGACGGTGTCTGTGGCTCTCTGTGGCAAACACACAATGCAGATGAGCTAAAATTCAATGACAGAGACGGGGAAATGTGGGGAACCTGTGTGCGGCAGGTTATAGCGTCATTCTGTTCTATGTTGCGGGCGTGGTGCCTGGGTAATCGTGGGTATGACCAGCCCCTCTCTCTCCCAAATACCTCCTGGTTTGGCCACTAGATGGCAGTGTCATCTGCTGAAGAGGCCGCTGTCTCAGCACGCCCCCTAGCTGTAAAACCCGGCTCTCTCCATACATCTTCGTATCAGGAAGGCACGAAGAGGAAGTGCGACCAGGGCTCCTGGAAGCTCCATTCCCTTCGGTTCGTCACAAACCACCCGGCCGGCCTCCATGCTCCAGCCGGGGGGTTAGCTATATCAATATCAGCTCTCCGGCAGGCCAGCCTTCCATGCAGGGCATGTGTGACCTTTTGTCTACCTCAGATTTATGTCTTGCCACGGCGCAATAATCAAATTTGCTTAGAGGTGCTTCTTCCCGCCATCATGCCCACACAATTATCGTCTGGCCTCGTTTGGGAATATCACCAAGTCTCTCCAAGCAGGAAGAGAAAAGCGGAGGGGGGCCTTACAGACAGCCCCCGGGGAGTGTGTAGCTCTGGTGATGGACTGTGAAAGGCTGCTAACAGAATGGACAACCTAGCGCTGTCTGGAAAACAGGCACTGACTGACCAATCAGGACACGGACATTTCCAAACAAAAATACGACTTCCTGCCCAGCCTCAAAAAAAATTTAGAATCGTTTACATTAAACTTATCTCAAAATATATTTGAATACCCCAGTATATAATATAATGCAATATAATGCATTTCATTAAGTGCAAAATAACTTCAAAAAATCCTACATGGTTTATTTATGGGAAAATTGCTTCCACTTGAATGATTCTTGCGGCTTTAATCCTATACGGTAAGCTTAAAAGGGCTGTGATACTGTTAAAAGGGCTGTAGGAACTGCAGTGTGCTCATTAAACCATGTGCAGTTAATAGAATTAATGCGGTAAATGATACTTTGTTTGAATATTGGATCTAATGGCACAAACAGCTTCATATTAGAAGTATTTCACAGCTAAACCAAGTTTGTAATACCAGTAAACTTCCTACATTGCTAATCCATTGATGTCCAATGAGCCAAGTCACTTTTCGAAATACTTGAGGTCACCATGGTCAAAGGTACAAGGACGCTTAGCATTGGCACTTCAGCATCAGATCAATGATCCAAATATGTCGTCTTTCTTTTTATATGCATGTGTTAAGGAATGCCATAGGCTGGTTAGGTTAGAGCCAACTTGATGAGCATGCAAATCTTGCAAATGGAATTAGATGGTTAAACATGTAGCTAGACGCATATCATGAATATGGAATTTTCTCGATCGTCAGCCTTACTTACCCTGAGCGAATAGTTTGGGAGCCCTGGTATGCATTGGGTGAAACTCTATCTGGGTTATATGCGGTAAACTTACCTCGTCCCTGACGGGGAGACTCTGTATTGCCCCCAGCATGGCGCGGCGAATCTTCCGACGCAAATCTTTTGATGTCTCTCTCCCGGCCGGCTGGAGTTGATTAAGATGCCTGGCGACCATATTGACTTGAAGACGAGCATTTCGACTGTCGCCTTGCTGGATGTAGGTATTGAGAAGGCTTTTCTCTCCTTCCACCAGAGCATACCTGAAAGAAGATAGAGGATCCTGACAATGTACATGTTTAATTATTTATGGCCTCATATGTATATAATATCCTATTGTCGTTCTATAGCGTTGCACGCACCTGACTCAAACATACGACCATACCTTATACCAACCATAAAACATAGACCTTCTACATGAGTACAGTGTGGCGCATTAATGCTGGACCACTAGACTGAGGCCAGTGTTCCTAAGCCTGGTCTAGTGTTACTGGCTGGACACTAGACCTGCTGGTCTAGTATCACTTTTTGAT
>JAAUYG010100175.1_pt1 | contig 11588 bp, 10 predicted proteins | sample 7278091 | NCBI WGS metagenome assembly JAAUYG01 (sample SAMN14350201, study PRJNA611818) | marine sediment metagenome | isolation source: surface marine sediment (0.6m) | place: French Polynesia: Moorea | collected 2018-08 | reverse complement strand
TGTTAACACTCTGAAGTTAACGAACAAAATTTTCAGGTGTAACAAAAATATATGTGGAGACTGATGAGCTGCCTTGACGGAGGTCTGCGCTCTCGGAGTGCCCTCTAGTTATTATTAATATTTGCAAGGATTTTAGCGTAGAACCCTTGAAAACCCAAGACTGTCCCATAGTAAATTTAAGACCACTTATGATACTTATCATTGGGCAAAGTGGTTAAGGCACTCAGGGCGCTAAATGAACAAGATAGCGGGTTTGTCCTGCTACGTGCTCAGTTTTTGGCACCTCAACAGTTCCTGAGCAAGATTTGGTTTGAACTGCGCTCCGGTTCAGTCAAACAGTAAACATGGTAAATACTGTAAGTAGCCATATATATATTGAGGTTGTACATGTTGTGGATGTATGCTTCGATGATTTGAGCAACAGTACAGGGTGCTGGGGTGATTTGTGTAAACATGTAAGGCGATTTGAACTCGTTTAAGTTGAGGATGAGTATAATAAATATTATCGTATTGTTCATGTTTTTAGTAATCAAAATTTCATAACACAATCCACAAAATAAACATTCGTCTTCTTTTGACTGACCCCCCCCCCCATAATAAACACTAAGTGACACTACTCATGCCACTAGCAATATGAGTAAACACTCTATATGCACTATGTGACTTACAAGTGTCTGGGTTGAAGCCGTAGTCCAGTGAGGGCTTCATATCGACTGAGGTACCAATCGCTGTGCATGCGGATTAGCGAGTCCATCTCCTCGCCACTAGGGGGCAGCATCATGCTGGCACGGCGGTGGTGGCCGCGGCGTACCGACATCACCGGCCAGCTCATGTGTCTGGATACAGTTAATATAGGTATTCCTCAACAGGTAAAAATCTGGATAACAATGAGGTGCCTGGATTCCAGGCAGGTTCAGATAGATCCATGAGACGCCGCCTCATTGCTGATATATCACAGTCCTCACAGACTTCAAGCAGATCGTGTCCAGCCGTGTCTAACTCCATAAATATATATATGCTGTGACCATGGAATGCTAGACATGTATGTATATGTAATAGTCAGAACTTGCGGGTGTGATATTTTCCTTATGTTCTGACACTGAAGGAGCTATGATTATCTCCGACTTTGACTCGGCGGTTATATGATCACTGACTGAACATTAACCAGTGCTACTACCGCCAGGACAAGTAGAATCCGATCCATGTTTTGCAGTCATAAACATTGATAAACACTCAAGACGTAATCGTCAAACGATAGGATGTATGTAAATTTTAATCTCCAACCTATCAAGCCCTGAGTGACTCTGTGATGGGCTCAGTAAAGTTGTGTGTGCAACTATAAAACTTTCAGCCTGGAACATGTGGAAGGGTCCATGAAAAAACAGGCGATCATCAGCTATCAGGAGTGCAAGGTCTGGCAGTACAAGTCAACACACTTCAACAAAATCAGTACAAGTGCCTTTAATCCTTGCAAGCACTGTTAGACTATATCATCATATACCATGTATACTGGAATCAATGTATGGTTGAAATTAGAAAACTCCTCTCAGTTGCAGGGTGCTGTTATATTCTGATGAGCACCATAAGATATGGAGTGGTGTATATTAATATAGCAGTAGAAGTTGGGTCCGTACCATAACGGCCTTCTACAACAGGTGACAGGTACCGCTACGATTCCACGCTCCCGTTACCACCTCACTTCTGGCGCCACCCAATGTCTATAACTGTAAAGTAAAGAGTCCACGGCAATCGAGGCAATATCTGTCATCACAAAGTATCCACGGTTATTGCTTATAACAGGGAGCCATCGTAGCATAGCTGTCCACTTAATTACCAGCCAGCCCGCTGTGATGATGGGTTGCCGTTTTGGGCTATAACACTGAGGTGTAAAAGAGTCAACGTGGACAGGTGGTTGACTCTACACGCTGCCAGTCACAGTGTCACGTAGCAACCGATTCTGAGGGACCAGCATTGCCATGGTTACTGTCATGCTATCACCATGGTAACTGTGATGTTACTGCTTAAAGACTGTCAAAGGCAACAAGGGACCTGTGACGTCATGGTTACCATCATGCCGCCACCAGGGTAACTGTGATGTTGCTTAACGGTCACGAGAGACCAGTGTTGCCATGGTTACCACCATACTGCGACCATGGCAGCTGTGATGTTACAAAAGTTACTGGGATTAAGGTGTGGTCATATGTAATATAAGTCACAGCTCTAACACATTAGGTGTAGACAACATGTACATGATATATGTGTAGACAAATTTGGCTGAGCCTATAAAATAGTAACCATGGTAACTGCAGCCTTGTATATAGTACCAGTATGTATTTCCTTTTGCATGGTGATCCTTGACACTTTTTTTCCGGAACACCAGACAACACAAGAGGAGGACTCAGAGGGCCTTGCTCTTCTGACAAGACATCAACTGCACATGCTGTAGAGGTATTACTCTGTACTGGTGTCGCGACGATGCAGCACAAATATCTGACGATGCCGCACAAATATCCCCGTGGCACTGGGGACAGACTATCCAGATAACCTGTGACAGTTAATCCTAACCGACTGATGCATGCTATCACTGCTATCACTGCGTGGACTATCCTGATGATATACTATAACTAAGTGACAGTCACTGAGTGAGTCAGACAGTCCATGCCTGAGCAGCAACCCTGACTTTAATATAGACCTGTCAATGGCAACATGTGCCATCCCCCTCAACAATCAATATTAACAATAGATTTTTCGGAGCCAGGTATAATGTAATTGTACAGGCTGCATGGGGGGTTACTGGCCTCCCGTCTTTCATGTGAAATACAAACATGAAATATGCAAGCTCGGGCAAGGTCCTGTGTTGACAAGGAACATTTCGGTAGCATTAAAATAGGAGCTATCATATTAGTTTCCAGTCAGTGTCCTGATCTGTAAGCACACACATCTAACTAATTCCCCACTCAACCACTTATAGGCTGGGAATATATACTTTATAATATATATACACACACAGACACTGAAGGTGCTCAAGAGCCGACCAGGCAGAAAATTGTCCTCCTATCCACTGTGATCTAATCCCACCAATGCCCCCCTGATCCAGGGTCGTCACTCGCGGGGGCCCAATTGCCCGGCCATGACAGTGGAGGTGACAGTATTTGGTGACGGTGAGTGCACCAGTGGGGGTGACAGTCCTGACAGGTCACTGACACTGTCACATGCGTCTGGGAAGAATTCAAGAATCCAGGTTTTCGTCCCGACAGGGTGCACACACAGGCTTTGATCAGGGTCTGGGTCCAAGTGCCGGGTTTTTGCCTTCAATGGTCTGTGAAGCAGCGGCAAATTGGAAATTTGAATAGGCCCGGTATTTTTAGCAAACTAATTGCTTGGGACACGTGCAAGAAGACCTTATTTTTGGAAATGTTGGATAACTGTGTAAATATTAAATTTCAGGCACCTGAGCTGTGCCAGTTAGAGCATAGCGTGTTTACCAGGCTTGCTGGCTGTATACTGATATAATGACATGCTGCGTATATTACATGCACTGTTATTGATCATGCCAATTGATGGAAAAATTTTGACTTCGCCAGGACATGTACATGTACATGATGTATGTAATAAACAATGATAAAGTGGTCCCTCTTCAATGGCCACTCTCAAAAGAGGCCAACCTCCCTATATTGTGGTCAAAATATGTTTGCATAATTACTAACATGACTAAGTTATTAAACGATTTATATATACACACCCTCTCCCTCTTGCCAAGGTGACCTGTCTAATGGTACGTAATAACTATCTCCAATTTACTGGCAATTAGGGCGACCTAATATAACATGTATCAGATATGACTATTAGTGTATATGTGTCAGTGACTCAGTGGCATTATATCCAATGGCGAGGGGGGGGGGGATACCCACACAGACTTGCCTTTTTCCAAATTTTTCAGAAGGCATTTCCCATGTTTTCATGATTACTAGTAGGAATAATATTCTCTCCCCCCCCCCCCCCATCATTCAGAGTCTAGACTGGTCCCTGTACATGTTCTGTTCTGCAAATGTTCTCCTGCTCTTCTAACATTTGTGACCTCTAATAACATGAATAACAAGGATCTTTTCTCTGACCACTGTCAGCCTGCCAGACAGGAGTAGGTGACTGCCAAGGTCCTGGGTTTCTGTCTATAACAGGACTAAGACACAACACTGGTACTAGTAAACACCAGCCTTGTTTTGTCCTTCACTATTCATGCTATTACAGAGAGAACCATTACTATTCTAACCACATGTTATCACCCTTATGACCTGTATACAACCTGTACAGGTATGGCTATAACGTATGTCCTTGGCCATGTTGACACATACTCTGGATGTCAACCTCCCTGATGTAGTGTCAGAGTGGGTGACAACTACCAGTAATGACAAACCTGGCTGTATTACGCCTGCCAGCCGTGGCCACTAGAACCACCAGTACCCACCAGTACTGGCCTCAAGAGCTGATAAAATACTATCCGACCCTACCATATCTGATAAAATACTATCCGACCCTACCATATCACACATATATGTGTGCTGTAAATGGAGAAAAGAAATCTTGTATGGAAAAAGAAACATGATTAATGGTTGTAAACCCAAGAGCCCAGCCAAGTTGGCTCAAATTTCAAGTGGAGACACTGAAACACGTTTAAGGAGTTTACAACTTGCTTATGGTACATGCAATTCATTGATTGATCCGATTGACAATGTTTACAGAAGTGACCCTCTACTCTGGGCTGGCTGCCCTATTTGCCAAAGAACTGTGGCCACATTTAGGGAGGTTGCCTTTAACAAGGGGGAGGGGGTGGACTAAATGCACTCATAGCATTTATAACATGTTTAATGAGTAGCAAAGATTTTTGGCCAAATACAAATGAAATAGGGACATACAAATGTGGCCTCTGAAGAGAGAAGCCACAAAGCATCCTCAAAGAAAGGAGTCCACTGTTGAGGTGGCATTTAAAAACATGTTTAACAATATTGTTTATGATTTGACATTGCAAAACACTTCTCCCTGCCTCATGTGCATGAAAAATCAACACTTTAGCATAATCGACCATACTGTACTAATATGTCATACCATGTTTAAAGGTGGCATCCTTACACATTCGTACCCGTCTCAAAACTTCAGCACCATGCTCCCAAGTCTGTACAGTGAGACCTGCCTTGAAAGACCACTGCTATAAAACCACCTGTCTTTAAGGAGCACCAGTTTTTGACAGAAAGTCCTACATTTCACTGTATATGAACCCGTCATCAAAGACCTGACCGGTCTCGACTCTTGAGAGACCATTTTTGTGGCCAAAGGGGCGGCCTTTCACATGTTTCAAGTCTGTTTGCAATGTAAAAGAATTTTTATGAGGGTCTGGTTACGTCATGTACTTAAAAGATGTTTTTAACGCATTAAAGGGTTTTTTTTTTTGGAACTTAGGACATTTCCCGGTCTGCCAATGTTTGCACGTACAGTACAGCTGACCACGTTGACCATGTTGACTGTCCCCCTCCCTACCTCACGATCCGTCCCATCGTCCCTCGCCACTCCATCACAGCCTTGTGGAAATCATCCGACATCGCCTTCCGGAACCCCTCCACCATGGTTGATTGAGCACACGGACCTGTCACGTGTCACTCTGGGTGTGTTAATAGCCTAGATGTCCTGTACCTGTGTTGTCTTGGTAACAGAGATGCTGTCACCAACAAACCATTGACATAACCGATGGCTGTGGCTTATCTAACCGCTAACTCGACTCCCCACATGAGCTGCCGATGTGCTATAAATGTCAGCCACATCCTCTATTCAGTCATTTCAATTCGACTTTGTTATGGCAAGCTGTATGTATAATATACATGTAATGCCATGAACATGATAAATTCTGCAGCTCATGTGATATCCTAGTATATTTCTCCCTGAGAGCCTGTTTAACCGATCCCATTACGTGGATCACTGAAGCTGATCTATCTGTACTCTGTCTTGTCTATGTGTAGACAGGGCAGGTCTCGATCACTCCACCCCACCCACCCCCGACGTGAAGCCAGAAAGCATTGTGTCGTGCGTGTTATGTCTGTATTAGGTCAGGCAATGACGGGTAAGAGAGTTACGCTCCACTTGATAGCAGTGTTTGCCTCCACACTTACTGCGCCAGCACTCAGCACTGGCAGCCCTTAGATTTATAACGCCCTGATTCTAAATACCCTCCCCATGCCCACCCTGCCACTCTCTACCCAAACAAGCTGTCTGGAGCAGTCTGCTCGTATCCAGATTATCCACCCTGTTTGTGTCCTCTTGGCAACCATGGAAACTGAATGCTGACAAGCAGTAACCATGGCAAATGAATGCTGACAAGCAGCAACCATGGCAATGCAATATCAACATGGTCAAGAAGCATGCAGTGATTACCCGGTATGACAGCTACATGAATCCTGGAGCATTAACCATGGCAATGGAATCATGGGAATGTCAAGAAGCAGTTGAACTGTTAAGTATGACAGATGTGAATGCTGGGAAGCAGTAACCATGGTAACTGAATGCTGAAGAGCAGTAACCACGGGAACAGATTGTGGACAAGCAGTAACCACGGCAACTGAATGCAGACAAGGAATAACATGATAACCATGGCAAAGGGCCTTGGAAACTGAACATGGAAAAGCAGTAACTATGGTAACTGGATGTGGACATGAGCTAGCCATGGCAACTGAATGTAAACAAGCAGTAACCATCATGACCATAGAAACTGAACCCTGTCAATAAATGCAAAACTGAAAGTTGAATAAATATTGAACTGCAACCGTATTCTCCCTCCACCACCTGTGAAGCTGTCTACCAAGAATCTCGGGGTTTTTTTTTTTCACCACTAGTCTAATTATCATGATCATCTTATCATAAGTAGCTGTACCGGTACTTAGTTTTCATCCCTCATGTTCCTAGCCTGATCAAAGCTGCATTTTAGTTGTCATGGATACTAGCACTCTCATCATCATGATCATAGGCATAGAGATACATTATTACTAGTACTTGAATATGGATCATGTGGATAAAGTGGATTGGACGTTCAATACTTACATATCCCAGATATGCACCATGCCAGCTCCCGACTGTTGGAGAAAGACTGAACAATTTGTACTATGCTAGATGGAACCAAGTGTCTCAGTGAGACTACTCATGTACAACTAGACTACATATATCAATACAGTACTGGCGTACCACCTAGGTAGACCCTATCTACATGTTTCATTTATGTTTTGTTTTGTGCGGTTTCCGAATGTCACAAAGCCAACACTTCCGGTCCCCATTCATCTCCGCATCGTGACAGTCTGCTTTCCGGCTACCTCTATGTCACGGTAGCTGACAGCAGTGACACTGTCACCGGTACACAGAGGGGACAGCGACATTGAGACGTGGTGGGGTTGATGACTGCGAGCTGTGTGGCTTGTATGGAGTGAGAATCGTCGTCAGGACATGGACTCTGGTTTGACGAGAGCACAACCGCACAAAAAACACCACTTTGAAACAAGCAGAAAGTTTGGGTTTATTTTCTCACAGAATCATTCAAGCACGACCACTGTCACCTCAAGGTGACCAAAAGCCAGTAATGACTCATCCTTTCGCAGTACGGAGGGGACATGGACAATAATGTAACCTCGACACCGCTGTTACTATGATTTCCAGTCTCCCAGATGACACAAAGCCAGTGAGATTTCTTGGAATGTGGGACAGTTTTTATGGTTTTCCTATAACTTTATAGCAACATTTACTATCTTCCCAGATTCTTCATGTCAATTAATGGTCATCGGTCATAGGAGAGAGTTGTTATATTACTCTACAGCTCTTAACTTCTATTTAAAGATGAGCTGCCTCATTAGCTTTAGTCAGGTTAACATGTTAAGGTCTCCACTTGGGGTGCGAGACCCTGGCAGGTTCAATCCCGGGTCCGTGTCAAACCAAAGACTTGACCATGTTGACCGTAAAACATGTAAAATGGGGTGATATTTTTAAGTTGGCTACATGATTTTCATAGGCCAAAAATAGCTGAGGAAAAACACGATTCACTCAGTCTTCGGGTAGCTATGAGTGTAAAAAGATATATATATTGCCATGCGTTTAACTTTATAAAAAGCAAAGAGATACTTATACATGTTATAGACAGCACTGAAGATGAGCCAGCACTGTCTGTGCCGCGCTGGTTCCAGGCCGCCATGCTATCTATATAAGCCCTGGCAATCCTTAACATGTCACGTGTAAGCCCCACCGACTGCACTTGTCAATGTTTGGACAGTCTTCACTTTGCTTGCATAATGTGCCTAGTTAGGCAAATCTCGGATCCCCGTTCCCACATACCGGTAATAAAACTTATATGCCGCCGTACCCCTACTTCCATCCAGTACATATTTAGCAAACCGGAGTACAAGGAAACGTGGCACATATTTAGGACCAAAGTTCGTCTGACCGAAAAAAGAACGTGAACTGAGCGAGAGAATCGTGCTGTACCTTGGAGTTAAATTATGAGGAACTTCATCTGATCATACAGCTGGCAGAGACCGCTCATTTTTTAACATCGTTGGGCCCCAGTCGGGGGTCAAACCCCGCCCTCCTGTACCCAAAGCAGATGCATTAATCAAGTTGGAACCGATGGGGCAGATGAGTATGTCAAGTGATATCAAGTGGAAGTAAGTAAAGTATTTATTAACCATGTTACCCTGATTATGAGTCTCTCTGGTTTCTTTACTAACTTCAAACTGTGCAGCTAGTAGATGGAAGTCACAGCAGATGGAAGTCCATGTACTTTGTATAAGGTTAGGTACCAGCAAGTTACAAAGTTGTTGGTTAAGGTAAGTCAGGCAGGGTTTCCACAGCGCAGCTGCTACTCCTTTTAACATGTTTAAGGACTTTATACGGAAATTTCACGTCACGACTTACTACATTGTGCTGTATCCATTTTAAAGGCCTACTAGTACCCATGGCATATACTGCACTCCAAGGGCTGATATCACATGCTGAGAAGTGAGAGCCACGTCCACGATATAGACGAAGTGAAAGATGACATTGTCATTATGCGATCCAAATGAAGTTTCTTCATCATGTGTTCATCACAAAATATCATATCCTGTTATGACATTAAACGGGGAAGGTAAAGGAGGTAAACTGACCATAAATTTATGAGAACCTTAAAGAACTGTCACATAATGTAAGGGATGTTCAGTCCTTAATTTTTATAATTCCAAAAGTAAGGATTTTCCTGACTTTTTAACACGTTACACGTACAATGCAGGAGCTGTCAGTTAACATAGGGAATGTGACATCCACATGGCTTCTAGACCAGGAGACATCAACTGGGCTCATTGACGTTCTCTGATCCACAGTGCCAGGCTGAGGGTACCCGGGGGATTTCTGTACATGTAAGTCCCATGGCTCAGGTCATTGTGCCAAACTCGGCCAAGGCAGAGTGACCGAAATGCGATGAGATGGGAACAGCTAAACCAACTAGATTAGTGTTATGGCTTAGCCATTAGTCATAGGGTATAATCCAACCACATTTGGCTAAAGTAAATCTCACACACAAATGTTGTCAAATACCTGATAGTCTAATTGCCTAGCAGGCATACTTTGGATTCTCAAAGGCTAATGATCATGAAGATAAAGCAGCTTCTTTGGCGATTTTGCTACAGTCTTTTCTAGTCTACTGCTCACCCAGACTGGGCCAAGGCAGTCAGTGACAGAAATGTGATATGATGGGAACAGCTATTCTGGGCCAAGGGACAGTGACAGCAAAATGTGACGAGACGGGAAATGTCCTAGACTAGGATGAAATGCAAAGTCGCCACTTGATTTGCAGATGAACATACTACATGTGCCCGGTACATGCAACTCCAGTCCACATGTGCAATCAACATGACCAACTAAATTTGCTGAAAGGTAAAAAGCATCTCAAGCAAACACAGTGAATGCACAGCAGATGTACAAGATAGTGGTAACAGGGCAAACTTGACAGACCCAACATGCTCAAACTCAATGTAAACTTATTAGATTCACTTAATTAAATCCAAACTGTGATGATGACTGTCAGACCATTTCTGGAGGTATGTATTTGTAATGTTCCGTAACTGGCTTGAACCACAAAGTAAACCAACGTGAGTCGGAGCCACAGACAGGGTACATGAGGTATGTGCGTCATGTTCCTTGATCATCACAGGTGAGGTGATAGCAAAACAGACCATGCAAGTTTGCATTATGATCAATAACCCGTGTGATGTGTCCAGGTGAGAACATGAAGATGATGAGTGAAGATGACATGATGATTGATGAGACGTGATCTCTTTTACAAATGTTTCAGGACCCTTTTTGGCACCGTGTCATTTGAAATCTAGCACTAGTGCCTCTTTCTTTACTGGTACTAAGAACAAAATAACCAACTAAGGTTTCATGGTCTTATTTCATGCGTTGTCTTACACATGTTACACGGCAGAGAACCATACCTATGAAGGCAGGTCCTGCATAATCACGATAATAGAGCTCCAACACTACGCAGGCAGCAGTAAAGTCAATAATAAGAAAATAGTATGATGCAGTATCAGGCTGTCAGCAGAATCAACTACTAGTACTGCACTCATGGTATTACACAGGCTGGAGGGGTGTAACCAATTTTTACAACTGATCACGTTCATCCTGTGTAGGTCAGTGATAAAGAACTTCAACTGAGCAGAAAGCACTGAAAACATTCCTGAAGCTAATAGATATCAAAAACCGTACTTTATGGTATAAGGATTGCAAGATTTATATTGAATTTTTATTTATGAGACATACTTATTATTTAACATGTTCAATGCTAAAACAAACCGTGTTGTTCAAGAGAGAAATTGTGTGAGAAACAATTCACCTGCCAGTACATGAAGTTAGCCAAGTTGGGATTAATTATATATAATCCCCTTGCCTCAGAAATTCTACTCTGGTTAAAAATGGCCTTGTGTGCATGTTGAAGTGTTACAATAGTAATCATATGCACCCCACTGACAGTCATGGGGACTTATTTTCCATGACATAAAATTTGATGACATATATTATATAACCTTATCCATGTATTTTCCCATAACATAAGGCATGCAGGGATTGTGTATTTTGTGGACTAAGGGTTTGCGGCTAGCAGAGTAGGGAGGTGGGGGTGGTGGTGATGTGGGTGCCAGAAATCAGCATTCCACTTGCCAGCACCAGACCAGTCAACACTAATCATGCTTATGCTGCTTGCATATAATGTCCCTATCCTCGATATTATCCCTATTCTCAGTCTTTTCTCCATATTTTCTCCATTAATATATTCTCATGTGCATATCTCTCTTTAAAAGACAACACAATCATGATGCTTTGAAATTATGAGAGAAATAAAGCTTTCAAAAAGCGTCTGCCACTGGTGAGCTCATCCTTATCATTCAGTATTGAATTTCATTCTATTTTCAGAAAGTATATTAAGGAGGTTGGACACACTTTCGTTGTAATGGTTTGTATTTTACCCATTTTTAACAATTATATGGCTTCATTTTGGGATTGTTATTTTTGATGCCTAGCGACACCACAAT
>JAAUYG010029638.1_pt1 | contig 11588 bp, 6 predicted proteins | sample 7278091 | NCBI WGS metagenome assembly JAAUYG01 (sample SAMN14350201, study PRJNA611818) | marine sediment metagenome | isolation source: surface marine sediment (0.6m) | place: French Polynesia: Moorea | collected 2018-08 | reverse complement strand
TGTGACACTTGCAGCATTGCTGCCCAGCTTCTCAGCCCTGGGTTAGGCCAGGTGTAATTAAGGCAACACTCAACAAACATCCATAATGAGACAAAAATTTAAACAACCACGTTCAAATAAGGTGGAAATGGGCATTGAAGGCCGCCAGCTCTCCCCAGAACTGAAATCTGTTTGAATCAGCATTCTAAAGGGGAACAAAGCGGGCTTAAGAGGTTCCGGAAAAGTAGAAAATAGATTCGAAGAAACGCTGAAGAGTCTTGAAAAGTGTCAGGTGAGGCATGCAGGGCAAATAGCAAAAGGTGACATGAGATAGCTTTGTAAATCAGCAGTAGAGAGTCCTTTTCCCCCGTAGTGGAGGGGATAGGGGGAACACCATCATGGCAAGGCAGGCAGACTGCAGTGCTGAGATGGGCAGAGTCCTGCTAGTATTTGAAGGGGATGTAATGTATGCTCAGATAGGCTTAAGAGGAATGAGCAAAGTGTGCCCGGAGCGGATTTCAAATCAAGGCTTTCAAACCCTGCCTAAGTAATTAAAATTCAATTAAAGCAATTCCCTTGTGTGCTCAGCATACCAGGTAGAAATTTAACAAAGCTGTGATGTGGCATAGGCCTTGTAGGAAATAGATTTTGTTTGCTGTTGAAGTTGAAGGCTTGTGTGCATATGAAATCAAAATGGATTTCCATATAAATGGATATGCATGTTGTTTATGTATATACAATAGGGATATACTACATTTAATGTAACAGATGTAGTTTATGGGATTTGAAAATGAGATCGACCTTCCAGACCAGTTAGGCCCAGCTGAGTCGATCAGATTGTTGTGCAACACATGTGCGAAATGTGGTTCCCTCAAGACTGCAGATCACACGGAACAAAGGAAACTTTCACAAAGGGTCATTTTCATACGTTCCTAGTTATCACAGTTGTGTATGTAGCCCTGTGTGCTGAAGCAGCAGAAATTAATGGCTTTCTGAAAACGTTGTAGTGCCTGATAGGTGATGAGAGGCATGATAAATGGGTTTCATTTGACCAAGGTGGGGACTAAAAGATCGAGATTTTAACTGTTACTGATATTAAAGCAGTACTTTAAATTTGTTGTGCCTGCATAGAATTAACCATTATAAATGCACTGATTTACTATTAGGAACTGGCCATTTACTAAGGAGGGTGTGGCCAGTTCTTAATGACTGTATTACATATAGACCACTTTAAAATTCTATTCAATAAAATTCAAGCATTCAAGCAAACAAAAAGCCCAGGATTTATTAGTGGCTGAGTATTGTGTGAAGAATTTAGACATCAGTCGCAATAATATTAGATGGACACATCTTAGAAGACAATTGCTGAAGTCAACAGCCCAGACTTTCTCACAGACTCCAGTTCCTCTCATGCTCCTACATTGGGGAGGACACTGAAATAGAAGCACAAAATTTAGGAAATATTATGGAGTATTAATTACTGGCCATGCAGTACAGTAATTACCATGACAAGTACTTTGATGCGTTGATGATTTGTCCGCTGGGAGGTCCCCTTCGGTATTGTCACGCTTGAGACAGATGGACAACCCAGGCTCTGGTTAAACCCCAAAACAGTCTTTTTCCCATCTCCTGCTGGACTTAAGGGAGCCAGGAGACAATAGAAGCCCAACCGGCTCAGTTAGGGGCTGAGAGCAAGCCAGCAGATAATGAGCAGACTTATTTGATGCCTAATGCTATTGACAGGAAGCTGCAACAAATGTATAAGTTTGCATGGTATGGCACTTCACAGCAACCTGCCTCAGTGGAAATTTTGGCTATCTTTGCAGATGCTGGTATAACAATGGGCACCCTTTTAACCCCTGTGAACCTGAGCAGTGGTCAGTGGTTATGGGTTGTCCATTATTAGCTGAATTTTTCCCCTCCACATGCATATGGTCTGTTGGGAGCCCGACAGAGTAGCTGGACCCCCTGACAAGGTTATGAATAGGGGCATATGCTAGCCTACCACTATTGCTTGTAGAACTATGCTGAGGTGATCCTTACAAGTGAATGAATCTGGGGTCACAAGTTGTCACCTATGCCTCATCCTGGCTTTGTCAAACCTTTTCTGTGTGAGAGGGTAAATAGAGTAGCTTGGCTGCTCTGTACTTGTAACACAGTATGTAAACCACTGGTAGTTGTCAAGAGGAGATACAGGATGTTTTATGCAAATCCTATAACTTAATAAGCATAATACTAAACCCTTTAAGGGTTTGTACTCTCATACAACAATGTTCTGGCTTTAATAAAATTAACTACGGGTAATTGCCTTCCTAAAAATAGAAAAAGAGGGTTCTAAACCCTGTATCACCAACAAGCAGTCAGTCATCAACAGAGTTGTTTTTAGGATTGGTCAGGGTAATTATGAATGGTCATATCCAGTGGGTCAACTAGGGTGTCCAGTGCAACAGGATCCTGGCTGGATAAACAGCACAGTGCCAGAGTTAAATTGACTAATGGCTGCAAGATCCAGGTATCAGCACTTGCCAAAACAGAAAGACTGGGGCAATGGTCAGCAGGGGGTAAATGGAAAGGTCATCACTGCCCAGTTTATATCCAGCTGGGGTTGGTTGGTTTTGCCACCTGGTGACTGACAGGGATACTACCAGGCACAGTCAGACTGGCCAGGATTCCAGAACAGGTGACAATGCCTGTATATAGCAGTGAGCACCAGGGGCGGGTGGCTTGAAATGTTCTAGTTCTGGATCAGGTCACAGAAACCTCTGAAGGATTTCAAACAGATCAGATTGGAGTAACAAAAAGAATAGTATGGAGCACAGTTCTGAAAGTACAAGTCCATTGAGGGCAGAATTTGAAACCGTCTGTTGCACGTACAGAATTGTGAAAAATATAATGTTGAAAAAAAAAACTGGGGTGATTTGACAATTTTTTTTTTTTTTGGGGGGGGGGTAATATTCTGCTAATATGAAGCAAAGCAAACGTATTGGGGCATGGGACATATCCTGATTTTATTACATGTATAAAATAAACTATAGCTCAGAAATAGACATGGGTACTCTAGGAGTTTGTTCCAGGCAGTGATTTCACTGACCAATAGCTATAACCACAGTAGTGACTAGCAGCTCCCAGGCTATCCTGGGGTCAGCAGGAATCTGGCCCCTGGTGAACAACTGGCAGTCATTAACCACAGCAGCATACCAGTTGATTGATTGGCTTACCACTCATTACAGAACAGGTTGAAGGTTAACTCGGGCCACCTGGGAAGCTGCAGGCTCTGAACTGATAATGAGGATGCTTCACTGGACACCAGATAACATCCTGGCTTCTGTTACTAGATACTGGCACCTGGAATCAGGTTTCTACTTTCATAATTTTTGAAAAATAAATAAATAAAATTGCAAAACATAATATAACACAGCACCCAATCAAATAGTTTCGGTTATAATACAAAATGCAATATAGTCCATCTACATACAATGCGCATTGCAGATACAGAAGCCGTGACGTAGCTATCTGAATGTATTGTCAGTTGATGATTTTTATGTCCCCACCAGTGGGTGACTGCATTTTGAATACGGTAATGTGTGCAAATACATGGATCCCGCTTGAAGGTATTACATACATGAAGTGGAGTAAATGTTAATAGCTAGCAGGTGTAGCTTCTTTGTAATAATTGTATGACTGCTACGCTTATATGACACTGTACAGGAGGCTTATTTGGCTGCTGCCTTCACTGATACAACCTGTGTTACTCTGGCATTATTGATTATTTCTATATTCCCTCATCCATACAGACCTGGGGTGGGATTATCAAAATACTAATAAAGTTTGGAATTACTACTGTGACTGAATAAGAACTGGACTTTCAGAGTCCAAACTTAGAACTTTCAACCGTTACCACCCTGTACCAGTCCAGTTTGACCCCAGTGCCCCTCCCTCACTTCATTCCACCCCCTGCCTTCTCTTCTCTGGATTGAGGCAGGGTTCCATAATGGAGGGATTGTCTTGGCAGATTGATTGTGGCTATCTGGCTACTATCTGCCATTGTTGTTAGACAAGTGGATGGCAGGGTCCCAGAAATCTACTTTCAAGTGTGTTAACAGACATGCTCACTACAGGACAGGAAGCCAAGGGGAATGTAGCTGGGTTCATGTTCTGGAATAACCCCTGATAGTACTCTAGCTGCTCCAGGTAGGGACATCATCCTTTGCTGTTTAGGGAGGGGTGCCGGGATCAGAAATCCATGTTGCTTCAGCTAGGGTAACAGAGCTAAAGCTTCCAGCAGGACTGACCACCAACTGACCTTTTCTGTGTAAGGTCTTAGCAACTCAGATGTGCAGCTCAAGTCTGGAGAACTGTACAGGGAATGCTATAAGTGATCCTCCCTGTTGGTGCTGTGGTTATCACAGTGGTCAGTCTGGGGCAGTGATAATGCTGTAGAATGCTGTAGGGGATGTCCCTGAACCCAGCCAGAGGTTACTCTGTAGCCAGCCACGTGCTGCCTGAGATATTAGCACAGGTACACTACAGAAAAGAGCTTTAATGGTCCCACAAACTTCTTCAAAAAGGCTACAGGCATTTTAAAATTCAGTTCGGCTGGCTTCGGCTGAAGATATTGTCACTTTGAAGCAGTTGTGCTCACACGGCCAGGTGTGGAGGATAATTGTTGACCCAGGTATACCACACAGCCTGGCCTCGCATTGATTACTGAGACGGGGAATAACGGTAAACTGATTTGCATTTCAAGGATATCTCTCTTCAAGAAGGGTCCGGAATCAAACCGAAAATGCCAAATTATGTCTCCACGTTTATAAACAATGTCTACAAATTTGACAGGCAGAAGGGGACACAAACTCGAATAAGTCCACGATTAAAAATGCAGAGACTTTTTGTCCGACAGGGTTGGGGATTGAGCTAGGGGACAGGGTGGTGCAGCATGTAGCTGGCCTGCTAGGAATGGAGAAAGCTGTTCCAGAGTGCCAGGCTGGTTGTTTCCTCTGCTATCTGTAGCAGACTCCCAGCCACAGACATTCCGGGCTGTTGATTGTGGCAGCAGTGAGAGGCTGTAAGGTCCAGTGCTGGGTCTGTTACCAGGGCCAGTCTAGCTGTTACAGAAGGCCAGGGGAGGTTACCTCAGGTCAGCAGCCCACTAATTGAGGGGCTACAGCCTGCAGGCCCCCCAAGGCTGACTAAAGGGACAGATGTGAGACAAAGGCAGAAACTGCTTACAAAACACACACCTACTACTTCATATACAGGCTTACAGGCAGCAGGAACCCCCAGTCATTAGCCAGGATAAGCAGAGAAAAGCAGCATTCTTAACAATCCAACTGTCACAGTTGCCGGGAATTAATTAACAGGAGGCTGTGGCCTACCAATAATCATAGCACTTTACAGCATTAAATCCAAATAACAGGGATGGTATATTTATTCTGCATCTGTAGATCTGTTCGCTGAAGGTGGATTATGATGTTCCCTAAAAGGTGAAATTCAATCTGAGTGTTCCCTTATATACCTTATGTGAGTGGTACACCCCTAGCTGATTTCAGGTTCCAGATTCTGCTGTATAAACTAAAGGCCATCTTGACCTTGGAATCCTGTCCAAACAAGGCAAAGTGCAATCTCAGGACCCTCCAAGTTTGGGATCTTCCTGCCCATTACTGGGGTGACTTACCCTGGAATGAGCCTGGCCAGTTTCTGGTGGGGGGAAATTCATGTGTCGCTGGTTTTGATGGATGGGGTTGGCTTGGCTGTGTCCAGCCACCCCTTGCTGGACATCAGGGATTATGCTGATCAATGGGATGTAGGGTGAACCTTGTCCCGGCTTGGGCTGAGTGTGCTCATACAGCCACTTCGAGTGACACAGTATACATTTCGTGGCCAGGCTGGCATAGTATTACATTGTATACTGCACATCTGGGAAGATGTGAGTGACCTCAGATGGGTCTTGAGAAAGAAACCTGAGATACACAGCTATCACTTGTCCCCAAAAATTATCAGAACCTTCAATACATATAGTGTAAAACAGACACAATGTGATAAATTGGGATAGATGTTTTGTTAAAAAAAATAAATCTGTGAAAATATTGATCCTCTACTGTATTGTTAATGTAAGGGTAAGATGACAAATGTGGTGATCCCTTTAAACTATACAATTTGAGTGCAACCGGACCTGAAAACGGACCTTGATAATTGTGTTCAGTCATATTAGACAATATGTGGTATTTCTATTGTCAGTGACCTCAGGCGGATCTGGTTACCAGGTAGAAGATGACTTTAGGCTGATCATTTGTCTAGTTTGGCAGGCAGGTAAGCTGCCAGCCAGTAAGGGAACACTTGATCTGTGATTGCCTTCCACCCACACAAACACTTTTCCCTCTAGGCCATTTTTCTGCTCCAAAAAAGGAAGTGTCTAGTTCGGAAAGGAGGAGCTTGAGTAATCACCTTGACGAGAATGGTCATAATAATACATAAATGCTTATAAGAGCAGCTCTGAGTTTAAGTATTTTGAGAATTCTGGTCCCCTTCCATAGCAGGAAAGGTGAAGTCAGTGTGGGTCGGGACAGCCAAGGTCACACCACAGGTAGAGTAATTGGATGATGAAGTTCCCATTAATATGTTGACATATTTATGGCCATAAAACTTGACCAGTGCCAGAGGTGCTGGTACAGGTCCGGCACTGACCCAACCCGAGACTTCACTGAAAGCCTCAGCCTAATTGGGGCACAGGCAAACTGGGGTTGAACACCTGAGGCAGAGCTCTCATCTGGTTTAAAATTAATCTGGTACTAGTATTTCATGATTGGTGAGTTACATTCAGAGAAACAGGCCAGCGAGTGTTACTGGTATGTAATCTAGCTCTTGGCAGCAGCCAGTGGACTGGCTATACCAACATGCAGTCCAGTCTGAAGCAGTCCATTGTCTGCAATGCTGAAGTGTTGTGGAGTAGGGGGTCAGCAGGCTCAGTACAAGAGGACAGATGTAATGGCAGGACTTGATAAGGCAGCAGGCCAATACAACAAGCAGTGATAGCCAGTGGCTGCAGTCCTGGTGTCAAGTGAGAGAGATAGTGAGCATAGTGACAGTGGCTAGTGGGGGTAAGCTAAGGTTAACAGTGTGATAAGGCTGTAAGGCTAGTGCTGGAGAGGTTCCGGGAATACAGGCAAATCTGACACGTGGGCTGGTGACATGACATCAGGACCTGATAACATAGCAACTCAACTCTACTACCGGGCTCTACTACCACTGTAATTCCTTCAGCTGGAGTAGATAGATACCTAATAAACCCAGTGGAACCCTAAAGCCCCTTGAATTGGAAGAAAGGCATTTTGTGCCTTAAAATATTTTGCAAAGTAAATTTCATGCATATACATGTCAGGCACAATCAGGGTGTCTCTTTGGTGCTCACCTATGGTAAAATTTTTACTCCCATTTATAAACACAGTTCTGGTACCTTCTGATGCATATGACTTTATGGGATGTATCTGAAATTTTGTGAACTTATATCTTTATTACTTAAAATGGTATGGACTTTCATTTCAGACGACTTTCAAATCGATTTTGCCCGTTGCGGACTCTACATGCATAAACTACTTGACATGTATTCATAATATTTAAACAATGGACAATATGTCTAAAGCTTCATTTTAAAATTTTTATGTCTCTAATGTGAATTGCATTATATTATTGATAAAAAAAAACTTATACAGTCGATTGCTGTGGAACACAATGGGGCATTCCAGTTGGAAAAAAATACCCATTATAATCACTCCGGAAATGCATTACTCAGTAGAAATAACTGCATCTAAAAAAATTCAAGCTTGTCCGGAGGAATACCTGCAAGAAGGTTTTCCTAAAGTACCAGTCTGATGCAACGTTTCCTTCATCAATGTGCTAGGCCTTCAGGAAAGGACTTTTTGAGCTATTTTTACTTAAAAACTGAGCAATAACTCGGGGCGAAAATGGCCGTATTGAAAAAAAAATTAAACGTGTCTTAAATGTGTCGTAAAATAGCAGGCCGATGCAAGGTTTCCTTCATTGTGTTCAGGGCCTCCGGGACTGACATTTTCGGTGGCTGAAGGAGACCAAAGAAAAAATGTCAGTAACCTCATAAGGGAGATCCCATCCAAGGATGGGATGCACCCAAGAACACAAACTGTGGAACATCTGATGTAATTGGCTTTTGTCAGGACATCAAATACCTGGTAATCATCATTCGCTGATGTGTTGCGAAGAGATATCAAATAAATCAAATTCTATAATTAGGGCGAAACTTCAATGTTTCTATTAAAGATAAAACAGCTGTGAAATCTTCAGCAATTGAAAAATTGTTAGTTCATTGCGGATTTAACATATATGCCTTCTACCTTAAATATGTGGACAATTTACATCAATTTAAAGGAAAATTCACTTGAAGTAAAGATCTTATGATGGCTTCATGATGAACATTACTGAGTGGCTGGTAGGAGTCATCCTTGACCTCAGGCTATTTGTAATCAAGCCGCTTCTGACCATTGTAGCTTAAACCAAGGGACCATGTAGCTTAAACCAATGTGGTCCTCATCAACCTCAAGTACCTGTAAAGTTGTGTTAAAACAGCCAGCTATCATAATATTCAACACCCAGACCTTCATTATACTGTTTGGTTCATACTTAGTTCATGTTTAGAGGAAGTATGCAAATTCATCTGAAACCGTTGCGAACCATACATGTTAAACGCATTGAAACACGAGGTAAAATTTTTGGCACGATCAACATGCTAAAACATTTATTGTGTGTGTTATTTGGATGTTTCAGGAAATTTTGGTGGTTGTTTATCCATATTTTTTGTTCATACAGTGTTATACTGGATAGGTAATGATGTTATGTCAAATAAAACTGGAAAAATATAACAAAGTCCATCATCTTCATCGCTCCGCTGCTCAGTCAATTTTGAAGATAGACGCTTCAAATAACCTGCATTGAAAAATTGAGATTGTATATTAATTAGCAGTTCACATAAAAATGTCAGTTTTGGTAGGTCTGTGTAATTCCGATCAACCAAAACAAGCACTATTTTAACTGAACATTTATAACACAGTATTTTTTTTAATAAACCAAGCTATTGAAATGTTCTACAGAATTTTTATGAGAAGATCCCTTGTTGTGATATGACTGAGAAATGATTTTGCAATAAATTGTAATAATTTAAGTGACAAGAATGCCACTAAAATACATTGTATTGCTAGATTTACAGCTATAACCACCGATAAACCTAACCTTTGAATTGACACCCTGTTGTGTCTGGCATGATTGTACTACCCCGGTATTAATGTCTTCATTCTATGGTCAGGTTAAGCTAATATTAAGACAAAGTCATTGGGAACTGTGCTGTCCTTCAACAACAGGAAAAACAATTTAAAACAGTACCGAAAATCATATACAATATCCAAAAAACTATTGAGTGTCAGTTTGAAATAGGCTCTCAAAGGCTGCTAAATTTTAAGAAAAAGTATTTCCACAAAAGTCCCTAGATAGGACATTGGCACTCAATAAAATATCACTGACTCTTGTGTGAAATGTTTGCAGTAATAGGTCTGCAGCTGGAAATGCATGATTACAGTAGGTGAATTGTCTGTGCCATGGGGCCCTCTGAGAAAACCAACCTTGTATAGGGACAGTCGTCTAACTCCCATGGCTATAGCCATACCAGGAAAGGAGTTAGCCAGAGTTTCCTCATACTATACTGACCACCAGATCTCAAGTTGGTTGGAATTTGTGCATCTGGAGAATTTCAGCAAATATCTTGCATTAGTTTGTCTTTGTTGTGGCTATGCTGACCTGCCCTAACCTTGCTGGGTACATAACTTGGCCTTTAGCAGTGTGAGTCAGCCCTCTCAGGCTGCCCACACAGGCAGTCAGTCAGTTGACCACATCCTGGGGTCAGTCTTCAAGATCTTCTACCCAGATAGCGCAGGACCTTGTCTGGGCTGTGTAACACCTGGGGTAACACCCTAAAAGTTTGCAAACCCGCAGCAGGCTGTATAGTAATCAGAAATCCCAACATATTATAGTCCTATATATGTAGCTGCAGGAGTTTTTGCTTTACTCAAACTGCATTAAACATTCAATTGACCCAAACAAATAATTAACACAAGTATGGCATTATGTACCCATTCAAGAAGCAAGTGATTTTGATGCGTTTTGCATGGCATTTTAACACTGTCAGCCATGGTAACATTATGACGTCTTCTTCCAGGTCCCACACCGGCCATCGCAAGGGCTCTGTCAATAGCGCAAACTCCACGCCGTGCTCGCAGTGAGAAAAAACCCATTCCAGACGACTTGAAGGACAACAAATACTTCGAGCGTCGCAAGCGCAACAACACGGCAGCTAAAAAATCCCGAGACGCCAGGAAGGCGAGAGAAGATGAGATCGCGATCCGAGCGAGCTTTCTGGAGAAAGAAAACGCTATCTTACGTGCTCAGGTGGCCACCCTCCGTGAAGAAGCGAATTCGTTAAGACAGTTGCTCTTACAAAAGAGATCACGACCTTAGGTGTTCTGGGACAGGCTTGCGCAAGCATGCAATAAATATCCCAATATCGGTTATTTCTGTGTCCCCATGCCACGTTATGGGACAAGTGCTTCTCAGGTTACCCAGCAGCATTATTATGTTCTAACGGGTACATGTTAGTCGTAGTATGCCGTGTTTCACCCAATGCCTGGCTTGCCAGTACCATCCCAGACAACACGAGAAGAGTCTACAGTACCCATATCAACAGTGCTAGTGATATTTTTACGTATCAAGTACCAGCCAACATACCTCAAAACTCATCTGCGGAATGATGCAAGCATAGAAATCCATATATAACTTTAAACATTTACAGTTTTGATATTGAATATGTCAATTCTAAAATCTTTATAATATACGTTTGCCTTAATTAGACAATGAAATATGTAACAATGCTGCAGTACATGTTTGTACGGCTTAGTTAATGTGTTGACTTGAGCGGCGAGCGGTTCCAAGCACAAGTATAGTAACCTCAAACCAATCCAGTAGTTTGTAATCGTGGTTATTTATAGGTTGCTGGAACTGTGGTGTACAGTTCAGGTAAACTGGCACCTGTTCTTAGTGCCAGACATATCACCAGCTTGGCAGTCTGTCCTGTTTGGTCTCACTTGAAGTAAGCTGGAGCTCCCGTGTCTTCTCCAGATATCTAACGTCGGTGACGGTCACCAAGTCTCAACACCGTCAAAGTATTGCATAACTATATTATAGCTATTAGGCGCATGTTTCATTGTTAAAACCGGTTGACGTTAAATGTGTGTTCATATGTACAGCGTCACTCAGGTACTGTTACATACCATATCTGGGAAACGGTTAAGTATGTACCGGAATGTGGAATTTACTCAGGAAGGCAATATTTTCTCATTTTCCTGTGCTGTGATACATATTTCTTTGTATGTAGAAGTCACCAGTAGAAATTTTTTGATTTAATGCGTAATTCTAGAACTCAAATTTGCTGATCTTTACCACTATCTAACCGCCGGGGGGGGGGGGGGGGGGGGGGGGGGGGGGGGGGGGGGGGGGGGGGGGGGGGGGCGGGGGGGGGGGGGGGGGGGGGGGGG
>JAAUYG010007657.1_pt1 | contig 11588 bp, 4 predicted proteins | sample 7278091 | NCBI WGS metagenome assembly JAAUYG01 (sample SAMN14350201, study PRJNA611818) | marine sediment metagenome | isolation source: surface marine sediment (0.6m) | place: French Polynesia: Moorea | collected 2018-08 | reverse complement strand
CTACTAAGGTGATTTCTGAGAAATATTTTACCAATTCAGTAATCTAGAAATATCTCTCACAATAATCTTCGACTAACTTTACTGGTAATTTCTTTGCCAGAAATTACCTAAGTCCCGAACAGGTTAGAACAAATTAAATTAAAGTTAAATCCTAGTTATCAATCATAACTGCAAACTAGCGAGTAGCCTAAAACTAGAGGCTATAAGCACAAAACTAGAGAAGTTTAAAGCATGGAAAGACAAAATCTTCAAGTAACTAAGATGTCTAATGTTTTGGTGAGTAACCAATTCGACTCTCAAGAAAAAGCACAAAAGCTGCTGTCAGCAGCAGAAATTCAAGGCTGGATAGTCTCCTATTTGGCCGAACTATTGGAAGTAGATCCCGATGAAATTGAGCTGGCGATTCCTTTCGATCGCTACGGTCTCGATTCTTCGATTGCAATTGGGATGACCGGTGACTTGGAGGATTGGTTGGGAAAAGAACTCGACCCCACCCTACTGTACGACTATCCCACTATTGAAACTTTAGCCCAACACTTAGCTGAGGAATTTTCCGTATAAATGTAAATCATCGCAGGGAAAACAAAGCTCAGCATTGAAACTCCAAGGAGAACATCATGGTAAAGACTATCAAAGCACTGGAGAAACAAAAACAGTCTTTGACTGTAACAGAGGGAGAAAGAAAGAAACATATCAAGCTGATTGAAACTACTTACCTCAGTAATACTGACTCTGACTACACCGAAAAAATAGAGGAGCTTGAGAAAAACTTTAACTACAGTAGCAACAGCAATTATTATTGGAGCGAACCAGAGCAGTCAATGCTTTATGGTACGCCACTCTATGAAGCTGCTTCTCCTTCGCAAAAGATGGCTCTCAATCATCTTCATTGGTTTGGAATGTACAATGTCGTTGCTGCTAGCGAAACCGAGACAATTACTTACAATCAGATTACCGCTAGTGTTTTTGCTGCCTGTGGATACGAAAAGCTATCTCAGATGTTGACTTTAGAAACCTCTCAAGAACGCTCGCACATTCATGCCTTTCACAATATCGGTCACAAAACGATGAAAGCTCTGTTAGGCAAGGATGCATTTAAAGCTTCTTTTAAAAATAAATTTTATCAACGGACTAACAAAAGTGAAGCTAGGCGATTAACTTCTTCACGTCTGCCAAATTTCTTCAATCTGCAAGAGAACAATTCTCTTGCAGATTACCAGTATTACGCCTTACGTTTTATAGCTAAGACGATGCTTGCCAGCCACAAAAAATCCTATTCCCAGTATCTGAGTGAGTTGGAAAAAACTTATCAATTCATTCCTGTTTCTACGACGGGCTTGATCGGGCGAGGATTGTCTCCTCGATCGATCCAAAGATTCTTTGCCTTCAACTGGGGAGGATCGCCTTTTCTCGCGAGTCAGTACTACGGATTACGCATGATGGCTAATATGGTGCTGAAGAATACGGAACATAGCACTTCCAGATATTTCAAAAAGCTGGCAAAAAAAGGTGATTTTATTCCCGCACCCACAGCTGTTTCACACTACCATTTCTTAGATGAATCTTTCCACACTACCACTTCGATGTTGATTGCTCGGGACTTATATAAAGACTTTCCCCAACCAACAGCGTACGAAAAATTCACGATTAATCTGGCACTCTATATGATGCAGCGTGGGATTTTAAGCGGACTTTCAGCTGTTGTACCCGACCGCTATTATGCAGATGACTGCTCTATGATGTATTTTGTCTATAAAATCTTACAGTCGCCTCTATTTGAGATGCCTCCTCAAGAAGCACTTCAGTGGGTTGAGAAATGTTTCTGCCACGAACATGAAGGTTTTCAGATGACAGCTAAATATCACAAACGGCTGAGAGCGGATTGTTGCCGGTTTTATGGGAGCTTCAAGCACCTTTGGCCAGTCAATCGGGAAATGCGCCTAATGGCATCAAAAGGAACGATCGACAAAGCCATTCAAAGCAATATTAAAACCTTTAAGAAATTTTCCCAAGCTTTTGCCTAGAACTCTAGCTGCAAATCGGTCGCCAGCTTGCCTCGATTGACGAGAGCCATCGAGTCAGAGGTCGACATCTCAGCCGAAATACTTACAATTTAAGTGAGAGATTAGAAATTGGAACCCATAGCAATTATCGGAACTGGTTGTCGTTTTCCCGGTGCTAAAGATACCGAATCTTTCTGGCGGCTTTTGCGTCAAGGTAGAGATGCGATCGCTGAAGTACCGCCCACTCGATGGGATATGGATACCTTCTACGATTCAGATCCGGCTAAACCAGGAAAAATCAACAGTCGTTGGGGTGGCTTCTTAGACCAAGTAGATTGTTTCGACCCAAAGTTTTTCGGGATTTCACCCCGCGAAGCTGAATATATAGACCCTCAGCAAAGACTAATCTTAGAAGTGTCTCGGTCAGCTCTAGAAAATGCTGGTATCGTACCACAAAAACTTTCTGGGAGCCGAACTGGAGTATTTATCGGCATCAGCGGCAGTGACTATGATCGACTAGGGTGTAGAGATTTTGATAACTTATGTGCTTATAGCGGAACTGGGTCTTCCCCTGGTATTGCTGCTAACCGTATTTCTTACGTTCTCAATCTGCGAGGACCTAGTATGGGGATCGATACTGCCTGTTCTTCATCTTTGGTGGCCGTTCACTTAGCCTGCCAAAGTTTGCACTGTGGCGAATCCGATTTGTGTCTGGTGGGAGGGGTTAACCTGATTCTGTGGCCTGGTCCCTCGATTACATTTTCTCAAGCTCAGATGCTGGCAGCTGACGGTCGCTGTAAAACCTTTGATGCCGATGCCGACGGTTATGTTCGTGGAGAAGGTTGCGGTGTAGTAGTACTGAAACGTTTAGAGAATGCTCTAGCCGATGGCGACAACATTCAGGCACTGCTCAGAGGTTCGGCAGTAAATCAGGATGGAACTAGCAACGGATTGACAGCTCCCAATGGACCTGCTCAACAAACTGTCGTGCGCCAAGCTCTCGAAAATGCTGAAGTCGAACCAGCACAGATTAGTTATGTCGAGGCACACGGTACAGGCACGCCCTTAGGAGACCCGATCGAGGTCAAATCTCTCAAAGCCGTGTTGATGGAGGGACGCGACTCAGACAACCCCTGTTGGATTGGCTCGGTCAAAACTAACATCGGTCATTTAGAAGCAGCAGCTGGGATCGCTGGTCTAATCAAGGTAGTTTTACAACTACAACATAAAGAGATTTTTCCTCACCTACATTTGAAGCAGCTCAATCGCTATATTCGTCTGGAAGGAACGCCCCTGGCAATTCCTACTCAGCGTCAATCTTGGTCGGGAAGAGGTAGTCGCTTTGCTGGTGTCAGCTCCTTTGGCTTCGGTGGTACTAATTGCCACGTCATCCTCGAAGAAGCTCAGATACCAACACCTGTAGCTAGTGACGTTGAGCGTCCTTGGCACCTACTCACTCTCTCGGCTAAAAGTGAACTAGCTTTACGAGAACTGGCACGGCGTTATGAAAAATTTTTAAGCTCTTATCCTGATACATCCCTAGGCAATTTGTGTTTTACTACCAACACTGGGCGAGAACATTTCCCTCACCGTTTAGCCCTGGCGACTGAAACTAGCTTGCAGTTGCGCCAACAGCTAGAAGCTTTTAATCAGACCAACTCCCCTGGTCAACTGGTTCTGGGAAAATTAACTAGTCGCCAACCGCCTAAAATTGCATTTTTATTTACAGGTCAGGGTTCGCAATATATAGATATGGGACGCCAGCTCTACGAAACTCAACCTGTTTTTCGGCAAACTCTCGAACACTGCGATGAAATTTTGCGTCCCTATCTAGATCATTCTCTATTGGAAGTCCTTTATCCAAAAGTAAAACAGCCAAGTTCACCTTCTGAACTTCTGGCTCAGACCGCCTACACTCAACCTGCTCTGTTTGCCCTCGAGTATGCCCTCTATCAATTATGGCTCGACTGGGGTATTCGACCCAGCGCCGTTATGGGACACAGTCTAGGAGAATATGTAGCTGCCTGTGTCGCTGGAGTTTTTAGCCTGGAAGATGGGCTGAGGCTGGTTGCTGAACGGGGGCGTCTGATGCAAGCTCTACCTCAAAATGGTTCAATGGTTGCGGTTTTTGCCGATGAACAACGGGTGCGAGCCATGATTCAACCCTACTATGATCAAGTGGCTCTCGCGGCGATTAACGGTCCAGAGAGCGTGGTGATTTCTGGTCGGTGTGACTGCATCCAAGCTGCGATCTCGTCTATGGCAGCACAGGGAATCGAGACCAAACAATTAAAGGTTTCTCACCCCTTTCACTCTCCTTTGATGAAGCCAATGCTAGCCGATTTTAAGCGGATTGCTACAGAAGTGACCTACTCTCGCCCAACAATTGATTTAATTTCTAATCTTACTGGAAACATAGTCACTTCCGAACTCGCTACCCCAGAATATTGGTGTCGTCATATCTTACAGCCAGTAAGATTTTCTCAGAGCATGGATTATCTTACTCAGCAAGGTTATAAGTTGTTTGTCGAAATAGGTCCCAAACCAATACTTTTGGGAATGGGTCGTCACTGTCTGACGGATACAGAGCAACAGCAGGTTAAGTTTCTGCCCAGTTTGCATTTAGGGTATAGCGATTGGCAGACAATGACTCAGAGTTTGGCAACATTATACGCAAGTGGCGTACTGGTTGACTGGTCTGGCTTTCACCGAGACTATCTCTATAGTCCCATGGAACTGCCCACTTATCCTTTTCAGCGTCAACGCTATTGGATAGATAGAACTCACAATAGTGACCAACAGCCAAAGCCAGCTCCAGAGGGACTGTCGCCTAAAATTGGTTCAGGCACTTGTACGCCCTGTTCGTCTTATTTATCCTCAAATGGGAACGGTAGAGTCCCGTCAAGCGGGATCGAGATAATCTCTGACTCAACTAATAATGGTCATTCAGCAGAACTAGAAGCGTTATTAGAACAAACAGTCCAATTACTGCCGAAGCTGCTGCAAGTATTACACAAATATCAACAGTACCAGGTAAAAACAGCATCGCACTTGGATTTGCCCCTTGAAATCGATCCCCCATCAGACCTCCCGCAACCTCAAATTTTACAAAGTTTAGAAACAATACCTCAAAACGAACGCTTAGCTTTCTTAATTGCCCAAATTCAGCGTGAAGTTGCTACTGTCTTGCGTTTCGGTTCCTCCGAGCTTCCCGATCCCACCCTGGGCTTTTTTGAAATGGGGATGGATTCTCTGCTGGCTGTCGAGTTAAAGAACAGACTCGAAAATAGTTTGGGAACTTCTATTTCTTCAACTGTAGCCTTTAATCATCCCAACATTGAAAGTTTAGCTAAGTATGTACTCTCTGACGTACTCAATTTAGATAATACGGAAAAAACCAATCTAGCTCTTCAAAACAATACCGATGAGCTAGGTTTAACTGCCGCTCAGGTAGAACATTTATCGGAAGCAGAAGTTGAAGTCTTATTAGTTCAAAAATTAGCCAACCTTTGAGCAGGAATTGCAGATGAGCAAAATTTCGGAACGTTTTGGTCAAATGTCGCCATTAAAACAAGCACTGTTAGCACTGGAGAAAATGAGTGCCAAACTCGAGCGACTCGAGCGAGCGCAAACAGAGCCAATTGCCATCATTGGTATGGGTTGCCGCTTTCCTGGAGGAGCTAATGACCCAGAGTCGTTTTGGCAAATACTCCACAATGGAATCGATACCATGAAAGAAGTACCTTCTTCTCGATGGGACATTGATGCTTACTACGATCCTAATCCCGAAACCTTGGGTAAAATGTACGCGCGACAGGGGGGATTTTTAGAGGTTGACGTAGATCAATTCGATGCGGAATTCTTTGGTCTTGCTCCGCGTGAAGTCGTAACTATGGATCCCCAGCAACGGTTATTGCTGGAAGTTAGTTGGGAAGCCCTAGAAAATGCAGGCGTTGCGTCGAACAAGCTAGCTGGAAGTCAAACGGGGGTATTTATTGGTATTAATACCACTGACTACGCACAGCTCCAAATGAGGGTTAGAGACCCCAATAATCTTAATGCCTATTTCTTTACTGGCAACACTGCCAGCGTTGCTGCTGGACGCTTATCCTATCTTTTAGGTCTGGAAGGTCCCAGCATTGCTTTAGATACTGCTTGTTCGTCTTCTCTAGTCACTACTCATCTTGCTTGTCAAAGCCTGCGAGGAGGAGAATGTGATATGGCTTTAGCGGGTGGTGTTAACCTAATGCTATCTGAGGAGGGACCGATTATCCTCTCCCGAATGCGAGCTTTAGCTGTTAATGGTCGCTGTAAAACTTTTGATGCAGCAGCTGATGGCTATGGACGAGGAGAAGGGTGCGCTCTTGTGGTCCTAAAAAGATTATCGGATGCCATTGCGGACAGTGACAATATTTTAGCTTTGATTCGGGGTTCGGCCGTCAATCACGATGGTCGGAGCAGTGGACTGACAGTTCCTAATGGGTTAGCTCAGCAAAAAGTAATTCGCGCTGCTCTAGCAAATGCGAAGGTAAACCCCAACCAGATGAATTATATAGAAGTCCACGGAACGGGAACGTCTTTGGGAGACCCAATTGAGGTCGAAGCATTAACCAACTTACTGAGCGAAGGACGTTCTCGGGAACGACCTCTAATGCTGGGTTCGGTAAAAACAAATATCGGTCATCTAGAAGCGGCAGCTGGAGTAGCGGGTTTGGTCAAAGTAGTTTTGGCAATGCAGCATCAAGAAATTCCGCCCCATTTACATCTTAAAACCCCCAATCCTGCTATTTCTTGGCAAGATCTGCCACTGGTGATTCCCACAGAACCAACTCCCTGGCAAACTAAAGCCGAGCAACGACGCTTGGCTGGAATTAGTTCTTTTGGCATGAGTGGAACTAATGCCCATGTAGTGTTGGAGGAAGCTCCCAAAGCTAAGTTTGTCCCCTCAGAAATAGAGCGACCGATACATTTGTTTACCTTGTCGGCTAAGAGTGAGAGGGCATTAAAAGAATTGACAGAGCGAGTTACAAGCTATTTAAAAATACACGACTCGAAATCTATGCGCGATGTCTGTTTTACGTTGAATACTGGACGGTCTCATTGGGAACATCGTTTGGCCATTGTAACGCAACAGCAGGAAAAGTCGCTCGAACAACTGACTGCTTTGGCAGCGGAAAAAGAGATAGAAGGGGGTTTCAAAGGTGTAGTACTACAGTCGTACAAACCTAAAGTAGCGTTTCTGTTTACGGGTCAAGGCTCCCAGTATTTGGGGATGGGACGTCAGCTTTACGAAACTCAACCTACATTTAGAAAAGCCTTGCAGCTTTGCGATGAAATTTTACGTCTCTATTTAGATGTTCCTCTCTTAGAAATTCTCTACCCAGATGACATAGTTCGAGCAGCGCAAAATTCGCAATTAGATCTAACTGCTTATACTCAACCAGCTTTATTCGCGCTAGAGTATGCACTGTTTCAATTATGGCAGTCTTGGGGGATCGAACCCGGTGCAGTTATGGGTCATAGTGTGGGAGAGTATGTTGCTGCCTGCGTCGCTGGAGTATTTAACCTAGAAGACGCACTGAGACTGATCGCTTATCGTGGTGAGTTGATGCAGGCACTGCCATCCGAGGGAGAAATGGTGGCAGTATTTGCCGATGAGGAGCTAGTAAAGGCAGCAATAGAATCATCAGCGGGGCTAATTTCCATTGCGGCGATTAATGGTCCCAAGAATACCGTCATTTCTGGTAAGCGTGAGGCAATTCAAGCAGTTCTCAAAAAACTGGAAGCTTTAAAGGTAGATTTCCGTTCCTTAAAAGTTTCCCATGCTTTTCACTCCCCTCTAATGGAGCCCATGCTAAATGCTTTCGAGCAGATAGCTAGATCGGTAGAGTATTCACCTCCGCAGATTAGGCTGATTTCTAACCTAACCGGACAATCAATCGAGGGCGGAGAGATTGCCCAAGCCGAGTACTGGTGCCGCCACATCCGAGAATCAGTGAGATTTTCAGCCGGCATGCAGACACTTCATGACTGTAGCTGCGAGGTGTTTATCGAGGTTGGACCCCACCCAGTTTTGATTGGAATGGGACGACAGTGTTTGCCAGAAGCATCTGGAGTTTGGCTGCCTTCACTGCGCCGAGGACAATCCGACTGGCAGCAACTACTTCACAGCTTAGGGCAGTTATACGTTCGTGGGGTTCGGGTGGACTGGTGCGGATTTGACCGAGACTATTCACGTCGCCGTCGACCGCTGCCAACTTACCCTTTCCAACGTCAAAGATATTGGAGCGAATCGATTATTCCGCCATTCTCAACAAGTCAGTCTCACGAAAAGTTTGATGATTGGTTTTATGAAGTTGAATGGCAGCCCAAATCTTGTGAGAGGACTGAAACGCTCACCGCAGCAATTCCTTCCACTTCTCCAGGTCGTTGGCTAATTTTTGCCGACCGACACCAGAAGATTGGTACGGCACTAGCAAAGCTGTTAGAAGGGCGCGGAGACAGCTATGCTCTAGTTTTTCCTGGTGAATCTTATCAAGTTACCGACGGCATACATTGGCAGCTTGATCCAGCTAAGCCTGAAGATTTTCAGCAGTTATTGACTGAAATTGCCGCCATCGACGAACGACCTTGCCAGGGAATAGTTCATCTCTGGGGGATCGATGTAGCTCCGGTAGAAAGTTTTGTTGATTCCTGGTCAAACGACCAACTTTTGAGCTGTGGAAGCGTGCTGCATCTCGTTCAAGCAATGAGCGCAGTTAAGCTAGCTTCTTTACCTCGTCTTTGGTTAGTTACCCAAGATGCCCAATCAGTATCTCAAACTGCTTCTCTGGCAGTCAATCAAGCTCCTCTGTTGGGTTTAAGCCGAGTGGTGGCGATCGAACACCCTGAACTTTGGGGAGGACAGATCGATTTAGCTTCTGACGATGTTACCCAGGCAGCAACTTGCTGTTTAGAAGAAATCTGGCAACCAGATACAGAAACTGAAGTTGCCTTCCGACAAGGACAGCGATATGTACCTCGCCTCAGAAGACAACAAGCTGCTGCAACATCGACTGAAAATCTTCAGATACAGTCTAATGGGACTTACTTCATTACGGGGGGTCTCGGTGGTTTGGGATTGAAGTTAGCCAAATGGCTAGTAGATCGGGGAGCGGGACACTTGGTGTTAATCGGACGTAGAGGAGCTTCTCCAACTGCCTGCGAGCAAATAAATCAACTGCAAGAGTTGGGGGCGCAAATTGTCGTAGCCAAAGTTGATATCACTCAGCACAGCCAGGTGCAAGATATTCTTGCTGAAATTGCCGAATCTTTGCCACCGCTGCGGGGAATCATTCACTTAGCTGGAGTCCTTGATGATGGCGTGCTGCTACGACAAAATTGGGAACGTTTTGTTAAAGTTATGGCTCCAAAGATAGCAGGGGCGTGGAATCTTCATCTGCTCACTCAAGACTTACCATTAGACTTCTTTGTTTCTTTTTCTTCCATTGCCTCGCTACTTGGCTCTCCAGGTCAAGGCAACTACTCAGCAGCCAACGCCTTTTTAGATGCTCTGGCACACTATCGAAGGGGGCAAAAGCTTCCGGCTTCCAGCATTAACTGGAGTCCCTGGGGCGAAACGGGGATGGCAGCGGAATTAGGCAGCCTTGGCCAGCAGCGATGGGCAGCAGCTGGGGTAAGTGCGATCGCTCCGCAGCAGGGAATGGAAGTATTGGGACGACTACTCGATCGCTCGGCAGCACAAACTGGGGTTCTACCAGTTGATTGGCCTAAGTTTTTTCAGCACTTTGCTACAGAAATCGAACCAACTTTTTTGTCTCAAATCGCCCACGAAACATATTCCCAAGTGGGAAGCGAGCCGAAATGGAAATCTCAACAGTCAGAACTGTTACAGCAGTTGACCGCAGCTTCTGCCAAACAGCGTCGGGTAATTCTCACGACCCACATTCAACAAAATGTTGCTACTGTTTTAGGTCGCGATCTCTCCCAGACAATAGACCTACAATTGGGGTTTTTTGACATGGGGATGGATTCTCTAATGACGCTCGAGTTGAAGAATCGCCTTCAAGGTAGTTTGGGTCAGACTCTTCCCTCAACCTTACTCTTTGAATATCCTACGATTGAGGCATTAGTAGGATATCTAATTGATGAACTACTTTCCTTAGAATCCTCTGACCCATCCGATGACGAGTCTGAGGGCGGGACTGACGCTCGAGTTGAGGTTTTGACGGAAATTCAAGGACTTTCTAATAACGAATTAGAAGCTTTAGTAAATGAAGAATTGGCAGCATTAGCAAACGGAAACTAAGATGAGTAGCATTTCTGAACAACTAAATCGACTCTCCCCTTTACAACGTGCCGTCTATGCGTTGAAAGAAACGCGCTGCAAACTCGAGCGACTCGAACGAACGCAAACAGAGCCAATTGCGATCGTCGGTATGGGTTGCCGCTTTCCTGGAGGGGCTAATGACCCAGAATCTTTCTGGCAAATACTTCATCACGGAATTGATACTGTTAAAGAAGTGCCTGCTTCTCGTTGGAATATCGATGCTTACTACGACCCCGATCCCGCAACTTTAGGCAAGATGTACGTGCGGCAAGGAGGATTTTTAGGGGTTGACATTGACGAGTTCGATGCCGAATTTTTTGGTATCGCTCCCAGAGAAGCCGTAAGTATGGACCCCCAGCAAAGATTATTACTAGAAGTTACCTGGGAAGCCCTAGAAAATGCAGCAATAGCACCAAATAAACTAGCAGGCAGCTCGACGGGAGTGTTTGTTGGCATGTCGGCAAACGATTACGCTCAACGCACGATGTTCGACGTTCCAGGTGCTATCGATGTTTATACCGCCACGGGAAATGCTTTAAATGCTGCCGCTGGGCGTTTGTCCTATATTTTAGGACTGCAAGGTCCTAGTATGGTGCTCGATACCGCCTGCTCTTCTTCTTTAGTAGCAGTTCATCTTGCTTGTCAAAGTCTCCGAACTCAAGAGTGCCAAATAGCGATCGCTGGTGGGGTCAATTTAATGCTTTCGCCTCAAGTGACGATTGCCATGTCCAAGTTACGCGCCTTGGCTGCGGATGGTCGCTGCAAAACTTTTGATGCAGCAGCTGACGGCTACGGACGAGGAGAGGGCTGCGGTATGATTGTTCTTAAGTGTCTCAGTAAAGCGATCGCCGATGGCGATCGCATCTTGGCAGTGATTCGCAGCTCCGCTGTCAATCAAGATGGTCGCAGCAGTGGACTGACCGTTCCTAATGGATTAGCTCAACAGCAAGTAATCCGTGCTGCCTTAGCTAAGGCTAAAGTAGAGCCAGCGAACATTGATTATGTTGAAGCTCACGGTACGGGAACGCCATTGGGAGACCCCGTGGAGCTAAAAACCTTGAATGCCGTCTTAGGCAAAGGACGTTCGGCAGAGCAAGCTCTCATGGTCGGTTCGGTAAAAACTAACATCGGTCACTTAGAAGCGGCAGCAGGAATTGCGGGCTTGATTAAAGTGGTGTTAGCCATGCAACATCAAGAAATTCCACCTCACTTACATTTAACAGAACTAAATCCTCACATTGTCGCTCAACAAAACT
>JAAUYG010007029.1_pt1 | contig 11588 bp, 9 predicted proteins | sample 7278091 | NCBI WGS metagenome assembly JAAUYG01 (sample SAMN14350201, study PRJNA611818) | marine sediment metagenome | isolation source: surface marine sediment (0.6m) | place: French Polynesia: Moorea | collected 2018-08 | reverse complement strand
GTCATTGTCTGGATCCATGACGGGGATTTTGTTGAGGGCACATCCCAGAAACATCCAGGACATGTATTGGCTACGAGAGAAGTTGTCGTCGTGACGTTCAACTACCGACTTAGTGCTCTAGGTATGCATTTTATCACTATTTTAATGTGCCAGACTTAAATTGCATCAAGTGTACCTTACTCTGCAGCGCTACATAAGGTATCAGTAGTGCTTTCCTGTACTTTCTAATACATATAGTATTACCGGTATTTCCTGAACATAAGATCGCTCGCTTATTAAACCACGGTATTATGTATTTGAATAATCCCATATGTTAGACCATGTTCTTCGTTCTACGATTTTTCTGAAACTGTCCCTCACCAAGTCGCAATTATAAGGCCATGGCGAAGAAAGCAATAAATGTGATGGTGTTATTACATTAATAAAAATGAAGTGATTCGCATGAAGTATATAGCTGTACATGTATATGATATTTCAACAATACCCATTATTATTTAATACCAATATCATCGAGTCTGTATGCAACAAAAGGTCAACGGACCTCAAAGATCTACTTGAATGCTTAAAATTAAGTAATGGGCATCTATTATTGACCATTGTAGGTTTGTGTGGAACGTCATCACAAATTATGCTTCATTTTCCCGTTGAAAACCATTTTAAATTTCAAGCTTCAAAAATAAACTTCTGCCACATGCATGTGGACTGTGACACGGAAAAAGATCGTGACTGCAGGAGCACCGTTCCTCTACACACGGTCCCATGTTAAGGAATTAAAAAAATGAAATATTTTATATTTCTGTTCAAAATCAGTCACGGCAAGAAAACAAACACGCAGTGGCATTGCACTAACATGCTAACGTAAGAACTGTGTAGTGTTTTTAAATTTTTACTCCATATGGTCTCACGTTAACCAAGACGAATAAAAATCATCATTCGGAAAAAATAAAATAATGAAAAAAGTGTGGAGAAATACAGATGTACCTTTTCTTGATTACTGTTCTGCACAATTTGCACAATTTCAGTTCTACAATTGTTGTGTAATGTAATTATCTAAACTGCAATCTGATTATTGTTCGGCGCCTTTGATAACTATTTTGGTTGTAAACTGCGCCATATCAAGTAATACATTATTATTATTATTATTATTGTTATTGTTATTATTATTATTGTTATTATTATTATTATTATTATTATTATTATTATTATTATTATTATTATTATTATTATTATTATTATTAATATTATTATTATTATTATCATCATCATCATCATCATCATCATCATGATATGCTCGTTATAACTGTTTGCATGTGCACAAACAATACAATATTGTGCATGCGTATATGGCAACTTCCCTAAAGATGGTCAAATAGTCTGTATGTAAAAAGCATATCCCTTAAATATGCGATAGGCAAATAGATCACAATATACCTCCATCCCCTCCCCGGTGGTACGGCATTATTTCACTCAGAGTGATCTTTTGTGACATATATACTATAAAATACCTGTATCAGTAGTCTCCGGTTTGTAATATCATTTCTCCATTCTTGAACATACAGCTGTGGAATTAATGGGTGTGCATTCGAGAAGTGTGGCATCCTGAAAATTTGTGATAAAAGAACTCAACCATACGATCAGTTAGGTCAAAAGTCTACACCACTTTGTTACTTTGCTTTGTTTCTCTTTATTTTCTTTCTTTCCTTGTTATATCTTTATTTATTTATATTTAAATTGGTGTTTTTTTGGTTTGGAACAAAGAAGGGATATAGCAGCAATTAAAGTTCTTGGATTGATTTATGTACAGCATCTAGAATCCAAATCTTATAAGCACTTCGTGAAATGCGAACGCTAAATGTGAACCCCACTGGTTACTCCACAGTGGAATTGCACAGGCGTTGCCACCGTAGACAGGACATCCGTGTGTGCTTTCAAAAACAATCTGTATTTCATTTAAAGCACAAGGTTTGCATCACACTCCGACCCGTTGGGGTGATATCCAATGTACAGCCTGGGAGTTGGCCAACTATTTATCAGAACCAGAAATGCACGTGCTTCTTAAAAAGGTGTTGTTATCATAATCTTCGTTTAAAAATTCAGGAGCCACTTTGTCCTGGGTGTCATGGTCCAGGATTGTCCATACAGGGTCATGTCCATGTCCATGCATGGATAAGTACTCAGTAACAATCACTCGGAAAGGGTCATGCGCATCGAACGCATAGTCTTCTAAACCAATGGGTCTAAATTCAGGAAATGCAAAGATTTTTGAAAACCTGGATTTACCCTTCTCGCGCGTTCCGGTGGGCCCCTTAAATGGCTTGTGGTGCCATTAATTGGCCATGAAATGTAAAGTAGTTTCTATATGCAGGCATTCGGAGTGATATGCAGGTTCTGTGTTTTTAGCTCTGCTTGACTCTGCCAGCAGAGCTACTCTCGTGGCCTGGGTGTTCGCCGTCCGTCGTCCGTCCGTAAACACAGGTTTCTCAGAAATCGCTGCCTGCATGGACCCTTGCCAAATTTTGTGGGGAAGCTAGCTATCCACCATATTTCCAGAACATTTTTTCCCAAAATTTTCGGGCTTTATTTTTTTTTACGAATTGTCTTCTTTCGTGGGGCCTTTTGATTAGACTAACTCCATCAGCGTTATATGATCCCCTGCACCCCGAGCTCTGCACTACGCTTGCTTCCCGATTAACCAACGCCCCTGTGCGGGTGAATGTTAGCGATGACGTCACACGTACAGGGCTTGGGGCAAGCAGACTATCCTATTCGTATTCGAGCGAAAATTTCATGCGTCAAAGCGCTACATCTGAGAAAGCTTTTTGTCTGATTACTAGCACCACTAAACTGTATGATAAATGTGGTAGCCATGGGGAATATAGGTTATCTGCGGAATAATAATAAAAAAAAAATACGGCAGTTTAAAATATTTGTTAACATGGGGCCATATGTAGGGGATTGGGAATTTCAAGACGCTTCTCCTCCGAGGCTCGCGTTTCATCCGATTTCATCCAAAATTTATGAGGACGTTGCTTACCATGGGGGCGGAATACAGGCTATTATTAAATTTCCGATGTTAAGATTTTCGAAAGCTACTCCTCCCACAGTTTTCATCCAATTTCAATCAAACTTTATGGAAAACATATGGAAATCAGGGTATGATACAAGCTATTACATTTATTGGTGATCCACCAGAGTAAAAAAAAAATGCCCTTTAATTTTTTTCTTAACACAGGGCCATGCATATATGGTCTATAGACATTTCAAAACGTACTACTGGTACTACTCGTACAGCTTTCATCCGATCCCAGCCAAACTGCATGAGGACATTGCTTGCCATGGAAGAATGCAGGCTATACTTTTCATGGCAATCGGCCATACGCCTAAGGTTAAAAAAATTGTGGCACTTTGAAATTCTATTAACATTTGTAATGGGGAAATCGTAAAGTGTGCAATGTCTTGAAAATGGCTGATCGGAGAGTGAAACAGATGACAATTTGGTACTTATGGTCCCGGGCTTATGGTCCCCTCGAAATGCATATGTAGGGTATTTTTTCACGGCAAATTCTTTTAGTTCAGTTTGGGATCATTAAGTGCACTCTGGAAAATTTCCAATGTTAAGATCTTCAACGGGCTACAACCTACAGAGTTTTCATCTAATTTCTGCTAAATTTTATGGAATGTATTGTAATGGCGGGGGGGGGGGGGGATAAAGGCTATTATAATTACGTTTTGGGGGGCGGACTGCCAAATGTAAAGAAAGTGGTACTTTTTAAGATAAGTCATTTCAGCTACAAATGCCATTTATTCTTAAATCATATCTCGGTTTATAACTGTTTATCCTTTTGCACAAGGTCAATCAGACCGTCAAGACCCCCCGGGCCTCTTGTTTATACTTGGCTGCCCTGGAAGGAGACCCCAGGCAGAGATGAAACACTTCACATACCATGTCTTTAATTTGTTATCACTGATTATCAGTGATTATGGGGTGTTGTATTTAGTAAAGTTTATTCTGTTGTCTGTATTATATATTTTTATATTATTATATTATATTATTATAGCGGTATATAGCGGTATATACACAGTGTATATAGCCGAATTTAGTGTAAGCCTATATGTCAGCCTGACTCAGCCAACGTTTTATTAGCATATGATATAGCCTATATATTAGCTATGCATACAGTGTAGGCTCGTAGCCTATACGTACTTACGCCCCAGCCAGTGGGCTATATTCTATAGAGACGGATACCACTGTGACGGATACTCTACTACGTACGGAGACCGGACTATATCTACTGATCATCAGTGTGATCTAGCTACCCTAGGCCCGGGGCCTATGGCTATGCCCAGTAAATGTCCTTTCACTGTGCGTCCCTAGCAACGAGAACTTATTAACTTATTCTCGGTGAGGACAAGCACTGGGGGTATAAATTTATATACCGTATGAATCCAATCCCAGGCTGCTGCAAGACGCTTTTATTACCTCTGGTTCCTCTGCAATATATCAGCACTCATGACGATTGAAACTCTAGTATCACTGACACTGCCACTCCCCAATCAAGGTATCAGAACGGTATAATTGTTGCACCTACTGATGACTCTATTTTGGAACTCTGTTAATGACATTTTCTTGGTATGTTGCAGTTAAAATACAGTCTGTTATTTAGTTCATTATTTATAGGATCATATTACATGCATTTTAACTCATTACGCAGTAATATGTTTGCATCAAACCCTAATTTGATATCTGATGACACACATTATCTTTATTGTAGAGCCCCTTACGACCTTACGATATTGTAGTGACTTTGGGTTTGGCTATAAAGGCTAGTGAGATTAGAATGGTCTTACTTCAAAGATTCCAGGCGCGGGCGTCACTACAAAGGAATTCATTGTCCGAGCGGTCCAGGTCGTTTCCAGTAGTCAATCATTCCAGGAGATAAATCAGAGCCGTAGTCGAGAATCATAGGTTAAAGACGTAGCATTTATAGCTATTTATGTTCAGTTACTCCGTGTTGATCAATCCATGTACATGTTAAACATATCAAGGCGAAGAACAGTTCATAATAATACATGCATCAAACATTATACAGCAATACATAACCACACAGCGTGACGGTTCACGGGCAAATGCACTTTGCTACACTCAGCGGAAGGCGAGCTGGGCAGCCAACCGTGATGAGCCCAAGGTTCATGGGCGGTCGCCTTTTGCACACGGTCCTTGGCCCGGCGCGCACCACAATATTACTGTGGCGAAGTGGACCATATGAAGTTTTAAGGCATTTGAGAAAGGCCTCGATGGCGTTATAGATCTGCGCTAGCAAGTTTAAATTATGGTCTTGTTATTCAATTAGTGATGGATGTCTAATAACTGCTTGTTGTGGCTTTATTCACCCTTTGCTTGATCTGTTGGTCAATGTAGCACAGACGCAAAGGTGACACCTACGTCTACCTCTCTGTTCACCGAGTTTGTCTTTGCCGTCTTTAAAACAATAATCATACTAAAATGGTTCCTTTGGTTTACCAAAAGTAACCAACTTAGATTTTAAGGTTGGAATTTTAACACCAATTTGCTAAACCAACTATTTAGATTATCTAAATCATCTTGTTCATGGCCACCAGTGTGTGAGCACATGACCTTCAAATTTTGCCTGAAAGTGTTCAAGGCCTGTCGCCATATGTTACATCAATGACATTCTCACTCGATTACGTCAATATGTTTCCTACCAGCGATCTTCTGAATTGCCTCCTGGTGTCCCCAAAAACTAGAACGAAAATTTATGGAGAGCGATATTTTGCACACGCTGCACCCATGAATTGGAACAGCCTATAAAGCTACCGGTGGTCTGCCTGAGAACCTTGACTTTTCCATTGCTATTACTTTATTCAAGAAACAACTAAACCCCAATCTGTTTGGTAGCGCCGTGTGAATTGTGAGAGTAGTTATTAATATGTACACTAAGCACTGCATACTTTATAGAGTGCCTTTGAAGGACAATGGAAATTGGCATTATATAAATGTCAAATAATATAGTAATAATAATAATAATATATCTTTACTCGTACTCGAGGTACATTGGCAAGTCGGTTATTATTACCATATATGGTAGGAACCCTTTCCATTGCCACACAATATATACTGAAGTACTAGTTAAAATCAGGTCACTGGCTAAAAAGAGACACATAAATGGGTCAAGACTACCAAAGGATGTGAGGGAGGGGAGTTAAAAAAAGTCTTCCACAGGCTATGGCAGAAAGACATAGAAAGAGAAAACGGCAAGAGACAGGGAGGTGAGTAATGCAAACTAACAAACTACAAGGGCGTCGCCAGGGGGGGTTCGCATGGTTCGCGCGAACCCCCCCTTACAGAACAAAGTTGCACTGTTAAAGTGGGCATTTTGTACTTGGCCATGCACCATGAGTCACCAAGAACTCCAGCCAAGCACCAAATCAATGCTCCGCCATCCCTCTGGCCCAATCCAGACAAAGAGGCAGATTTCTGGGCAATCCAGTCAGGGTGCCAGCCGTTTTGCTGCCCTGACTGCAAAAAAAATAAATAAATAAATAAATAAAAATACAGCCTGTGGGGACCGGGTGAGTGTGGCTGTGTGTGTGTGTGTGATCTGGCTTCTAGCGTTCTGGATTTTGTGGACTTTACCCAGTTGTCCCAGGCCCAGATTTGCTTAGCCTTTTTTGTTGTGTGCCTGGAGTCAAGACTTTCTTTTCTTAGCTACTGGTTTTATCGTCACCCAGCTTTGTTATGGAGGACCCAGAATGTCCAGAAGTAAGTCTCACTATAATTCTTTGTTTCTTATCCAGTGACGTCGATATAAATTAATATCTGATCACAAGCTTATGACGCATGGGTTAGTACATTTTTCATGGACCGGGATGTGGGTTGTAACATGGGCGAAAATACGGTCATACCTTGAAAAGAACGCATGTGGTTTGTCCGGGCCGCATGTACCGGCCGTGTTTTTCCGCGTGTAAACGTCCGTTTTACCGCACGTGAAATATTAACAGTAAAGTGCCGGCCACCTCCAAAGGTCATGATAACATTTATAAGAGGTGGCCGAAAACATTTGTCATGACCTTTGAGAGAGGTGGCCAGCCACTGCATTTCCCCCCAAATTTCTCTCCCAGGCTGCTTTTGTTTTTAAGAGCCAATTGTGATTCAAATAAATTACTTTAACAGGGTATTAGTATACAAACCAGGGGAATTTTGCCATATTTGTTCACGTTGGGAAATCAATATCTTTTGCTGCAATTGGCCAACTCAGTGTGTCTTGGATGTCATAGATTCTGCTCTATAAAAACAGTTTTTATATCATAGGTCCAATGGACAAGTGTACATTTTGTAGTTGCCATTTTGGATAGCTTGAAAGACGCAGGTGTACATGTATATGCAGGCTTTATTTAATTCAGCTGTTGAAATGCATTAACACTGTTCCCGGTCATTGTCCATTGGAAACTCAATACTGCAGGTCATGAATGGATGTTAAACATGGGTACCAAACACACCACTGTATTATTACATGTATATATAACGACTACACTTTTAGTACATTATCATGAATTTAAGCACAGTAACGTTGTAACACGTCATGCTAGATGTTTTAATATAAAGACCCAGGCCAGACAGAGAGAGAGAGAGAGATCGAGCACAGGGAAACACGATGTCCTTGATTATGTGTGTAACAAGCGTTTACACATGGTTACGCTCAGTAACGCTCAAGTATATGTGCGGTAATTATTATGAACCATGATGATAATACGTAATTTACTATATATTGCCAGGCAGTGCCCAAGCCTGGAAGTCAACACCCGGCAATCTGGTGTATCAAGCAAGCCTGTATTTATTCATTCTTGGGTATACAATAACTTAATTAACGCGGCATAAACATTTGCTTTTTTAACAGGGTGTGCTGGAAGCTACGTTGCAGAGATCTGTGGCATCTGCCAATGAACATGACAAAAGTAGAAAAAATGATCTGGATCGTATGGAGAAACAGTCTTCAAACTATGGATTTTTCATTCCAATAAATGTTCCGTATGATGGAAACTGCTTCTTTCATGCCCTATCTCATCACCTGGGAGGTCGAAGGGTAGACTGGTTAAGGCGAGATTTGGTGTTTTTTCTTAAAACAAAGAAATGTGGGCCGCTGAAAGATGCCCTAGATGAGGGATTTTTGAATGACCTCGCAAAGAATGGATCAGATGTAAAGGACCAACGTGTTGTTCAGGGTATGGCCACATTTCTAGGTCGAAATATCCAGGTGCTGACCTGTAAAGAAGATGGTGCAGCAGTTTTGCAATTATTTCGACCACATGGGAAAAAAGGAAAAAACACAGCTTCTACATTAGTCATTGGACACATAGAAGATCACCATTTTGTTCCACTTCTGAGAAAAAATTCATCCAGCCATGAAGGTATGAAGAGATCAAGTTCAGTGTCCAGTCTAGAAACCGATGTACAAAACCAAAAGCGGCCAAGGGAAACAGAATATCGTGAAAGCGAAAGCCACAGTACCAATGCGAGCTCCTCTTCTGATGCAGACCCCCTCTCAGTAGCTGGTGAATCTGCTGCTTTACGTGGTACCTCTACACGAGTCCGGTCACCTTCAGCTGACTGTCCTCAGTCTATCATCATTCCGAATAATGCTGCTGATCACACCCTGCTAGACGCTGCCCCTTCAGCTACTAGTGACTCCACCTCTTCAGTTGACCGCTATTTGCCAACTGATGCCGATTCTGATGTTAGTGACTTGCTTGAACCAACTGATGCCTCGTTGGGTGATGGTGGTACCCCCCCAATTTTGGGTGACACATGTTCTGGCAAAACTGACGGCCAATTTTTGCCTGACGGCTCCTCCACAGAAGATGCTACCCCCCCACCAGTTTCTGATGACATTGGCAGAACCCTAAAGGCAACAATGACATCGAAAGAGGCAATTGCTGCTATTGATGCCTTGTCACCAGGGCAAAAGTATAATCTGTTGACAAACCATATTAGGCCGGCTCCAAGTTACATATACCCCTGCATTTACATGAACAAATGCAACAGGGCCTTCAATAGAAAGTGGCTTGACAAATATCCATGGCTAGTGTACAGCCCATCCCTTGACGGTGTGTTCTGTATCTACTGTGCGCTGTTTGCTAGGCAACGGGAGTCCAAGGGAGCCTTAGTAAATACTCCATTTACAAAATGGACAAAAATATCTGATACTCTCAAGAACCATGCTGCAGGATCCCACCATGCATCTGCCATTTCTGATGCCCTAACGTTCAAACATTCTTTGGAGAATCCATCACAAACATTACCATGCATGATCAATACTGACAAACAAAGGCGCATTGAGGAAAATAAGCATATACTAAAATTGATTACCAAAGCAGTATTGCATTGTGGCCGCCAGTGTCAAGCACTTCGCGGGAAAACAGAACACGATGATGAAAAAAACCCTGGAAATTTTCTCGCTACCCTTAAACTACTGTCAGAGTCCGAGCCACTTCTAAAACGGCATATTGAAACACCAGAGAAGAAAAATGTGCACTACATGTCACCCTCAAGCCAGAACGAAGTCATCCAAATCATTGGTGATATGATCCAACGCTCAATCATAGACCAGATAAAAGCTGCCAAATTCTATACTATAATGGCTGATGAGGTCTCCTGTCACAATAAGGAGCAAATGCCTTTATGCATAAGGTTTGTTGACGAGACCAACACACCCCGAGAAGAATTCATTGAATTCATTTCTTTGGTCAGAATTACTGGGCTCGCCATTGGCAAAGAAATTGAGGCAGCCTTAGATCGTTTGACACTGCCGATAGAGGACATACGTGGGCAGGGCTATGATGGTGCATCTTCAATGTCTAGCGCTAAGAATGGCGTTCAAGGCTACATTAAGAGACTGTCTCCTCTGGCTGTTTATACTCATTGTTCCGGGCACTGTCTGAACCTCGTCATTGTCCATGCCTGCAAATTGGTGGGAGTTCGGAATATGCTAGACAAAGTCAAGGAAACCTGTCTGTTTTTTAATAACAGCCCCAAACGGGAAACACTTTTAAAAGATATAATAAAAACAGATCTGCCAGAAACATCAAGGCGAAAGCCACTCTTGGATCTATGTGCAACCCGATGGGCTGAAAGGCAAGAAGCCTATCGTCACTTCTATCAAGCTTATGTTCACATGATCACAGCACTGGAAGTCATTGTCTTTGGAATGCATCAAGACAAAGGATACAACCCCCTTCTTACTGGGCGGGACTGGGATCCAACTACAAAGTCAAATGCAAATGCCATCCTTCATACCTTGACCACTTTTGACTTCATAATAACATTTGTGACTGTATACATGCTTTTGTCACGGCTGGAGGGCATATCTGTTAAGCTCCAGAAGAAAGCCATCGACATATTCGACGCATACAACCTGATTCAATCCGTGAAAGAAGAATATGCCAAGATGAGACAGGACATCAATGCTCATTTTAATAGATGGTTTCTCCATGCACAACGGATGGCAGAAAAAGTTGGGGAGTACCCTAGGATGCCACGCACTGCAGGACGTCAGCAACATCGCAGCAATACTCCTGCAGAGACGTCCTGTAGCTGCCCTGAGCCATGCTACTGCTCAGTGAGGAGCTACTACCTCCGAAATCTAGCCATCCCCTTTCTTGAGCATGTTATGAATGACCTTGAAGCCCAGTTCTCTGGTCTGGCTAACAAATGCAGTCGCCTTCTAGGCCTTGTTCCTGCGGTCATTTGTGACAGAGATGTTGACCTTTCAGAAGCTGTATCGATGTACAGTGGTGACTTGCCGTCCCCGGAAACTGTAGAGGAAGAGCTGGTTGGTTGGAGGGACGTAAATATGGAAAAGGTTGCTCACGACCGTGCAGTTACATGCATGCAAGCTCTGAGAGAATGCAACAAAATCCGATTCCCAAATATTCACACTCTTTTACGCATAGCCTGTACACTTCCAGTTACCTCCTGTGAGTGTGAAAGGAGCTGCAGTGTGCTACGACGTCTTAGCAATTACATGCGATCAACGATGTGCCAAGACCGACTGACGGCCCTTGCGCTCATGCATATCCACTACTCCCACCCTGTAGATTTAGACCTTGTTGTCAGGCGTTTCATGGAGCTGCACCCACGAAAAATGGAGCTAGGGAGTTTACTTTATGACAAATAAGATAGGGCAATTATTGACCTTGAACACTGTACAAGATGAAATGTATGCCATATATGTTCTCGTAATGTCCCCATGCAGGAACCCAATTTCAGTCAGTTTTGCACCAATTCATCACCCTGTTCATGAAAGAGGCTCCGAGAAAATGGATCGACAGAAAAAAATGAGCGATTTGTATAGACATTTTCTCTTAAAGATATGTATTAAAAGGTTTCAAATGTGTGCTTTGTATCCATCAGAAAGGTCTCAAAATGCACCACAGAGCGTCCCTGAAATCAAAAATTTTCTGGGGGGGCATGCCCCCAGACCCCCCTAGCATGGCGGCGCGCCTTCGGCGCTTGCCGCAACAACTTCACAAACATTCGAACCCCCCCTTTAAAAAAGCTGGCTACGCCCCTG
>JAAUYG010218633.1_pt1 | contig 11589 bp, 10 predicted proteins | sample 7278091 | NCBI WGS metagenome assembly JAAUYG01 (sample SAMN14350201, study PRJNA611818) | marine sediment metagenome | isolation source: surface marine sediment (0.6m) | place: French Polynesia: Moorea | collected 2018-08 | reverse complement strand
CAGACATTAACCATCGTGCAAAGAAAGAAACAAACGCGCTGACCTGATGGGCCATTGGGCCTGTGCACGAGGACTTTGCAGTTCGGATGGCGCACAAGAAGGTTATAGATAAACGGAATGACGATCTCCAAGCCGTTTGGCGGCGCTGTGAGCGTGAGTCTCGACAGTCGTTTGATGAATGCCGCCACAAGATAACCCGGCAAATGCCTGAAACATAATGCAAAATTATCCATTTGTTTGAGACAAAATAGCCAACTGTACAGCGCCCATTTCGCAGTGAAAGCTCATTTGTTCAGCTGAGAAGGCTGCCCAGATGGAGTCATTGAAGTGCGGAAGTGCAAAAATCTGCTCAACAGATTGTCTTGACATATTTGGGTGACTTTTATCAAACCTTTCACAGTGCAAGCCAAATTTATCCTGGCGTGTGCAGACCCCAACTCCTGGCACAGACAGAAAAGCCGTCATTGCACACCAACAAGATTAAAGATGTCTGAAACTTACGTTGACGTCAAGAACAAGTCCGCCAAGAAGAAGAAACGCGCTCTGTACTTCACGTGAAAGACTGATGGTTCAAAGAGCCGGTAGAGTTTCTTGTAGAAGTCTGGATACTCCCTGTGAGTCAAAGTAGGTCTACGGTTATCATCTGAAGGTGTATATCAATGCGCATCAACTTCTGGTTTCTTGTCTCAGCCCGTTTTGATGTGACATCGCTCTTGGTGTTTGTTGCCAAGCTTCCATTCCAAATGAACCATTGGTCAGTAATGCCTCTGGCATCTCCCAAGTGCGGGGCACATGGTGTGACAGCACTATTCATTCTGCATCTCAACAATGAACTTTTAGGCCGCGCAGAACCCAGAGAACGGCCAAATGCGTCACCATGCCTTGTGTAGACGCTGAAACCCACTCTCCTCCCTTGAGCATAGCTACGTTGCCTCAACGCTGACAAGCGACCTTGTTTTCAGAATGAAACTGAAAAGGTTCTGATTCTGCTTGGGATTGGAGCTCTTCAGGAGCAGCAGTTCCCAAGGCGTGTCAGAGACAATTTTTTGTACTCATGGGCACAACAAATGGCACGTGAGGTTTCACTTACAAGTTGTAGTAATTGACCAGCACAAACAAGCCGTTGAGCGCCAGTAGACTGATGGCGCCCCCGATGTTGTAGGACGTGGTCAGGAAATCGGACAACAGCAGCGGATTGGACATGCCCGGAATTACTTTCTCGTGCAGATTCACCAAGATCTTCTTGTACAGACTTGTGGGCAGCTGCAAAAAAAATATGAATTTACACGAATGAAATTTTGTGCCTGATAAGAGTTTGAAAACGAAGTCTCAAGCAGCTTAGCACTCAATCATGTTCCACCAACGACGACGTGGGGGAGGGGTTCTCCACAGCCAATGATGATGACGACGACATGTACATGACTCCAATAGGCCGCGCGAGGCTGTTAGGTGCGAGTTAAAAATTTGCTTTTACCTTGTAGCCAAGAGACTCAACCCACACTTTGGAAAAAATCTTTTTGTGTTCACTGTGCGTCTGGATTTTGTTCGCCAAAGAACATTCGCCATCTGAAAAGAGAGATCAGGCGCACGTGAAAAATTGAGGAGAGAAAGATGCGTGAGCAAACGGACCATCTTCAGACAGTTGAAAACAAGGGGTTTTTTTTTGTTCAGAAAAAGTGCGCATAGAACGAGTTTTGACAAGTTTCAGATCACGCAAGAACTAGCTTCACGCCACAAACTGACACTGCACAATTCAAGACTACAACCGAGCCAGCTGAAAAGAAGAACCTGAACCTGACGGATGTTGTACCTGGCAACTTGACGAGAAATTTGCTAAGTTTGTCGTCGCCTGTCTGCTTTGGCGGCAGCAGGATTTCCAAGAGGCAGTGCAAGTTTTCCAAATACGTGTCCGTGAGTTCCTGCAGAAAAAAATGTGTGCAACTTGTACTGGCTCTTCGGTACGATTTTTGCTCAAACATTTTTTTTTGTCTGTAAAAGGGCAAGTTTTCGAAACCACTCTTGGGGGGCTACCTCCCAGTTCTTGGGTCTGCGACTGAGAACGACAGAAATTCAATTTTTAGGCAGCGCCAAGAGTAAGTCACAGCAGTTATCTTCGTCAGTGTGGTTGTCATTGTAGGCGCGGCCTTGACGTTGATAAGCGCCCTGTTTTCTTTACCAAAGCGTGACCTTTGAAGAATATGAAGCACCCACCTGAGTTTTCCGTTCTTTCACTGTCGTGTGACAGTATTTGAGAGACAAGTATCTGACGTCATCGTATTCCATGTACTCTTGAAACCTGGCGATGAGCTCTACCATGCTCTGTTCACTGCTCAGCAGGGATTCCAACACACTCTGCAAAGAGTCGACACCGCAAACGTGCAACAACAAGACGCGTAATTGTGGCAATGGTGGCAGAACGAAGAAAACATGGCAGTTTATTTGGCAAAAAGGTCTCAGAACAAATTGTTTTGTCGACATCAGTTGCGAAAAGAGGAACACAGCTGGCAAATTTATCAAACTCGATCTCAATCAACAATTGACACATCTGTCAGTGGTGTTCAAGGCACCAAAACATAAAGCGATCTTCGGTCCAAGAACAACGTCAAACATTTGCGTTCACCTAGTTTTAGCAGGAAGTTTCCGCAGCTGAATGCACAGCACAGTTGGGAAAAAAAGCAACCGTCGAAACACAGTCGCTTACCTCGAACGTTGAAACAGGAAAGGCCAGTGTCTTGGGCGAGCGTTTGGTAAACGGCGTGTTTCCTTCTGATTCCAGCAATTTCATGATGGTGCACAAGGCTAGCTCCTGCAAAACAAGACAATTTCACCCACGTAAATGACGTAAACGAGTACAATGTAAAACAAGAAGCAGGGCCCGAAAGGCACCGTGGGTGGGTGCGATGCCATCCGCAGCAGGTGTAACATCCAAGCACACACAGACAACACACATACATACGGAGATAAGCCGCCTCGGAGCACCACTTGGTGCCCCACCTCAAGGGCATCGCACAAGATGCTGAATCAAATTTCAATTCACCAGGGACTAAATGGAACAGCGACTGAACTGATGCATCATACCCATGGGAGGTTGGCTGTTCTGTGAGTGACAGACCAAAGGTCTGGTGGGCGGGAAGTAAACAACGGTGCATATCAACGTCTAGGCCACGCTGCCACGTTCGTTTGTAACAACACAATGACTGAAGTATTTCTTGAAAGTGAATTAGTTTGACTTGTGCCTTCGGGTTGGGATGGGGGAGGGGCGGGGTTCCCGTCTGTGACGAAAACGAGACCAGGGCGACGCTTTTGAGCTGGTGGTTTGAAAACATCAATTTTTAGGCCGAGCGCAACTGTAAGTCGAATCGGCCTAATGGAGTCACGTACGTGTCGTCGTGGAGGACCCCCCCCCCCACCACCACCACCCCTGCCTGGCATGAGAACGTGATGGATGGTTGGGGCGCTCGGCTGTCCGAATGTGCTCACCTGAAGATGTGCGTTTTGATGCTGCAAAAGGTCCCGTAAGCTGTTGTGCGTGTCATTGTATCGGTCCAAAAGCCAGAATCGAAACCGCTCTTCAGGACCAGCATCTGTGAACACATTTGGAGAGAGCTGGAATAATTGAAGCGTCGAGTCGCAGGCTCGTTCTGAACTGTTGTTGCTCTTCCACCACTTGCAAGACGACGGTGGCTTGGGGAAGAAGCTTAACCTTTTGTGTGTCAGATGTGACAGGAGATACACATCGCAACGGTAACGCAATTTTTGCACAAGTGTCCCGTTTTTTCAGACTGCATTCTTCTTGTTTTTCCGTTTGTCGTTGTTTTGTTTTGTTTTTTTTTTTTTTTAGCGGAAAGTACACAGTTAGTCACTTGCCCTTCTTGTGGTGAACAAAATTCCCCAAAGTGGGCCTTTGCGATGCAAACACAAGAGTTGCTTGCAATCAAAACAGAAATGTCTGTGCAGTCATTACCTTCTGGGATTTCTGCTGATTGCTGTATCAGGGTCATGTCGCGCTGTGCGATGAGCAGTGAGAAAATTTTGTGCAAGGATCGAATGCACGCCAGCACCACCTCATCATCTTCACTCTGCAACAGAAACATTTTCTCTTCGATCTGGCAAAACGTTCAAATTTGGTTTCACACTTGGATATCCACAATGTGAGCCCAAAACATACGGTCCAACTGCACCTATTGTCGCCCATAATTTCGACTGCACCACAGCAACAGACTGAAATTTTCAAGAAACCTAAAACATAAACCATATTCTAACCTCACAGAGGGATATAATTTCCACCAAATTGTTTGCATTTCTCCTGTCTGACAAGAATAGTTTCGTTTTTTCTTTTACACTTTTCACTGTGCCCGTCATGTTTTCAACGTGTTGAGAAGCAACACCAGATGTCAGCACACAACATACAGAGCGGGGCAAAACATATATTTTTCTTATTTTAGTTTAAAGTTTATCGAAGTTTTTGTTTGAATATTAGTACAAAGAAATAGTCTGGAGTATTAGAGAAATTGACAGAGGAATTTGGGAATCGCAGGGATGAAGCGTAGGTCACAAATTGACGTGAGTGACGCAAGTGACGTCACAGGTTATATATTCGTGGTAGTTGATTTTCATTTTTGCAAAAATAAAATCGGGCTTCATCGCCCGTTTTATGATGTCCATTTTTAACAGGTCCAGACCCATGAGTCTGTAAGACACCCCGCAGTTGAGCAGTGGGAAATTTTGACCATGGACCGTCCACTTGATGCGTGAGGTGAGTTTTTTGGTGCTTTGCTTTTGGCAATCCCATTTCAAAGATGGCGGCCCTTTGTGGGAAAACCCAAGCCTCTTTTGCCGGTGAAAGTGAAGCACTGTTGTTACAGTTTGTCACGAGAGAATTATGCCACAAAATAGCAAAGTTGCGCTGCTGTGTACAAAATTTTAACTTGGCGCAATTGTGGCAGCACTTTTTGCAAAAATCTAGGGTTCTTGTGGAATCTGATCTGTCCTTGATCAATAAAGATCTGTTCCTCGTCCCACCAACTTTTGAGATGACATCGTTCTGTTTCCAAAATATCCAAAGGCCACCACTCTGCAACTGCACGAGAGTGATTTCAGTGTCGATTCACGGTCTCGACAATGGTTTGGGTGGGGAGAGACGTTTTCGAAAGGGTCGATCCAGCTGCATCTGATTGCAATCTGTCAAAATTGGGAATTCTTCACATTGAATAGAGTCCATTATCGGAAAACATCTTCAGTGATCGCGAGTCTCAAAAGCAGTTGTAATTGTTTCTGCACGACCGACCTTTGGGACACAGCGAGGACAATGTCGTGAGCTTTGCGATGGAGGAAAGTTGCCAAATGTGCGTGCTCTGAGTGTGTGCACGAGAAGTTGTTTTGCAATGATATTCCCCAAACACCACCCCCGCCCTCTGCAACCTCACCCCCTTCCCCCCCCCCGTACCGATACTTCGAACATCGCATGTTCGTTGCAAGTCAAAGAGTACCACATAAAAACTGACAAGCATTTCTGATTTGCAGTGAAATACCTGCACAAGGATGCAGCGTAACAGTGAATCCAAGGACGCTTCCAGGTCTCGACCAACATCAGAAGGGACCGAGGGCGGAGCACAGGTATCATTTTGTTTACTCAACTGTCAGTGGAATTTGTTCAGAAACCACAATTTTCCTGTCGTGAGCGAAGTTCTCTTTGCCTCACATTTCCTTGGCAAGTTCGCAGCTCAATCATTTCATCGACAAAGAATTGCCTCTGTTTCTTGGGCTTTGAAATTGAGTTCTGAAGCGATGTAACGTGTCACGGTGACAGCTGTGTTGCCTTGTGGAATCCTGTCTTGTCCACCTCGTAAAAGAAGTTTGTGCAAACAAAACAACACTGCGGCACATCACACAGAAAATGCCAACCTGTGTGTTGCTGCATTCTTGGGTGTTTACGGACCTGTTTTTTGCTGGCAGCATGGCAGTGACTCGGGTGCGGAACAGATATCGTCGCTGCAGCAGTTCATGGCTGTTGCCAACGCGCTGTCACCACAACTGAGCCAGCCACAACATCTGTTAGGTAACGTAAAGCCTTCTTCGCTGTTTTGGAAAGGCGGATTCTGCGTTGAGATGAGTTTTGATGCGTGTTGCTGGTCATGATTCAACGGGTGTTGGTATTTCATTGCTTTGTAGTTGCACTTGTTGCCCCTTGTTGTGAGTGCGTGTGGAGACTAATATCTTGTGGTGGTGCTTTTGCAGTGGGTATGTCGGGCTTGCAACTTCCTGCCTCCCAGTCCTTACACGCCCTGTCCAGGGGCCAGAACCGCCCACCTTTACCTGCAACCACCCCACCTGGTGGTGGCACGTCGCAACACGACCAAAGTGGATTCCGTGCCTTGCTACATGTCTCCACCAGTGATAGTGCACCAGCTTTGACATGCAACCCAACTGCTGCTGCACAACGTTGTGCTGTACCTGTCTCGGGGCAACACAACAAAGGGCTTCGTTCTGTTACGTCTGCGTGTGCTTCTAGTGCTGTAAGCCCTCGGGGTTTAACAGTGGCCACCACCAGCCACCAAGTGACTTGCGCTGGTTTTCCCACCAGTGCAACTACTGTGTCGCAGCAGCAGTTCAGGACAGGTAAGTATGGAACTGGGCTTTCTTCTATTTTGCACCGAGCAAAGTCACTGCAAATTTCAACAGCGTTGTTGCACGAAAGTTGCTGTTTGCACGTGGAAACAAATGAACTTTCTGAGTTTCTTGAATGCAGCACAATTCGCTTTGTCGAGGATTTATTCAGTGACACCCATTTTCCTGCGAAATAAAAACACAGACCGGGTGTTGTTCTTGCGGTATTTTGCTCAAGAGAAAATATTGAAACTTGTCGAGGCCAGAGTCATCTACTTGTCTTTGTCCATAGTTGGTAGATGCTAAGTGTTCTCGAACATAAAACTTTCTGGCCTTTATGCCCTGACCACTGATCTCTGTAGTGAGCGGACACCTGGCCAGAAACATTCACAACATATTCTGTCGCCTCTTGTTTGAATGGGGCAGGGGTGGATTCCAAAAAAGAAGAGGTTGACCGACATCATTTTACACTTGAAACGTTTGCCTGGATGTCATCACCAGGAAGGGGAAGTCAAACAACTGTTTTCATACAATGTTACATAGACAGGAAGAGAAATATGACAATTTCTTCTGTGGTAAAAAATGTCTGAAATGGGGCAAAGCGAGTTTGTCGTCATTGGAAGCCATTGTGAACTTTTTAATACGCTTCCTTTTGTGATAGGATCCTTCACGAAACAAAAAAAAGTGTCACCGGTACTTTGCATCTCATGCTGAGTTACCCTATGTCGCCCATGTAAACACCCACTCGGATAACTCGCACCCACTTTTGAGCAGAAAAGTCTGGTTGTCTTTCCATTGGCTCGCAAAACTCATTATCACGCACACCAACACTTCTGATGCGAAGATTTTGGTCAAAAAGGTGCGCGTTATACGTGGGTGATTACGGTGCCCTGTTTACTTGCAGGTGGGATGGTGGTGCTGCCGCAGCAGCAGCAGCAGGGCGGGGCGGAGCAGCAGCGCAGCCCGGTGCGCAGTGGACCCGGCGCAGGGACGGAGAGACGGTCTGCTGCCGAGTTCCAACAGCAGCTGCACTTCAGTCAGGGCCAGGTTCGTCAAGTCACTGGCTTAGTTCGCAGAGCGTTGAATCTCCCGAATCTACATTTGGTGGTCTTGATTCGCACTCTTGTTCCCCTTTCCGAAAAGTATTCCCACTTCTTGCAACCTTGGGTGTTTCTGCGAAATTCTTACAGCAAAGCTCTATTCCTAGAACTGGGGAAGGAAAAGTTGGATTGTCAGTGGCTGGTATTAGGTCGAGAGTTGGGGCCCAAAGAGAGAAGAAGTGTGGCCACTTACCACATGCCCAACGGCCAAATACCTCAAGGTTGGGCAGAATTCCCTGCCGCGAAGTTACAACTGTAAAGTACAGCTGTTCGTTTCTAAGAGGGAGAGAGAGAGAGAACAAAAAATGCAAAATCCTTGTTCTTTAGGTGTCACAGAGGCAACAGCAGCTGATGGAGCAGCAGCAACAACAACAGCAGCAGGAACTGGCTCGGGTCGCGTTGAGTTTACCACCGCGAACCCCTCAGCAACAACAGCAGTACCAGCAGCTGCTAGCAGCGCGCAATGCTCGTTCCCAGGCCGCGCGGCCCAGCCCCGCCTCCGCCGCCGCCGCCGCGACAGTGGCGACCTCCATCAGTGTGTCCGGCAGAACCATCCACCACCATGGTCAAAGCCCAACCAAGGGGGGCGTCCTCCCTCCCTTGGCGGTCAATCCTGCTCAACAGCAACAACACACTCCAGATCCCCTCTTGACCACGATGAACGTGAACGCGCAGCAACTGAAGCAAGTTGCCGCGCAGCAACAACAACAACAGCAGCAGCAGCAGTCATCATCTGCTGCTGTGTTGATCCCTGGACTGCAAGAAGCTACTGCAGCGACGCTTCCAGCGCAGGTTCCAACCATGAGCCAAATTCAGACGGCACGGCCTACCAGCGGTGGTTCCAGCCCCGGCAGTGCTGTGGGCACGCTGAGGCAATTCGAGCGAACTAGTCCGATCCTTAGTCAGTACAGTGCATTGTTGCCCCAGCGCAGCCCGAGACAAAGTCCAGACCGGCCGCGGAAAAAAATCAAACTGGAAGAGAAACCAGCCGCCACGCAAGAAATCACCCACTACCGGCAGTTGCTCTGCGACGAAAAGGCTCGTCAGCTGCTGTGTTTGAAGCAGAACTGCATGGAACACCTGTCCGAGTTGTACTTCCTGCAGTGTGGTTATAACCTGATGGATTACCACACGTGGAAGAAAAAACCACCGCCTCAACTCGTGCAAGTTTTCAAGTCGAGTCAACTGGACAGTGACGAGGAAGGCATCGGCCAGGAGAAGAAAATCAATGACGAGGTGAGGTTCTCGCCACACGCCAAAATGAAATGTCAAAGGACATAACACCCCTTTTATTGTCACCCATTCTCTGGGGCGTAAAACCGCATCATTGACACAGATGTAAAGGGCCGTTCTTCTGGGAACCCTGCATCATGCATACTTGACACACGTGTCTTGTATTGTTCAGTGCAACAGCAATGAGAGTGCAATTTCATTGATGTTGTTGCACGTCATTTGTTTCATGATTCCTTTTGAAGTTTGAGACAGTCAGAACCAACCATTAGTGGATTTGACTGCAAAACTTGTCCGTGTTTTCAACTGACAAATTACACACGAAAACTGCTTCGTAAGGAGTTGCCCTATGTTTGATCCCATTGGAAAAACATGGCATTTTCGTCATTTCAGGTGAAAGTGATCACAACCAGCGGCGGTACGACGCCCCTGGCGACTCCCGTTGCTATTTCCACACAGCTGCCGCCTGCGGTCACAGCGATGCAGCAGCAGCAACAACAACAGCAGCAGCAGCAGGAGAAGAAGCTAGGCGGGCGGCATGGCATGGTGTTCGGTCACGTGCAGCCGGGTTCACACCAAACTTCACCTGGTACGTTAGGATAATTCGCTGTTCTCAGGCCTGGTTCACACAGGAGGCGAAAGCACATTTGTGTGCACCTCCGCGTCCTGTGTGAACGGGGCCTCAGTATTTACGAATGTGTGTGATGTGTGCTGTTTGGGAACACACCACCCAACAAATAGCATATGTGCACGCGAGGATGCCATTTCAGTACACTTCTCCACAACACCAGTGGTGTTATAATGCCTGAATGTCACTGCTGTTGAAGGTGTGGTTTGAAGAGCAGACTAAATTGACAGGGGTGAGGTTTGGGGGGGGGGGTCTACCTTAGCAACAAAGACGACGATAACACGCGACTCCACAAGGGCGTCCAACTCCGTGAAGTGTCGGTGCGGAAAAGCGTCTCGGTTCATTCCCTGCCCGCTGGTGTCCAAAATAAAATTTGACGCATCAAGGCTTTCGGCTTGAACCCTTCAAAACACAAACGGACATGCCGCAAACTGTATTTGGTCAGTAGAAGAGCTGTATCGACAGTTGCCGTAAAGACTTGAGTCCTGTTTCAAGTTCCTTTGCGGTTGTGTGTGAACTGGCTTTGATCAAGACATTTTCTTTTTTCGTCAGGATCCTCGCCAGTGATTCCGGCTGTGAAGACAGAACCGAGTGTTGTGCCTGCCGCTGTTGTGAGCAGTGCACCGCCACCCGTCACAACGCCAGCGCCGAGTGCCGCGCCCTCTGACGGGAGTGCTGTGCTGAAGACCGGCCAGCAGCAGCAGCCGCCGTCGTCGTCGGCTACTTCCGTCGCCCTGGTCTCCACGACCAGCCAGTTCACGTCCTCCACTGCGTCGGTTGTGTCCGCGCTGCAGAAAGCTCCCGGCAGTACAGCAACTCCAAGGTAAGGACACGGATTATTGAACAAAGTCCGATGGTCGCGGCCCTTAGCATCCGTGTGGTGGGTAACACTCACGGGGGGGGAAGGCAACACTTCCGGCAAGGAAGCTTCATCGTTGAAGATCTCCAATACACACTTCGTCTTTTTCATCCAAGTGATTTGCCGCGTGAAGGTGTTGCCAAAAGTCGTTCACCGTTCTCTGGCAGGAATTCCCCAAGTGTCTTTTGCTGGAATGAATGAAAATTCAGTTCAGTCAATGTGTTTACCTTTCAAGCAAATGCACACGGCATCTGTGCACATCAATGGACAACGCATATAGAAGTTTTCCACAACGCAACGAGCCAAGCATCATGCAGCCGAGCCAAATCCGTACTCTGTGTGATGTTATTACCTACAAAAGTTGCCACAATAACTTGTAGTTTTACCAGTTCTACTCATTCATGTTCTCACTGAATGAGTGTCATGTACTGCAGACAAGTTATGGATCCATAAACTTAACAGTGGACATGTCAAGTCTGATGTCTTTTCCCGTACCAAGACCAATTGCAGGAAGAAAAGTCCTGGCATCCCCTTATTTTCCATCCAAAAAGAGAAGAACCCTGGTTTTCGGTCCTTTTCTCTCGAATGATCTAAAAATGTAAAGCCTTTTTTTCTTCTGTATCTTTTCAGTTTATCTGCTGCGTTTGCCGCCTCCACAGCTGCCAGTGTCAAGGTGAAACAACCCGTGTCGCCGAACAAAGCTCCGCGTCCTCAGGCCATTTCTGCTGTGTACGAAGCAACTGTTGGGTCACAAGAAGCCATTGTGGAACGAGCAAAACAGGTACAACTTGGTTGCAATGTTTTTAGGCCGAGCGCGGCTGTAAACCGGGACGGCCTTATGGACACGTGCGTGTCGTCGCAGAGTGTGTGTGGGGGGATCCTTACGTCCCGCAATGGAGTCACTTTAGTGGTTTGACACGGCAGGTTGGCCGGTGTATTTTGAACACTTTCGGGAGGAGAGATCATGTTCTCCAAACTTTGATTTGGGGGGACGTCGCACCCCAAAGTGTGTCTGCGCTGCTTCTTGTTTGCGTCACGTCACAAAGCCCGTGTATACGAGGGGTAACACCGGTGTCCCATGAAATATCGGAATTGGGAAATATCGGAATAATTCCCATTTTTCCCAGGGAAATATGGGAACTGCTGTTCAACAGAAAGAAGAAAAT
>JAAUYG010179119.1_pt1 | contig 11590 bp, 9 predicted proteins | sample 7278091 | NCBI WGS metagenome assembly JAAUYG01 (sample SAMN14350201, study PRJNA611818) | marine sediment metagenome | isolation source: surface marine sediment (0.6m) | place: French Polynesia: Moorea | collected 2018-08 | reverse complement strand
TGGGCTAGCACTATAAAGACTGGCCGCAGGTCGGACTAGTACAAGACGGGTCCAGTACATACACACCAACAACTTGCAGTCGGTGATATGACCATGAGTGGTTGAAAGCCTGATTCATCCATCCATCCATCAATCAAGGTGAGAATATCATAAAGCAGTATAGTATATAAACAAACACAGAGATCTGATGAAAAGTATGAACTTCATGAATGCTAGTATTGGGAGTAATAAGAACATTTTTTATAGAGACCAGCAAGTTAAAAGCTGGAAAATCGACGTTGCCCAATAATATTGATGGGTGCTGAAACAAATGGCTCCGCATGGGTCCAAATAATTTATCCTATGTCACACGTCACTTTTTATTTTTTCTCTATGTCCCTGTCACTTTTTATAAGACATTGACGTCACTTTCTACAGTTTTTATAAACGACCATTATGTCGGATTTCTACAACTTTTGAAGTGGCCATGTCACACTTCGTTTTTTACCCATGTGGAGCCCTAGACAAGAAAGTCATTGCCAATGTTTTCTCTGTAACATATAGTGCTTTGTATAATGGAATAGCTTTGAATATAATGACATTATTCATTCAATTGATGAGAGAGTAAACTTAAAATATGGCGAGAGTTCATGCTCGGTATCTACTGAAGAAGTAATCAAAGCCATAAATAAGCTGGAGAGTAATAAATCAGATAGGCTTAGTGAACTGTCATCATATTGTTTTAAAGAAGCTCCATTCAGCCTTATTGAACATATTTCAATGTTATTTTACCATGGGTATGTACCGCCAGAAATATTGGCATGTGCCATGTTACCATTAGTGAAAGATTCTAAGGGTGACAGAGGTAGTTCAGACAATTACAGGGCAATTGGTCCGTCAACGAGTATCTAACAAGTGACCAGCAATTTGGTTATAGGCATGTTAACCGGATGTCCTATATGGCAAGTGGTTAAACACCACACGCAGATCGACAAGGCCTATGTGCCTCTTGTTTTGAATCAACACCTGGTATATATAATTCCCGATTAGGCTAGGCGTACGCGTGGTGTAACAACGCGGAAGCACTTTCAATCTTAGGCTTGGTACACTCTTTGTACCAGAACTGTATTATAATACAATTCAGTCGGAACATGTGAATGTCTCAAAGCAGTTATTTGATTAGGTAGGGGCTACATGAAATATATTGTAACAGTACCGGCGGTTTATGGTGGTATGCATGTAGGTTCGGACGCTCGTCTAAGTTTCATATCAATGGTTTATTTACAGTTATGTACATATAGACATGAATCATCAAATGTAGTTAACGTAAACGTAACATGCTCTCAACTCTTGGCTGCAAGTATAAGAAGACGTAACATTAAGAAACACAACCAAGAGATTACAATAGAATGTATAACAGTATAACATTATATAACAATATATATCAATTCTGGTAAACCATTATTAATACTGCTAAACCGTGTACATGTACATACCCTGGGGTAATAACGTATATTCAGTACCTCAGTACAGGTGAAGTCTAGTAGAGTGGTCTCGTTTCGAGGCTCGCAGAGACAAACTGTCTTGCTGACAGTGACGCCCTGTCTTACTATTGTCAACGGTCGGTATATATGTACGGGAAGTGTAAATATCAGTCTCGTTCTTTGTCAAATGTCTTTGTCATAAGGTTAGTCTTATTGTTGAGGTTCAAGTCGGTCTTTTGTCGAAAGATATCATATCTGCCAGGTGGCCTAGTTTGACGAGACGACCGCCGTGGTAAAGCGATATCATTCTACTGTTCAATATACATGGCTGTTTAACTAAACAATTTCTTATTATAATTCCATGAACTCGGATGTGTTTTACTGTCTTTTAGATTGCACAAAGGCGTTCGACAGGGTCGGTTTTAGAACATTGTTCACTAAATTTTTGAACACCGTTATTTCTGGTATTTTATTGAGGTGTCTATTCTATATGTATAGTCACTTAAAACCTTTTGTAACTTGAGACAATGCCCATTGCGACAAATTCAAGGTTTTAAATGGTGTTCACAAGGTTCAGTGTTATCAATTCTGTGTGGGTATTATATGGAAAAAATGGTTGCACTAATTGTTAAAGGAAATATTTGTTTGTAAAATAAGTTATCTTTTTACTGGAATTCTGGTATATGCAGACGATACTGTGTTGTTGGCGCCACTAGGACGTCAGGCCTTACAGTTGATGGTAGATACTTGCAGTTCATATGCAACAGAACACAATCTAATCTTTAGTATTAATGTGGATCCGAGTAAGAATAAAACTAAATATATGTTCTTTCCATATTCTCAGGAATCAAATGTTTTAGACTTGTATCCCATTCTTCTAAATGGTCTAAATCTGCCATATGTCTCTAACGGTCAGCACCTAGGTAACACACTAGATTCTCAAATTAAGAATAAAGATATATGTGTGAAAAGAAGTATTGCTATAAGTAAATTTAATGGTGTACTCCACGAATTTCACTTTGCACATCCTAGCACCAAATGTATATTGATGTCGAAATATTGTACTAGCTTCTATGTTTGTTAGTTATGCGATTTAAATTGTATCGAATTAAATAACTTGTTAAACTGGAATATCTACATTAGAAAAGCATGGGGGGTCCCAATTCGTATACAAAGGCGTTTTATCACTACATTGTCAGGGTTTAACCATATAAGAACAGCTCAGTCTAAAAGGTTTTTGCATTTCTTTAGAACATATATTAATCATAAGCAAAATCGTCTCCTGTCGGGCATCTCGAGGATCATATGTCACAGTGTAAACACCAACACTGGTCGCAACTTCAGGAATATACAACTAGAAATTAATAAAGATCCGCTTATGTTTGAGGAAATCTGGAAATTAATAAAATACCACCAGTTGCAAGAGAACGAATTATATAAAATTAAACATCACCCAAGAATAAATCTGTGATAATTTGCAGCATTTGTACCGTTACTGATATGGTGCTCTGATGTTTTTAACATTGTGTGTGTGTTTTTTTATCTGCTGTATGTGTACCTTATTATAGCCTACGAGGATGATAATAAATGCACTGGAATGAAATAACGCAATATCTCGTGCAAGCTACTAAGTAATTGCAATATCCAAGTCAGTGTAATAACAAGGCTGCCAGCGTACATGTTCTCAGTATCAGCCACAGTGCGACACGGTTCCTAGACCTCATGATTCCTAGACCTTCAGAGTCACACCGAAACAAACTGTCTTGCCGACAGTGACGCCCTGTCCCAGCATGGTCAACGTTCGGTATAAATTCAAGTTCAGAAAAGCTTTGTTGCCCGTATATGCGTATGTCAGTTAGACACATTGGAGAAATGCAAACATAAAGCTCAGGCGTAAACGCACATCAACGCTACTAACGTTAGTTAACACAGGAGTATTAAACCCCAGGTATTAAACTACCCTTCATCTAAAACCACAAAGAAGAATTACGATAATAATAAAATTATTACAATACGAAAGGCTATATGAACTTATAACCACTATTATAACATTCGCAAGTCTTCACGGTACGTACTGGTCAACAGCATTGTTCCAAAAGATTACGGAAGGTGCTTGTTGATAAATTTGGCCACCAGGAGAGAGGTATATGTAAGTACGGTTCGAGTCCATGTACACCCAGTTCCTTCTTTCTCCAAATGTCTATGGCATAAGGTCAGTCCTTTTCTTGAAGTCCTGGACATATAGTTCTTCAGTATGTTCAAGTCCTGCTCATATGATGCCTCTGGACGCCACATGAAATTAGAATCACTGAAGGGAGAGCAGACGTGAGGTCTAGACCAGTTTAAAATCAGACCAATTGGCTAAATAAGGACTCACAAATAGTGTTTTCAAATGTTGTGCAACCCAGCTGGAGTTTCAGAGAGCTTTATGGAAAATGAATACCAATTGTGTGTATGTGCGTGACAACCATCTAGTAGGCCGTTTGCTCTCTGTAGCCGTGTATCGATTTAGACTCTCCCCCCATGCAGGCACCGTATCCAGCCTTCAGTCACCACAGTCACACGAACTGCTTGGAAAACCGCCATCTCTGCCGCATTTTGGAGGTAACAGTAAGTGTTATAAATTGATATTTTGCAATGTGCAGTATTTCAGCATGGTTGTGAGTTGTATACTAAGTAAATACAGGTAATAATGACACACAATGTCATTTGTAACGAATCGTTAGTGTTTACATGGGCGGATACATCTCGTATCGTGGAGTGTGCTTGAGGAAAAAATTGACATAACGAAAAGCTTCAGAATACATGTCAATTTAACATTGGTTCGTATTATCCCAAGCAATTCAACTCGATGTAAGATGGCAAATCAATATTAATGTAGGGCATGCCATCCTAATCGATTTTTACGTTGATATACAAAGCCATCCGAAGCATCATTGTCATAATGTATCCAATATGGCCTACGACAGTCGTGTGGCCGGTTAGTTTCGGTTTCGGTCTGTTTGGCACTATGTCCCAACAGAGTTGTTGCCGTCACGCTGGCTTCCGTCGTCCGTCCGTCACTCGTGCTTCTTATTAGTCTGTGCACGGAACAGGGCCAAATTTTACTGAAAATTTAACCATCGAAACACCACCAAACCCCAATTGTAGCACATTTCCTGGTATTTGTTTCACTTCAGAAATTCAATTCATTTCTTGACAAATAATGTCTTTCGTTAAGGAACCACGCGGGAAGCACAACTTTAAAACACGATTCCATGTTTTTATACAATTTCAATCAAACACCATTGTAAGCATGGTAACCATGGGGGTTAGTACAGAGTACCAGTTTGCACATTCTATCTTTTTTTTTAAAGAATTGCACTTTAAATTTGTTCTCAAATCAACAGGGGAATATTTTGGGGAAATAGATTCGATCTCCTCACACAGTTTTGATCCAAATAAAACTATGTGAGACCAGTGGAACTATATGAAACCATTCGTAACTGTTCCTTTATAAACAACTAACCATATTTTAGAAAATAAAAAGTATTCTGGCAGTTGACACCACGATGGGAATCAATGGGAAATATGATTATAATAGAACATCTCGTATTCTGCTGTTCGTTGAAAGAAATGTACGATAAAAGCGCCGTGGTTTACGGAGAAGCACACCAGAACTTTCCATTTCAAACATCTTGAGTTATTCACTACGACATTTTAAAAATGGAAAGAAACGGATGGACAGTGTTTTTCGGGGTTTTAGGAACACGCATGTAAAGTATACTTTCCAATCCACGCACATAGAAAACGAGAGATGCCGGAAAGTGAAGCCAGCAAGATTTCGCCCTTTCTACGGCGTTGTTGCATGAAAGTCGTGAGGTCGTAAAAGTTGCGCGATCTCTGCATATAGGTCTCACAACTGCGTTAATTTCTACTGTAGAAAAGTGAAACCTTTGCAAGTGTCGCATTTACATCGTAGACATTGGGAGACTTCTGTTGTTCTTGTTGTTCGTCGACTCGTTGTCGAGTATGACCATAGCAACATGCGGTGTTTAAGGGGCGGGGCGGTGTATCCGTAGGTGGCTTGTGAGGCCAATACGGGCATGGAAACCCCTTCCACAGGTTGGACACCAGTGGGAGGGAGGCATGTTGGCTAAATGGCAGACTTCTACAACGGTCCATGTTGTCTGTGGTCTCGCGTTTTCTATGCCATGCCTTACAGATTTTCCAAGGAAGGAATTTGTGTAGAAGTGTCGATGCTTGTATAAAACTGCTTCATCGAAATGAAACAAGCTTCATCTAAACGAAACCAGGGTCATTGTATCATTTACATGTGACGATTAAGGTCTGTCGTGTCAACAGAACTTCGATAGGCCATTAAGAATAAATCTAACTTGGTCTAACGGTTGAGCAGATAAACACCCTTGGACTTCTTTTTCCTAATCGAGATACCATTTTACTGCTCTTGTGGGTATCTGAAAGGCAAGCAAGCCATCAAAGCAATCCCAAGGTACGAGAAATGTCTGATATAATGTATGTCATCCAAATATGCCAGTTGGTATCAAGAATTAGCTGAATGCAATGAAGATACTCTCATACAGTCTTGTTATTGCAGATGCCGAAGATCCAGACTGTTCTGAAAACACGGAACAAGAACCTCGCTCAGGTTGACGAGCCGGACTCTGTGACAATAAATGCACTATACGATGGTATTAAAAACACCACCGAGGTAAGAAGTAATTACATGCTAAGATGAAGTGTGTACATGCATGAAAATTAAGCAAGAAATTTTTGTTGTTTTTAGCTCTGCTTGATTCTGTCAGCAGGTCTCATGAAATCGAAATACATCCGTCCCTCCGTCCGTTGTCCGTGTCGCAATTATCGCCAAAGTTTTAGTTGTTGTCCTGGTCCATACGACCAGACGTTTTCCGATTGTCGTGCGTTTTCCAGTTTTCGTTAACAATGGATCCTTTGAGAACAATATCAATGTCGAATTTTTCCTGATTGTTTTTACTCAATGGTCCACAAATGTTCATTAGACTTTCGAAATCTTGCCATTAAAATATTTTAAATTATTTTTTTTCCATTTGCCTTAATATGGGACCCTTAATATGAGTGCAGCGATTTCAATAAGTATCTCCTGCAAATCACTTTCGAATAATTTCGAACCTTTCCAGAATTTTCATCTCAATGGTCCTCACGAAAGTACTGTTTTGGATTTTTATCTCTGCTTGACTATGTCAGCAGAGCTCATCAAATCGAAATTCGCCCGTCTTTCGTCCGTCCGTCGTCCGTGTCGCAATTATCTCTGCTCCAAATGCATTTATTTCTTTCAAATTCTCGTTATTGTTTCCTCTGGAATATTCACAGTGGCAATTTTTCTAACTTATCCCCCCAATTTTTTTTTTTTTTTTTTTTTTTTGATTTTTTAACGAATATTTTTCGTTTTCGTTAAACATGGGACCCTATGGGAGCCAAAATTTCAAAACACTACTCCTCTTACAAATTTCAGACGAAAGCTTTTCCTGAATTTTCTTCCCAATGGTCCTAAAAACTACGTTTGGGATATTTGAAACTTTGAGTTTTTGATTTTTAACTATTTTTTCGGAAATTTAAAATTCACAATTGTACCCTGTGGAGAAACCAAAAACCTCAATTATCTGGAAAACGAGCGATCGTAGAGCACAACGGAGTAAAATTTGGAACTCAGGAGTAGTTTAGGTTACATATGTGCAACTTCTGGAACTTTGGCCACTTCTCAAGTTGCATGGCCAAACATGGCAATTTTGAAATGGGTCCTTATCTCAGAAACTGCTGCCCGTAGAGCAAAAATAAGCTCTATTTCAACCCCCTGGGGCAGAAAGAGAGTATATGTGCAACTTTTGGAACTTTGGCCACTTGCCAAGTTTTCCGTCCAAATATGGCAATTTTGAAAATTGGCCCTATCTCGGAAACCGCTGGTCCATAGAGCAAAACATAAGGTCAATTTCACCCCCCTGGGGTAGAAAGGGGGTATGTGTGCAACTTTTGTACTTTGGCCACTTGGCAAGTTTTATGCCCAAATATTCCAATTTCGAAAAATGGCCCATATATCAGAAACCACTGCCCGTAGATCGAAAATAATGTCAATTTCGACCCTGTGGGGTTGAAAGAGAGTATATGTGCAACTTTTGGAACTTTGGCCACTTTCCAAGTTGCATGGCCAAATATGGCAATTTTGAAAATGGGCCTATATCTTGGAACCGCTGCCTACAGAGTCAAAATTAAACTTAATTTTAACCACGTGGCATAGCAAGAGTGTGTATGTGCTACCTCTGGAACTTTTGCTAATTGTCAAAATTTCATGCCCAAATATGGCTATTTTGAAAACTGACATGTATGTCAAAGAACCCAAGTTTTATGCTGCTGGTACCTTTGATTTTTGGTACTTTGATAGTGCAGTGAAACAGATGAGTATAAATAAACTTGCACCTTAATAAGCAAGATGCTTCACTTCAGGAACATGACCTTTTACGTTGTGAAACTTATCAGGATGTCAGTTCAAGTGGTTAAGCACCACAAGCAGAGCGACAAGGCCCATGGGCTTCTTGTTAAACTTAAGTGCATCTTTATACTTAAGAAACCTTTGGGGCCTTCTTCTTGAAAAATCTTATGTGTGCTCTTGATCTTGAGAATTGAAAAGATGATTATAACAAAGGTGATTGACAAAAATAAGAATAAGTTCATTACTGGACTTAAGAACCTCTTTTTGGACTGAAGGTTTTTCAGAATATCTAGGGGGGTGGGCTTTGTGAGTAGGCGTAGAATATTGAGGGTACTTCTGGTACCAGTGTGATATTAATGATTGTGTATGCATCTAGACAAAAACAAAGACTAGGGATATGAAACAGATTATATCGACTGCAAAGACAGCAGGCTGGGACACAAACCATATTGTCAACATGTAATCGGACACAAACCATATTGTCAACATGTAATCGGACACAAACCATATTGTCAACATGTAATCGGACACAAACCATATTGTCAACATGTAATCGGGCACAAACCATATTGTCAACATGTAATCGGACACAAACCATATTGTCAACATGTAATCGGACACAAACCATATTGTCAACATGTAATCATCAGGATATAATTGGATAACATACTGTATGCTTCCTCAAATATTTAGGTCTTTCGCTTGTTATTGGAATGCGTTCTAGTCCATTCAAGAGCAATTACATTTGCAGCAACAGGGATTAACACACTGCTCAAAACATTTAAGGAAGCAAAAATTAACGTAGCATAATACAGACATGTAAGGGAGCAAACTTCCAAACGTTTAGGGGAGCAGAGTTAGCGTAGTTTAGTGTCAAATCAGTGGCCATACCAGCTACTGATTTGACAATAAACAGTTATAGTGTTTGATCTGAACGTGTTTGAAAGGGTAAAGGTCATGATCGCAATGGCTCTGATACACTTGTGTTTGGGGGTGATTCCCCTCTTGGTTATGTAAAAAATAAAGTTTTGCTACACAACTACATTATCAAGCAAAATGATTCAACTAAACAGGACTACAATCTGGAAAGATTTTTCCCCAGTATATTTCTAAATATATGGCGTTTAAAATCTGTTCCCTTAAATATTTTGAACAGTGCATATTCACCTGAATCAAGAGACATGGGACGCGATATGGCCAGCAAGCAAGGACTAGGTATATCTGTATTCTTGGAAGAACATCTGAAGAACTGCCTAGCTCAGAATAAAGAAATGCCAACACTTAAAGTACTGGAAACACCGGATGTTTAGCAGTTAGACTGTTTGCACAGTTGGCCGTTTCACTGTGTACGACTGTCCAATGTACATAGTGCTGAAGCAGAGTATCTAGGCCCTTGGCCTCTGGTTTTCTACTTCCACGTATTTCGATAAAAAAAGCATGTTAACCATGTAAACACCGTTTACTTTTTAATAACTGCACACTGTATCACTGTGTCATATTTTTACCATATCAGTTGCTAAGTACGGAAATTAGTCGCGAATACCAATGCAGAGATTGAAGACTCGCTTGTCATAATTAAGTCAACTGTATGTCATACATTCCGAAAGGTGTATCATTGTGTATCTCAAGTTTAACTCTTTTTTTCAAGAGCTTTCTTGAGCGTGCTGGAAAAGAGTGGAAAAGAATCTGTATTTCGCGAGTATCAAGATTTCGTCAGATGGCTGACGAGCTCGACAAATTCCAGTTCGATACCAATATCGCTACCACAGTTGGTTCGTCTGTTGGTATCGTCGGGGGAGCTATAACTGTGGTCGGCCTGAGCCTGGCACTGGCCCCGGTTACCGCTGGGGCTAGCGTTGTGCTGGGGTTGGCGATTGGTGGAGGTGTGGCAGGTGGGGCTGGGGCGGCCACGTCAATCGGCTCCATGATAACCCGGTACCGGACGAACAAAAACAGGAGGAGAGAATATACGGAGACGCTGAACAGGTACGAGCAAGAACTGAAACAGATGAAAACGATGCAAGACGTCCTGGTTGAAATGTGCCATAGATACGGCCAAGTGTACGACAGCAGAGTCGGCAATAAGCTGTACCGAATCAGTCGCATTTCACGCTTCCAGGATGTGCTCGACGACCTTCGACGACTTCAGACACAACTAAATGATATACAAACATCCATCTGGCCGGAAATGGTGAAGATTCACCAGAGCGAGAGCTGAATATTCTCAAACCTGAGAACATAGAAAATGCAAGGAACATCGTGCGTCTGTTGAACACCATCAGTCGGACCATATCTGAGTTGGACGATGATGAACCAAACGAGGGTGATCCAATGGTCCTGAACATGGACATGAACTGCACCCGAGGAACTGTCCGTAGCAACCGGCGGGTGCGGGACCCAGACGTGGAGGCTCAACGGGCACAGGAAGACGACGCTGACGACACTGATTTGGAGACAGACACTACTATTATTAGGTCTGCCACAGGAGCGACGAGACTGGGTGTCATAGGAACGACAAGAGGCGTGTCCGCTGGTTTGCAGGTACGTGCTAAGCCTCAAAAATAAATAAATAAATAAATAAATAAATAAATAAATAAATAAATGACGTATTAAACTAAGATACTTAAAACAGATGTAGACACCACTTAATGAGTTTCTTTCTGCACGTATACTAACTTTCATGTTCATTACGTTTTGATGTTTTCGGTTTAGGCGGCTGAAGAAGTTGCTGGAGGTGCAGAGAAAACGGCTGCCGCAGTCGCTAATGCGGCGAAACTCGTACGCGGATTTGCCATAGCGGGGGTAGTGCTGGGAGCCGTGGGCATAGTCTTGGATGGTGTGACCTTGGCCATTAGTGCCAAGGATCTGCACAATGGTTCGAAAGCTGAGCTGGCAGCCACAATGAGGGAAAATGCGAACCGGATGGAAGAAAAATTCAGACAGGAGATCGTGAGTCAGAGTCAGTCGTCACTTTGAATTCTCCAGCGTGGTACAGGATGTTGAAATTGTGTCAACTTGGGCTGTGAGCTCTGGTGACCATAACAGGGGGTTGGTTCAGTAACAGTGTCAGCTGGCACTCAGTGTTCTCTCAGCTACTACAAGGATAGTGTCTTGGCACTTGCGTGGCCTTTGGCTGCAATTAATAGTTCTGCTGTCCCATCGCGGCGCTGATATATTGCTGTGCTTGACTTCAGGACAACATTGTTCTGATTAAGCTTTCCTTGCAGTTGCATTGTATGACATGAACGGGTGCATGGAATCCATAAGCAACTGATTTGTATTCAAGGGCCCGTTTCTTAAAGAAATATGGTCTTAATTCTAGGGGCGAACTTTTGTTAAGTATTTTGCATGCTTAATAATAAGTAAATAACACAAACATCAGTGTTATTAAACATGGAAAGGGCAAGGGTTGTCAAGGTGATTATTCAACTTCAGTTCGCCTCTAGACTTAATCTATTTCCAGAAACTAAACGCAGTATAGCACCCAGAGCTACGATCAGAAACTGAAATCAAATCACAGATAATTCATCCACGTAAGGGGGGGGGGGGGGGTCAGGATTAAAGTCGGCTTTCAACCTCTCAACATCATATCACCGACTATAAGTTGGATTACGTGGTGTATACAGGTGTAGGTTTGATAAGAGAACTTAGACCTGTCTTG
>JAAUYG010158038.1_pt1 | contig 11591 bp, 5 predicted proteins | sample 7278091 | NCBI WGS metagenome assembly JAAUYG01 (sample SAMN14350201, study PRJNA611818) | marine sediment metagenome | isolation source: surface marine sediment (0.6m) | place: French Polynesia: Moorea | collected 2018-08 | reverse complement strand
TGTCGATATTACTGCCGAATATCGCTAAATATTTAAAACGCAAGTAGTATAATAAGCTAAGAGTACATGAAATAGAACCTAGAGATACTATTGTATCAAAGCACTATATTAACCTGACAAATGCTCTACAAGTTTAAACACCTAGGCGAAATTAAACCTAGCTATTTCGCCACATCAGACAGTCGATACCTTGATACGGTCAGTGATGCAATACAATAAGGAAAAAAAACGAAAACAACTCGAAAATGCCAATTTTTAACTTCTTGATGTAATAAAGACCCTGTTTTACATGATAAACACACCGATGGTTACTGCTAAACTTGATTAACTGGTTTATAGTACAAAACAGCCCGAAAAATGAATATTTATTTTTTGTTTCTTCTATCTCGTTTCTCGTCTCTCATATCTCATATCATGTTTTATCACATGCCGTTGTGAGACTAGATAACTTTTGCTAAGGAGTACTGTATAATATCAACATGGCTGATAAACATTGCCCACAGAAATCGGCAGGAAGTTCATCTGATTAGGCTAATTTTTTACTTCATTGCAAGTTAAGGTTTACAAAAAATTTTGAACACTCGCCTAACTGGGCCAGAAACCCTTCCATAACTTTCTCGGCGGAAAGCAGCTAAGTTTGGGGCAGGTGACAGGTCGTCTTTAAAATTTTGAGGGCGGGTCGTCTATGGCCTTGGGGCAGGTTCACTTGTATTCCCTTGTGTCACCTGGTCACTAATACAAAAGAAATGTTTCAATCAAATACGCTCAAAAGATATCAGAGATACAATCTAATGGCTAGTAATAATAACAGAATCTTCCTTTTGAAATGGATCAGATGTGGGCGATAAATGGTGAAATATTGCAAATTACGCAGGTCTAAAAATATACCTGGACTTTCCAACCCCACTTTCTCCAATGATGAGTATCTTTAGAGTCGTTAATACTTCTTTGTCATTCATAGTGAAGCATTTGTGATTATTATTTATAACTACAAAATTGATAATGTAACTCAAAAAATAAATTGCACACTTTGACACTTTGTTTTTGTTTTTACGTCAGTACTTTTGGGTATCACGCGCCTATATTCGCTTTAGTTAGTTGAAACAAAAGACGTAAAATTAGTATTTTAAGCCTATAAAAAAGAATATTTTGTAATGAAATTATCTGAGTGGGCATGTTATTACGAAAACATTGCATATTGAAAGACCCATACAGAAGACCCCCAAGCAACACAATTGTATTCTATAACATTTACCCAAAAGCAGACGGATTGCATATCTTTACCATATTTATTCATTGCCAATGAACATTCAAATAAGTAAGAGTTCTCTCTCCTGATCCACACTGCTTGTTCATAGGCCCAGGTTTATGGCCAGTGTTATGTAAAAATAATAAGTATTAAGCTTATTAAACTAAAGGTACTTGATCAGCCCTCAAGAATCATCGATATCTTGCCCCACTAGCTGCCATTCGGAAAGGGGGGGGGGGGTGTTTCTCTGTATGAGGTAGAGAAAGCCGCCAAGGAGGAAGAGCAGCTGAAGAGGGATCACTCTTATGCCTCCAAGAGGGAGTCTTCGGCTAAGTCTCAGTCGCTTCAGAGTGAAATTATCTCCCCCTGCCCTGAGAACTTCTTCTGTGCCGGTGCATCGGCAAGTAACAGCATTACGCTGAAGTAAAACTCGCTCGAGACCATGATCTTGTTTTCTCCCGATGGGAAGGGGGAGGTCTACCTCCCACTGCTGCAGGGTCTCCTTCAAGGGATCTCAGCAGTCCCACCAGGGGTTTTAGGGGAGCGACTCTCCCTTCTCCCATGCCCAAGTCAGCTATATTCCCATGGGGGAAGAGACTAAACAACTCTGTCTTTTTTCAGTGACAGGAAGGTTGACACATTTTCTGGAGACGTGGATACGGATCACTCAAGACAGTTGGATCCTGAACATCATATAGAACATGGATACTCACTGCCTTCCGTGGCTCTGCCTCCAGTCACGTTGTCATCCTCCAGAGACTCCTCTTTTTGCCATGGGGGAAAAATGCGTAGCACTCTGGACAGAGGGCCAGTCCCTCCTGCATAAGGGGGCGATAGAGGAGGTTCAGACAGACAAAACTACAGTCCTGTCCTATCTGAGAAAGCTAGGAGGGACCAGGTCTCGTTTGCTTGATCAGTTAACTCGGGAGATCACTCAGTGGTGTCTGGGCAGGGGCATCACCCTTCTGACAGTCCATCTGCCAGCTAGATGCCGACAAAATCGACACAGCTCTTCTGCCTGGCCAGCTGACTGATTATAATCTTCGGCTGGAGAAATCAGTGGAGTGGTCTCTCAGGCAGGGAGTAGCCAAACTTCTCTTTCGAGTCTGGGGGAACACCTTAGTAGACCTCTTTAATTGCAACCAGAGCCAATGCAAAAGTTCCTCAATTCCACAGCCAAACCCCAGAACCCTCGGCTTATCTAGGCATTGTCTTGCAAGCCGACTGGTCAAAGGGTCTACTTTACATGTGCCCACCAATTTCAATGTTACACCTAGCTCTTCACAAAGTAAGGAGAGAGGAAGCCGATGCCATCACTAATCTTCCTTGGTTTCCAAAGAGGGGATGGTTCCTGCTGGTCTTGAGCTTACTGGTACACCTTGCAGTGCTACTACCAGGATGGTTTGAGCTCGTGCAAATCCCTAGGGGGAAAGGCACCCAGGTCTCCCGACCCTCCCGTTAGCTGCTTGGAGGCTCTTGGGGAAACTCTCCAAGCAACAGGACTTTCCGATGCAGCTGTATGTACCATCTGTGCTGGTAAGAGACAATCTACACGAGATCTGTACCACGCAAAGTGCCAGTCTTTTTTGGGATGGTGTCATCGAGAACATGCCCATCCCCTTCATCCAACCCCGCAGCTAGTATAGTAGACTACTTAAAACATTAGGCTGCGGTGCCTTTAGAGCAGAATACGATCCCGACCCTCATTTTGCTCACTGACGCTCAGCTCTTGTATTTATGGGTGTGAAGGCATTAGCTTAGGTGTCCATTCTTTAATTGTCTCAGCCTGGTTGTTGGCCATAAGGCCCCTTGTCATCCTAAGAAGCTGAGGACCCCCCCCCCCCCCTTGGGGTTTGTCAGCTGCCCAGCTGGTTGCATTGACCGAGGACTTGTGCAAACCTTTGCATCAGGTCGACATGCAAGTCCCTGATGTACAAAGTTCTCTTCTTGATAGTCTTGGCTTCCCCTCATCGTATTTCAGAACTCCATGTCTTGTCAGTGGAACTCGCCTTTCTGATTGAGAGAGCTCAATCTTTTAATTTTGCAGTTACATCTGCCTTTTCTCCCAAAGACCGGTACAGAAGCAGCTTTGTCGGGGGAAATATGATTGCAATCCTTTCATCCTCACCCCTCTACCTGGTTAGAGAGAGTTTTTCCAGCAAATGTGGCCTGTTCGGGCTCTTTAAGATTTTACCTGCAACAGGCTTGGGATGTTAGAGGCCACTATAAGCAAAAGCTGCATGCATGAATGATCCCGAAGAGCACACTCAGTCATTGCATGCTTATGGAAGTTACTCAACACGCTATGTTATTCTCGGTAAGGAAGCCAATTTGGTCCATGTGAACCTTCACTCAGTGAGGGATGTGCCTACATCACAGACAGAGTTTGCTCAAGTTCCCCCAACGAGATCTGTCGGACCACTACTTGGTCGGGAATTTGTTCTGTTGCCAGATTCTATCATCTGGATTTTGCTGCCAAGAACATTTATTTTGTCACTGAAGTTTGCAAGCGGCTAAAAGGGGCCAACCAACTTAGTGGACTTGCTTTCTTCCCCGGTTGGGCATGTGAAGATGATGCATTTGCATGGTATTTTAGTATTTAATGGTGTTAGTGGGCGATAGTTTCTCCTTGTTTGGAACGCACTCTGTAGGCTGCACTGCTTTACCCCGGGATGCTCTCCTAGTGCATGATTGTTTTTGTGTCTTGTAACTATCTTTCCACAACGTTTTCCTAGTCCATGACCCTGGGTGGTTAACACTGTGTGGCAGCAGTTTTCCCTAGGCCCACTCAAGGTTAAGGTCGTGGGCTTTTCTGTCCTACCGCTGGCCACCTGTTTTTTTGTGTGGCCTTTTGTCTTTCCTGCCCCTTTGTTCATGATAGTTGTATTCTTGGTCTCTGGTTCTGGGGCTTACGGTAGTTTCCGGATCGCCCTCGCTGATGCCATCATCTTGTTTGACGTTCCTCCTTTCTCGGCTGCATCCGCGTTATGAGTTTACAAGGAGCTTCAAGCAGACAGGTGAGTGTCATTACGTGGGACTCTGCAAAGTAAGGAATTAAGCAAGAATTTAACCCAATTTTCACGACCGCCCTCCGTGACACCGTCTCCTTGTCTCCGGAGTCCTTTTATTGTTATAATGTTCCTAGCCCAATTTCTTACGGGCCCATTTCTTCCCTCCACCTTTCAACCTGCTCTCAGCTTCCATATGCGTGAAGCCTTTCGAAGCAATGAGGTCTTGAGACAGTAGTGGTCGGGGAGATGTCTACCAATGGCTAAAGTTGGGCCCAGTTATGAGATATCATTGGAAAGATCTCTGTCGATACAAAACCTTTAAACCACACCTGGGCCCAAGTTTAGCCATTGTACACTTGGTGACAAATGTCTTGTTTTATATATAGGCAATTTAACATTCTCAGGCTGTTCAGAGCCCCATATCTCTGGAGATAGTGCAGTTATTAGGTCAAATGAGATATCATCGGAAAGGTCTCTGCTGATACAAGACCATTAAACCATAACTGGGCCCAAGTTTAGCCTTTGCTAAACTTGCCGACACATCCAATTTTTATATAGGCATTTTAACATTCTCGGGCTGTTTGGAGCCCCATATCTCTGGAGATAGTGCAGATATTAAATCAAATGAGATATGGTTGGAAAGATCTCTGCTGATACAAGACCTTTAAACCATAACTGGGCCCAATTTTAGCCACTGGTACACTTAGTGACACTCATCCACTTTTATATAGGCAATTTAACATTCTCAGGCTGTTCGGAGCCCCACATATCTCTGGAGATAGTGCAGATGTTAAGTCATTTGAGATATCATTGAAAAGATTTCTACTGATACAAGACCTTTAAACCCCAAAATACTAGTAGATCAAAATTTAGGCAACAGTCAGAAATAATGAAGAAGTAACAGTTACTTATTAATGTCAAACATCTAACTAGTAAACAACTTCACTCCGGTCAATTATATATAAGCTTCAAATCCTCCAATAGTTGAGTTTTATATAATTATTATGGTGCTCTTATGCGCGTGGCTGTCAACAAAATATCTCAGAAAGTATTTAACCAATCAACTTTATTTTGATCCCACTGACCCATTGATGAAGTGATTCGATATTGAGAAAAATTGTCCTGGGGTTGGGGCGGGTGTAGGGATGTGGGGGTCCGAATTAAATGCTGGCCTAATGACAATATGAGATAGGAGAATTGTTTGAGTGGCTAAAACAGCTATAAACGGCGAGAGAAGGGGTTACTATTATAGATTAATAGGAAGTCATATGGGGAGTCCAATATGGCGCCATAAAATTTTACCTTGAGTGCCCTTGAAAGATCTGAACCAAGAACACTCAGATTTTAAAGGCTTGCATTTCATAAAGGAGCCAAGTTAGGCCGTATGATACTATTAAACACCAATAGGAAATCTTATATGGGCAGTCCAATGGCACCATAGGATTTGACCTTGGGTGACCTTGAAAAGTCCAAGTCAAGGTCACATTTCAAAGCCTTCTATCTCAAAAAAAAGTGGAGTTGGCATCAAGAATCAATAGGAAACCAGGTATGGGGAGTCCAATGCCACAGTTACTTTTGGCGAAAGCCAAAAGTAACTGTTACCTTAAAAGTAACTGTGACCTTAAAAGTAACTGTGACCTTCGCCACCGGTAACTGTGGCGAAAGTGACCTTGAAAGGCAAAATTCAAGGTTACTTATATTTTGAAGCCTTATATCTCATAAAAGAAACAACGTTAGGCCATATGTTACTATTAAACATTAATAGAAACTATAACTGGGCAGTCGAATGGCACCATCACATTTGGCCTTGAGGAACCCTGAAAGGTCAAAGTGAGTCAGATTTGAAGTCTTCTATCTGGAGTTAGGCCATATTTCACTCTTAAACAGTAGGAAATGATATATGGGGGTCCGGTGGCTCCATCAGATTTGACCCTGGATGGCCTTGAAAGGTCAAAGCCAAGGTCACTTAGGGTTTGAAGTTTTTGCATCTCATGTGAAGTTTATACATGCAGGTTTACTTTTATATGCCTATGTCAGATAAGGATTATGATGGTGGGCGGAGTTTTCCACTGTCCCAGCAGTCTTGTTTTGATTCGGATTTGCATCTTTACCATGATGAAAACCAGTAAATGGTGAATTCAGGAGGGAGTAGATCTTCAGACTTGATGTGCAAAGCACTTAGCACAACTGACACGAGAAATATAGTCTTTTTCCATTTTATTATATAGCTAAATTCATATCAAATGACAAGGTAGTGGATTTTTGTCCATTTTTGTTTTCCACATATGCCAAGTGTTTGGCATATGTGGAAAAAATATCTGTACTTTTATTAAGCAGTCTTAATCACTAAACTACATCTTGGTCAGTGACCATTATCATTGCATGAAAATAACCCTGTACAACTTTACGATTATTGCTTGATTCAAGAACATGTAGTTTCCTATTCTCAAGAAAATACTACCATGATCACGTTTTCCGTAAAAGAATTGTAAAATTTAAATTGTAGAATTGTAAAAGAATTGTCCACTTCATTCTGACATTTCAGTTCAAGAACCAACCTTGTGAGGCAATATGCCTTGCAATATCGTGATATGTAAAATGTACATATTCAAAACGAGACAAATTTTTAGTATTGACTGCCACTGCTACACAACCATAATTGTGATTGCTTGCTCAGTTCAAACTCCAAACCAGAATAAATGTATTTGTAAAACGCAGTTTGCTGAATAACTAAGAAGTGCACAACCAGCATATTGGTGTACATATATTGCTATCTGTTCTAGCCTAAAAACAAAAACATTAAAAATTCAATTTCAACACATTTAACTGAGGGCATACGTATACATATACACATACATATATGTCTGATGAAGAGTATCAGTTTGTGGATGATAACTTACATCAAGGGCAACAATACAATATGTAACATTAGCTTTGCACTGTAATGCATACCAGATGCTCCATAAAATACAGTTATGTACAAAAGACATTTCATGCACCATCCTACAACATGAACTATGATATATATTACTTAACAGCTTCATAGTAAATGTGCAATTAATGTAGCATAGCAAATTATATTTCTTATTCATTTCGCCAATACAAAACCATACAATAAGGTGTATGTGAATTGTGAAGTATTATGTCATACAATATCAGCATGCAGCAGAACACTGTATTCCTATGAGAAGTCTTCTACTTGTTTGATATCTCCCAAAACCCTGAAGAGAGTAATACAGAACATATAAGTGCAAGACAAAATCATCCAGGGCTAAATTCAAGAGCAAGCATACAAGTTTAATCACTTTATAAACAAATATGGGATAATAAAATAAATAACTTCTAGATGCAATAGCGGATAGGTTCTTATTTTAATCAGATCAGGACTGATTTTCTAGCTGCTGGTTCTAAGGCGCTAAGGTTCAACTCAATATCATTTCCAGCATTTCAGCATTAATTCATTAAATCAGACAACACATAATGTCTGCAAACTCACACAAAATTGGCTGCCTTTATATGTGGTACGCTTAAGAATATTTCAGCAGCTAAATATCACTGTCAAGCACATTGCAGAAATTTTTAATTACAAAACTGGAACAAAATGTAACTCTCTCATCTCATGTGCTGGTTTTGTTTTCTTCCGTGCTTTCGCAATGCATGCAACTGTACTTGCCAGTGACTTACCGATAAAATTTGCCCGATTTGCATGGCTTTAGTTCTTGCACCACATATCGAGCCCCTTCTACATAAAGGCCGGTGGGCAGCTGAACATCCCATGAACCTAGCAGGAACAAAAAACAGTTACAAAAGTCAAATCATGCAAAATTAGCACCCAACATTGCTGATAATTATAGCACCAAATAAGACATAGATAAGTATTCAATTATTGCACATGGGTAAGTACAATTGGATAATGTCATTGGGTTTATCAGTAAATAGGGAGTATTTTAAACCCCTTGATACCTGAATATCTCAGAGATAACTGAAAGAAAGTGAACTGTATTCAAATCTCTGCTCACTCATGATTGGTCAAAGCTAACGGACCCCTGATGTAACTGGCTAAAGTGCGTATAATGACCAAGGGTACATGTAGTTTGAGTTGCGAATGAAGAATTTTGTGGTGTGAAATACATGTACCTCCTATTGGGATCATGTGGCAATGCAGTTAACTGCATCTCCATAACAGCATCAATTCATCCATCTTACCATGCAAGACTGGAGACAGTGGTTTCGCCTTCAGGTTGCCACCCTTGGTTGATCTCTTCACACAGTGAACCAGGATTCCGGGACTATCTGCACCCTGCTGACCCGTAATGGTGTCAACACGCTTAAGGGGTTTGATGGGTTCGGATTTTACAATTGGTGATACCTTCACAGGGGTTGGCATTGTTCCTTGCTGAAAATTAATTGTAAATAGACATTGATGCAATAGATTGTATCTGTAACACAGTTGTAAAGGCAAATGTGCAAAATGCAACAGGTACAGAGGTTAATTTACAGGTTTTAACACTTATGGGGGCAATAAGATTGTTACTTTTTCATAACTACCCAAAAGATTATCTTTATTAGGCACTCACACTATATGCACATGTTCTGACCAATGTTACAATTTAAAGCCAGAAATTACAATTAATTATAAGTAACCCATAACAAAATCCTTACAATTTCAAATCATGCCTTGCAGTATTTGGTTAACTACCCAAGCACGCGGAGATTTCTGACAATTCGCCCTGGGTGGCAATTCGGAAAATGTGAGTCGGGTGATGTGAAGTTTGGCCACAAATTGCCGCCCAGACATTAAAATAGAAAGTAAATCTAGATCTAGACAGGTACGTGAGGTTCTAATAGCAAAGTGCATGCTACCAGTTATATTTAACCCCCACCCCACCCCGGTAACTGTACAAGCTGGACCCAGACACATGTAGCATTCATGATATTTACTGGTACAAAACTATGCACATACACTGAAATCATTTACACAAATCATTGTGTACTAGTATGTACCAATATGCCTTTTTATTTTAATATCTGCCAGATACCAATGACATAAATCAGTCCACTGCTGATAGTACACCATGCGTGATCCAGATAGAAATGTAACAATACACAATACACACCCAGAATGTCAATTACCTATGGGTATCTCAATTCTGGACCAAAAACAAAGGGCCTGCGGGTGTCTCTTGATTCATGCATACCACAGCACTGCCATGCTGCAGCTTGTGAAGCTTTTCATGTCTGCTGTGGCTTTGGTACTGGGCTTTTGACACTAAACGGACATCCCCTGGCCAGAATTCACCCCTGTACTGGGTTAACCTCTAACAAATGGTCCTAATGATAGCTCATTCACCCCTTCTAGAACCCTAGAACACCAACTGGCTTGCAATCAGTGGCAGTATGTCAAAGTTTTTCTCCAAATTAACGTCCATGGACCTTTTCTTTCCAATAGATCACCCATGGGTGGATTATCATTTGGGCAGATTCTCAGAAATCTCACAAAGTTTTACTGAAATATCTTCACGAACTACAACTGACAAACGCACTTAGCTGAACAAAATTCAACTGCTTTAGGAAAAATTTACCTACCGGGTATATTTTTTTCTGAAGAATTCCAGCCAAGATTAAGCTACCAGACTTGATCTCCTAATATCCTAACATTTGATAATACATTGCACTTAAGGTGTCCATGAAGCAAAGGCTGATATGTACACACCATACATGCATTTTTAAAAGTCTTTCAGAATTAAACTTAGATGATCTCAGGAAGTTTTGACCCTGATTTTAACCCTTAATGGTCAATAATTTAACAGGATTTACACGAAAACACAGATGTGCCTGGGATAGCAGCATTACTAATATTTGCCTAACTAGCCCAGCAATATCAATCAACCATAAAATCTCAGTCATAAAGGTTATATTTTAGATGAATTTATATACCTGAGCCTCTGTAACTGTCTTTTCAGTAAGGTCTATGACATTCAAGGCTCCCTGTCCGGTGCAGAACAACCGGCCACTGAAATACTTAAAATAACAAAGAAAATAACCATATTAGATTTTTCTTTCTTACAGTATTCATCTTGCAGGCATATTTAGACATACATGTATTGAGCTTGCCAGTCTTACCAGAATTAACTAACAGTATTAAACTAATAAGTTTCTTTCACTTGTCATTTGGTAATAGACTTATCGTGCTTATCTTCTGTCCCAATTGCATCACTACATGTATGTAGCATCCACCAGTTATACAATTCGCTAGATATTTATCTCTGACTAAAAATACCTGCATAAAGGAAGGCTTAAAGGTGTGTTGGAAGACATAAACAACACCTCCAGAGTCCTCATCATAACACCTGAAAGTATAGCCTGAAATTTTCATACATAGTAAAGAACATATATTTCCACATGTGACATACATAATTGTGAAGCAAATTTTATGTACGGTAATAAGATTTACTAATGTATAAAACTTAAATGCATAAGCCAAGATATTGTTACTGGAGTGAGAATGGTCGATATCCCAAAATTTACAAAACAATTTGCAAAACAACACTCTGCAAATATTTAACTGAATGATGTGATATTTTGTGGCACTGCTAGAACATACAATGCAAATACTGTTATTCACCGAGACTCACACAATATTTTTCCCTCCAGCGAACACCAAACCGTTGCCAACTGCTAAGCTGTGTATGCTCCCCGTGCTGACTTTACCTGCCACAATGTAGCAATAAAAGACATAGTTTACATATTAGTATTATCTTTAAGTATACTGAAAATACCTGGTAATTAAAACCTCCTGATGGAAGCTATCAGCAAAACGTAATATTTACATAACAGTTAAATATACAAACTACAGGTTCTCCAAGATACCGAAAGAAATAGGAGTATGTATTGACTCTAATAGCCCAATACTTACCTTTATCATAAGTCTGCAGTACTGAGCCAATATATTTGTCTATCTTCAGAATGGCAGAGCCGGCACATACATAAACTGCATCAGATCTCTGGTCAAGGAATGTGACAGCAAGAAAAGCAAAAACAAATGCTAAAGCTTTTGTGTTGAGAACGATATAAAAAGATATCTTCAGAGTTACAATATATTCATCCAAAAAATTTCAATTACTGGAGACTAAACGAAATGTCACCAGCATAATCTGCACTCCTGTGATTTAGATCTCTATATCAATTCATTTATTTATCAATACCCGGTATATATGTATCAAATTATTTATTTACCAGTATTCTGGTAATTATTTATTATTTATTTATTATTTATATTTATCAATTTCTTTCTTTCTTTCTTTCTTTCTTTCTTTCCACAGCAACTTGGT
>JAAUYG010148801.1_pt1 | contig 11591 bp, 10 predicted proteins | sample 7278091 | NCBI WGS metagenome assembly JAAUYG01 (sample SAMN14350201, study PRJNA611818) | marine sediment metagenome | isolation source: surface marine sediment (0.6m) | place: French Polynesia: Moorea | collected 2018-08 | reverse complement strand
TTCTTTTATATATTTATAACTACCCCTCCCCCCCGGTCCTGCTTGTCTTCTCTCTCGCTTTTGGGGTGGTGTGTGTTGGGGGGGGGGGGGGGGGGGGGGGGGGGGCCCCCCCCCCCAAAAGAAGAATCAGCTGCCTTTGGCACAGTCTGGTAGTTCTTAATGCAAGAACTGTGGTATTGTGAAGCATTACATGATACTTTGCGATTACAGTTTTGCATTACATGGTATCATCCACATTTTATCTCCCTAAATAGGGCCACTGCTACAGTTTATTTTGGGACATCTATGGGACCTTAAAAATGCCATCTTATATCTTATATGGTGCATGTGGCAGTTGGTCTTTGAATGTAGGGTAGTGAGTATGCAAAATGCCCGCTTGAGGTCTAATGTCAGTGTTCTTATAATCCAGGTGGTTTTAAAATAAAAGGTAAAATAGATGGACTACTCTCATAACTCTCTCAGTAAAAATTACAATTAACACATGGCTAGAAAGCTCCCCATGTACAAGGGACATGTTATGATATTACAGATGTCCTTCAATGTTAAGACTTCCAGGGGAGTCCAAAAATATGGTCTTATATAACAGGTGATCTTAAAATAAAGGTTCAGTAACACACCAAATGGCATTTTTGGGGGAAAAATGGGCCTAATTGACAGGCGTGCTTAAAATGTTGCAAACAATAGTTTGCTTGCATCACATTCACTGCAGTGCTGTCGTCAATGATGTGCTTACAAACTTTCTAACGGTATTTATTTTATTTCCTTTCCCAGATGAGGAGAAAGCCCAAGCGGAGGAGGAAGCCAAGGACCAAACCAAGAGCATGTCGCTGAATGTCGTCAGACTGTGTTTCCAGGCCAACCTTCTGAGCCCGGACGGGAAGTTCATGTCAACCTTGCCATCGTGTGTGTCCTGCCCCATATATGACAGCAGTAAGTTTAATAAAGACTTGATACAAGTTTCGCTAACAAAAAAAAAAAAAAGAAAAGAATTTCAAATTTGTTTCATAAAAGACTGTAATAAAAAGCTTACTTTGCGGTAAATATTAATCAGAATGTGAAAGTTTGTTTCTTAACTGCAGGAATTCAAAATTTTCTTGAGTTCCTGAAGTTTTGGTTTATATATTTCTCCCTCCCCCACCCCGCCTCTTCATATCACCAGGCCCACTTGAGGCCTCGATCCTCTTTAACCTTGTTAAATAGGTCCCAGCTCGCCATTGTTGCATACCAGGTGACTTTTAACCCCTCTTAGGTCAAAGGTCACCACATACAGTGGATCCTGCGATTTAAGACCGCCCATTCTGTCAGCAAAATATGGTCTTAAATTGAAGGTGGTCTTAAAATAGAGGGATATTTATACTGAAAATATACTAGTGGTGTCACTGATATCCGGTCTTAAAATGCAGGGAATTGTTAAAAAGAGGGGTCTTAAATCGCAGGGACCACTGTACACACTGACCTGGAGCTATCTTGTAGATCTGTAATGTGCCATATTGTAATGTGTCCTACAGTGGTCCCTGTGATTTAAGACCCCTCCATTTAAGAATTCCCTCATTTTAACTGTTTCACTGCGGCAGTCGACTGTAGGGGTCACTGCGGCTGGCGACCGCAGTCGACATTTTTAGTGGTTATTTTTTTTCGCCAGATGTCAGCACTTTCCAGTGGCGCCAATACGAGAAAATAATATCGGAGATATCGGAAGGAGTCCTTTGAGTGTTTATATACGTTGTTTGGTTAAATCTATGCATGATCATGTCTTGTTTGCTTGTTATTCATTTGTATCAATCGATTTGAACTTGTCACAATGTCGAAACGACGCTAGACAGTAGAACAAGCGAGAAAAATGATTTTGGATTCGGACTCTGACGGTGATTTTTCTGTGTTGGATAGCAAAGAAGATGGATTAATATCTGTTGGTGACACGAACAATAGTAGACTGAGCGATAATGACCTAATTAAGCCTGGTGACAACAATGGTGACAACAATGGTGATGGGCGTTGCAGAGGAAAGGGTGGCAGAGGAAGAGGTGGAAGAGGAAATCCGAACAATATTCTCTTGCATTTGGGATTTGATTCATGAGTCTATGCTGAAAATTTCAGAAAGATATATGAAAAAATGTCAAAGATATGATAGTTTGTATTTTGTACCTCCATCCTGGATCGGGATGCAGAAAATATCAAGCACTGAGACCTTGTCAATTGTTGATAACTTTTGAGTGATTTTATACATTTTCCTATTTTTTGCTTATAATTAATCCATAGTATGTATATTTTTGTAATACACATTTTAACTTTGATTTATTGTCCAGGGATTTATGAGAAATGCAAGATACTGGGTGTCCTATGAATTTTTTCCGGAATATGCAAATGAGCTAATATTGTAAAATCCAAGATGGCTACCAAGGTGTCAAATTTCATCTAAAAATAAAATTTGATATTTTATGACTATATGCTGAAAATTTGGTGAAGATATATACAAAATTGTCCAAGATATGACTATTTCCATTTTGTACCTCAATCCTGGATCAGGATCCAGAAAAATATCCAGCACTGGGAGACTGCAAAAACAAATATCTAGCAGTGAAAGAGTTAAGACAAGCTATAAGTGACACCATTCTTATATTTTCAGTATAAACACCCCTCCATTTTAAGACTTCCTTCAAGACCATAGTTAAGACCATAATTTTCCAGTTAAGACCATAATTTTCTGGCTGAAGGTGTGGTCTTAAAATGCAGGGACCACTGTATTGTAACGCGCAATTGTCTTGATCTCCCTATCTCAGAGTCGCCCACTGCGGCCGCCTTGAAGATCTGCCGTATGGACCGCCACACGGGTTCCTGTGCCGGGGGCGACGAGGTGTTTCTGCTGTGTGACAAAGTTCAGAAAGGTACCACACACTGGCATGTTGTCATAGTTACCAGACACTCAGATGGTGTCATAGTTACCACACACTCAGATGTTTTCATAGTTACCATGCCCTTACATCTTGTCATACATGTAGTTCATATTTTAAAAGTTCTTTTTGGCTACTATAGATGACTCTTGGCAACTATAGGCAACTATTTTCACGACTTAATATTTTTACGTTTGAATAAAGTTCTTAACCAGTTAGTATATTGTGGCTCATATTTTAAAAATTGACACTGGAAGCCAACCTAGAGATGAGCAACTTAATGACTGTCAGAGGGTCTGCACATTGCTGGATGTTATGTATCACTACTATATGATATTCTACTAACAAAATTAAAGACTATATTGTGATTAATGATTCTCGGGAAATTAATATTTTATGTTTCAATAAATGTTCTTGTTGGCCAGCCTGTTGACAAATATGTCAGCACAGTTATCACATTCTGTCCACATCACTTGTCTCAATGCTGTGGCTGTCATTTCAAACCTCACACAGTGAAAGAGAAAGCGGCACTGTGTCCGCGAGCTTTATCACCAAGCAGGATGTAAAACGGCTGCAGACAATATCAAACGTGTGATCACTTGATATTGGTTAATTAGGAGATACCCCAACAGTGTTATTTTAGTGTCCCAATTATGACTGCCCCTGTATTAAAGCCATGCAGTATGTTCTACCAAGTGCAAAGAGACAAACAGCACACTTTCAGATTTGTGAAAAGTAATTATAGCAGCCCCCCTGTAACAGAGACACCCCTAATGCCAAACAATTCTGTCCCTATTAAAAATAGTCCATTGGTGAGATGGGGTGGCAAATGCATAAATGGTACTTGCTGCCAATGTGTCTGTCCTTTCCAAAGAGGGTGTCCTCTCTAGATAATCTCCTTTGGGGTGGGACCACTGTATGTAATGTTGTGAGAAAGTTTTAATGGTAAAACAATATTCCTCTTTCAGATGATATTCGAGTGGTGTTTTATGAACTAAATGAAGACGGAGAGGCGATTTGGGAGGACGAGGGAGTGTTTGGAGCGGCGGATGTTCACAGACAGGTCAGTAGTCGGAGGGTTCAACCGAGTACTGGGAAACGTTTTATGCCTATACAGTAGTCCCTGGATTTGAAAAAAAATCCACTTAGTCAGAAAAATCTCTTACATTGAACATGTTCTTAAAACTGAAGGAGATTTATACTGAAAATATAACCAGAACCCAGATATGTGGTGTTAAAACAGAGGGTAGCCTTAAAATGAAGGGATTACCAGGGACCAATGTATAGAGAAAACTGAAAGTTACAATCTTTATAAGATCGATGTTCCTGTTGGGAGTTCATTTTACAACAGCAAGGAAATCCCAGGTAATGAGACACTTGTGTCAAGAGACCACTGCTATAAGAGCCCACCTCAGAAGGTCCTACATTTCAATGAAATTGAACCTGCCTCCAAAGACCACCGATCTTGAGGGAAATTTTTGTGGCCAATTGGAACGGTCTTCAAAAGTGGTTCCATTGGTATAGAGCTGGCGAATCATAGAAAATCACGAAACTTTTGTGAGAAAAGAATTCAGAAATGGCATGCTTCCCTCCTTCCTACCTGTTCCTTTATGGATATAAATGTATTTACAGTGATTTTGATTGGAAAGAAAGCTCTGTATAAGCTATGATTGACGTGCATGTGTAGTTAGTCTATAACACCTTTAGTGGCACACGTCTGATCTATTTCCCTTCCAGTACGCCATTGTGTTTAAGACACCGCGCTATCACCGCCAGGACATACAGGAACCTATCACCGTCTATATCCAACTGCGGCGGCGATCTGATGGCGTACAGAGTGAACCCAAGGCCTATATGTACTGCCCCTTACCCCGAGGTATTCACCCCCCGGGGCTTTAATTGAGAACAGATTGTTAGGCTTGATGTGTAGTCACGTTGGTCCTAGTAATGCGTTTAGACCAGGATTCAATAAACATTAAAGTAATGGTATATGGTTTGTATGGTGAAGTTTTAGTCATTTGCCAGTGCAATCTAAGTTATGTATACACAGGCCGTCACAATCTGGATGTGTGTCTCCAGTAAAAATATATATCATTGTTACCACCAGAGGGCATATAATGACGGGACAGTAGTAGTGATCGTTTGTTTTCAGAACTGCTGCTTCTACAACCAGTGGAATTAAAATATGAAATCAGATGTAAATTAGGGATATACAGTGAAACCTGCTTTAATGACCACCTGTAAATACCACCTGCTTATAAAGACTACATTTTACAGGCCGCTAAGGGTATGCCTTCACTATTATTGAACCTGCATATAAAGACCACCTGTGTATAAGGACCACATTTTGTTGCAGCCTAGGGTGGTCGTTAATACAAGCTTCACTGTACATGTTATTACTGCCGTGCTGTGTCAAGAAAGCTATATAAGCTGTCTATTATGTCATGGATTCGATGGAAGTAGTCTCACCGATCTTTTAACTTTCCAGACACAGAAGAAATTCTAATAAAACGGCGGAAACGGTTGCCTAACTTCAACTTCAGCCAGCCCCGCGGGGGGAGTTCCAATGGACAGAGCCCGGGAGGGGGAGAGGCGGGTAGTCAGGGGGGTGGTACAGGTAAGGGCAAAGGTCAAGGTCACATACTGGTCATGTGATTGTTGTTGTAACACAAAAGTTTGTAGAGAACTTTAGAAAAAAAAAAACATTTGTTATGTTTGCATTTATAAGAATTGCAGAAAACAAAAACATAATTCTGGGATGATCAACTGGCTGACTAGCCGCAAATATCCAATTATTTTTCCCCCCGAGGTGGAGAGTTGCCCAGTGGTCTCCAAAACCTCCCACCCCTTTTTGTAAAGGCACCTCGATGTCAAATATTGAAAATTAAAAAAAAAAATCAGTGTTTGCAACTTTGCATATAGCTTTGCTCAGCAAATCACTGTTCTAAATTCTGGGGTAGAGTCTTGTAACACAGTTAGCTGGGTTTTATTTGTAAGAAAATATGTCTTGAAAGATGTAATGTTTGAGTTGAATAAAAGATGTATAATAACAATTAACTGTGAATTACAACTGGTGTATATGCAGTGTTTAGCTAGGGTAACAGAAAAGCCCTTTCTATATTAAAGTTTCCCTTTATTTAGTTTTAGAGCATATTGATAAAGTATGATTAGGTTTTATTAATGGCATTTGTCTGCAGGCAATGATAGCTTGGGCTTCTCACCAACCGGAGACAACAACCAATCAGCCGGCTTCGACAGCAACCAGAAGGAAAACCGACAGTTGAGCTTCTCGGTGAAGTCTGAGCAAGATATGGAAGTACAGGGTGAGTTAATGTTTATAGTTACAGAAAGCCACATGTTAATAAGAATTTGCTCATTTAGTTCCAGAAGCCAAAGGGTTAATAATGGTGTTTCCCTGCTGTAGTTCTGGAAACCAAAGGGTTAATAATGGTGTTTCCCTGCTGTAGTTCCAGAAACTTAAGGGTTAATAATGCTATTTTCCTGCTGTAGTTCTGGAAACTAAAAGGCTAATAATGTTAATAATGGTGTTTTCCTGTCGTAGTTCTAGAAACCAAATTGTTAGTAATGCTGTTTCCCCTGCTGCAGTTCTGGAAACCAAAGGGTTAATAATGCTGTTTTCCTGCTGTAGTTCCAGAAATGAGATCAGGTTCCGGGCAGCTCGTCTGTGCCCCTACCAGCGAGGATGCATCTTTACCGCCATATTGTCGCCCAAGTCAGCCACGCCCTTCCCAGCCACCAGGTCAGTTCACTCAAGCATCACCCAAACGCCGACCCCACAAGCGGCAAATCGAATGCGACGGCATACCGGAATTCAAACCAAACTTCTTAGCATCATCTATGGAAAGCTGGGTTTCACCCACGCCGCAAAGTATCGGTTTGAAAGAAGGGCAGTCGGAACAGAAAGGAACACACTCCGATGTGATGTTGAAGGCACGCAGTACCCCCGAACTAAGTGACTACGTTGACGATGTGAAATCCAACACTCGGCCCAATCGTGCCCCGTCTTTTCCTCCCACGTACACAGATGATACCATGCCCAGTGACAATTGTGGGGATTTGGCTGTGCAGTCGAATGTTGGAACTGAAAATAGGGATAGAACGTCACCAGGGAGAGAGACAGAACCTGAACCAGGGAATCAGACACAGGCCAAGTCAGGTTTGTATTCTGTTAACACTTTACTTGGTATAATTGGCTCTCTTACTTTCCTGTTTTAGGGGGTATCTGATCATTTTTTCCCGTGTTACCTAACTGCCAGTGCAGGCTTAAACTCGAGCAGAACCTCTCAAGAATTTTCTTCCACATTGCTACAAATCATTCAATCAATCACTAGATTTATTTTCTATTATTCCACAACTCTGCTTCGTGGCTGCAATAGGTGGCAGCACTGTAGTTGTAGAAATCCTGTACTCTGGAAGAACACTGGGGATATTTTTCTACCGCATCGAAAGTGGTTTCAAATAAGTTAAAAAAAAATTGGACCACTTTTTGCTCGGCCCTATTTTTTTCTTCAAATAGTTACCTACTTGGTATGGTTAAACTGGATGGGTGTGTACTATGAACTTATTATGTGCTTTTGTAGATTGTGCCTGCAAACTCGACATTAAACGTAGCATGTCCTGTAATAAGGCATTTAACAGGATATGTTCCTGGTATATTCTGAATACAATCATTGGATTTCTACAACATTATAAGACTGCTATGATTCTTTTACACAGGTCCTCTCCCGACCACTACGGGGACCGAGGCAGTGATGCGCATTGCCGACAACTTGGCGGTCGCCATGCAGAACTACGCCAAGAGCGGAGACGTCGCGTATCTGTTACTGGCACAGAGACACCTGGTGGCAGAGGAAGACAGCTGTGGTGATAAGTGAGTATATCATACTTCATCAACTCATACAGTGATAAGTGATGAAGTAATAGAGAACTTGATGGCCATGCTTAACAGTATCAGCTATCGCTAACAGCATATTGATAATCAGTATGTCCCAACGATGGATATACTGATATTGTATCGAAAATGGCGGGAAAAATGAGATGGTTTGTAATATGATCAGTTCAAAATGAACCCTGGTATTACAGACCAGAGATTCTGTGTTTTATTTACATTAGTTTTAATTTTAATTAGCTACCTACCAATTTCAATAATCAAATCTACCCTATGCCTCGGTTCACCAAACTCGCATGAGAATTTGTCAAACAGTTTTTAGATTGGCACAAACAAATGAATATTATAATGTAAAATAGAAATTGACTACAGACTGGTCAGTCAAATCTTTACAATGTTGCGATATTGCATTGATATCAATAATTATTATTGGGTAGAGAGCGAACGATCTATGACTAGTACCAAGTCGGCACCACTGTGACAATCGATGCTGCTATAATGTATTGGGTTCCATGCTGTTATATCTGTCAGGTATATCTGTCGAACCTTGGACACATTGAGTATAAAACATCAAGTATGTTCTACTTATTGATCAGTTTTTGTCCCTGTCAGCTCTGTCCATCAGGCCGTCATTCACAGTCAGCTGGAGAGCCTGAGAAACCTACTGAGGGTCGTGGACACCCTTCCGGAACGTTCCAAAATAGCGGTCACTCACAGGAACGACCTTCAACAGGTAAAACAGCCAAATTTAAGACAACCGATAACCTGGCCCAAAGTGGCCTTAATTCTGGAGCAATGCAATAGTATGTAGTAGTAGTAGTAGTATTTATTTCTTCAAATTGTGCAATGGCATAATGTATTACAATTTAAATATGTGAGTATACAATCTGAAAGGAAAACCATCTTAGCCAAGGCTGTAACCTATCTACTGAGTAATACATTACGTATATTTGATAATTAGGGATAGGCTGATATGGATAATGTGTGAGTGGATACTTCAGGTCATCAAATAACATGCATGCGTGGTGTTTATTCTGGGGTGATCTTATTTTGGGATGGGGTGGGGGTCTTATTTTTGGGGTGGTTTGAGTGTGGGGTTTACTGTGTGATATGATAATAGCAGGATACCCGCCATCTGATGTATACACAAATGTGCCTTCAAGTCTTGGGTAGCGGTCTGAACTGGGTCAGTATTATAATAATACTGGTGCTGATGTTGGTCTTGTAATAAATGCTAATACAACATGTACAATGGACAGTTTTTCATTAAAAGTAACACAGACACGTAATACTATAATCACTATTGCATGATACAGATGTCGGATGGAAATATTGAACTTTAAAATTCACTTAAAACATTGGGAATGCAGAGTGCATAACCTGGCTATGCATGTGGTATCTTGTTTGCATCCAAAGGCAACTGCTCCTTGCGGGGACCCAGCTTGGAATGGGGCCCTCGTCCTGATTGGAAGTTACAAGTTTTCATATATAATTTTGTGTTCGAGTTTGATACATAAATTTTGTTTGTTTTTTTTTTAGAGGTACAGCTGTACACTGTTTTGCAAGTAGTCGTAGCTATAAATTTTGTCAAGAACAGTTTTGAATGTCTAACCCCCCTTGATAGAGAGTTTCTGCCGCTTCCTATTCGCTCGTTGCTCATATCGTGTTGTCCCTTCCAGAGCCCACTCCACCTGGCCGCCATTTTAAACGAGTCCCACATGGTGGAGCTGTTGTTACACAGCGGTGCTCCGTGCTCGCAGATCGACGAGAACTGCGACACTGCACTCCACCTGGTGGCCAGACTGGGCCATGTAGGATGTCTCGAGAAAATCCTGGAGTGGGGGGCACGAAATCCGGACAGCGAGAGGGATGTGAAAAAGGCGCTGACAATGCTGAACATAGATGGTACGAACCCAGGATATTACCACGATTCTTAAACATATTTCAGGAAAAAAATCTGTTCTTGTAATGTTGCTAAGGGATATAAATTTTTACCCCTCACATCCTTGGCAGATACAAGTGCCATTTTGTATTTCATGCCTGATATCCCTTCTGTTTCTAATTATACCTACCGTACCTATCTGTTTTAAGCTAAGAGTAAGTTCTTCTTTATACCAGGTAGTCGCTCATTCATGTTTTACCCTCCTATGCAGGTTTCTCCCCACTCCACCTGGCTCTGACTGCCAATCACCTGGATATCATAAGAGACATAATACGTGTTGGTTGGGCAGACGTCAACCAACCGGACGGGAAGGCGGGAAATACGGTGCTACATCTTGCCATCAGCAACGACAACCTGGCGGCTCTGGGCTGCCTACTGATTGAGGTATGTCAACTGTTCAGATAGTTCGGATGATTTATCTTGTACATCTCTGCTTAATTCCTGAGATCTAAGACCCGCGTGTTTTATGGTTTCCTCAGCATTATAATCATTGTTTCTTGATCAGAGTAACATACACAAGACTATAACTGTTATTCGGGCGGTATGTTAGACCTTAAGTTCTTCCGAGTTTTATTTTCCCATGGGGAGAGAGTTAATGTCAGAAAGATAAAGATTTTTCAAGACCTGGGCACCACGGTTGGAAAACCGTAGCATCGAAATGACTGGTTGCCAAAGTGATTCATGAAGTTAGGTCTGGCATTTCAGACTTGATTGTTTTAAAGAAAATGGTCCCTGGTATCTTCTATAGCTTCTGTCTTCCCTACACTTACCTTTACCTGCATACATGTGACTCATGTTAGGGACAGGTGGATATCGATGCCCCGAACTTCGACGGACTCACTGCGCTGCATCTTGCCGTGATGCAGGATTTCCCAGCTGCGGCCGCCCTCCTGGCTGCCTCGGGCGCCGACGTGGACGCGGAATGCTGTCAGCCAACCACAGCCCAGCTGGTGGAAACGGAGGAGGAGGCGGGGTTAATCAGTGCAAAGGAGGAGTCAAAGCGAGACGAGGAGAAAGATATCGATGAATCAGAAGGAGTCGAGGTTTCGTTTATTGATGAAAGCGAGGGAGAGGAGAAGCCTGTTAGTGAGGGGAGGAGGGTGATGGGGTTGACCCCTCGACATTTGGTGACAAATGACAGGGTAGGTGACAAAGTGGACAGGGGACAAACCTGTCTTAAAAGACCACCAGATAGGTGGTCTCTCAAGCCAGGTGGTCTCTGGGGATGATGAATTACGTTGAAATGTATGTCATTCTGCGATAAATAGGTGGCCTTTTAAAGACAGGTGGTCTGTCAGGACAGGTTTACAGTATTGTGTAAGCTGTGTCCAGACAGGCAGCATTGGATGCCCTGAATCAGTGCACTGCAGTTGGTTTGTGTATTTTTGTACGCAGATGAGTCAAAATCCCTGTACATCATGGTAGGATGGATGTAATTAGCTCTGCAGATAAAGGGCTGTATTGTACCGATATTAGCAGAAGACTTATATAGTTCTTTCATGGATCAATGTAGTTACTGCTAATAGTATGTTCTATAGAAGAGCACCAATGCATTTCGGCTAAGAATAAATGGTTACATTTCCTTCTATCTTGCAAGCCTGTTATGTTTAATATCTGTGATACATGTAAGTTATCATTGTATGACACCATGGTGATCATACAAACTAAGGGTCTCCATCGAAATATGGTAGGGATGTACCGTGGTGTCAGCTTCCTAAGCTACAACACAGAGGTGTAACACTGGCCTCGCCAGCTGTACTTAGTTAAAAGTTATTAACTCCTGTGTTTTTGAAATTTTTGTACAGTTCACAGCCTCTGGCTTTTGGTGATGGCCTCTGATTGTACATGG
>JAAUYG010089111.1_pt1 | contig 11593 bp, 13 predicted proteins | sample 7278091 | NCBI WGS metagenome assembly JAAUYG01 (sample SAMN14350201, study PRJNA611818) | marine sediment metagenome | isolation source: surface marine sediment (0.6m) | place: French Polynesia: Moorea | collected 2018-08 | reverse complement strand
CTTTGCAAAACACGTTCGTGCTTACCTCTGTGACATAGTGTGCAATTGACATCCTGGCAAGCTTCTCTTGAATTGCCCCAAAGGCGTCAATTCGTTTCCCAAACTGTTTTCTTGTGGAGGCGTGTTCAATTGCCTTGGATATTACAGCTCGTTGTGTGCCAGCCAAAGCTGCTGCCATTCCAAAACGTCCATTGTTCAAAATCATCATGGCCACTTTGAATCCATTCCCTTCACCTGGTAACAAAGTACGGTGAACTTGCATCAGACATCGGAAGCCGACATGTTTGACATTGTGTCAGAGCAGGAAAACCGTAGCAGTGCTCACAAGAATCCGGAAAATATCACGCTGAATGCAAACACAAATACGAGAACCAAACAATGAAGAAATGTGTCAGCGTACCTCCCAACAGATTTTCCTTTGGTATTTTCACATCCTCGAAATGGAGTCCTGCTGTGTTTGAGCACTTGATCCCCATTTTATCCTCCGGTGGGCCGCTTGTTACTCCACCAAAGGCCCGTTCCACGATGAAGGCTGTTACCTTGTCCTTCGTCTCTCCACTCTTTGCATCTTGACAAGGCACCTGCAGTTGAGAATATTTTGCGTGATGCCAGAGCAAAACAAGAACGTAAAGTCAGCGTTAAGGCCTCGTGGTGACACATAAACACTCTGTCTCTGCAGATGTGGTGCCTCAAAACCTCTGCCAACCCAGGACAACACTGCTCCTTTTGTGTGGGGAGTCCCAGCCTGGAGGGGTAGAGTTCCAATGATGACATGTGCACGACTCCAAGATGCTGCCCGTTTCTGCCGCGCGGCCCAATCAGCACTGACCGACCCATGCTGTCTTCGGCAACAGGTGATCAGATGTGAAGCCAATCACGGTCTTGTTACACAAATGCTGGCTCAAAGGGCATCTATCCCCAAAACCCGAGTATGTTCAACCGCAAGCAAAAAAATTTTGTTTCCTGTTCACGTTGTGTACCTGAGCAAATACTGTGAATACATCGGCTGTTCCTCCATTACTGATCCATATCTTCTCTCCATTTAACACGTAGTGACTTCCGTCTTCGGACAGCACAGCCCGACTCCTGATCGACTGGAATGAACAGAACAATCTCTTTGTCACTTGACTTTCTTCTTTTTGACAATTTTCAAAGGATTTGGGAAAATGTGAAATTCATGGATGCCTACACTCGCATCGGATCCACTGGCCGGCTCGGTCAGGCAGAAAGCAGCAATCAGTTCACCGGAAGCAAGCCTGGGCAAATACTTAGCTTTCTGTTCTGGGTTGCCATACAAGAGGATACCCTTGAAACCGATGGACTGCAAACAGAAATCAAAACTTGCAAGCCATGTTGATGTTGCTTTGTCGAATTTTATCACCTCGTCTTGGACGCCTTTTCAACATAAATTTCTACCTGGTGGGCTCCAAGTGCAATTCCAACACCCAGGTCGGTTCCACCAACAATTTCCACCATGCGTGCATACTGTATGTTTGTCAGTCCAATACCACCTGCAAAACAAACACTGTCTCATGCGCCGGAGTAACCCACAAACAAATGTAACAAGCAAGAATGTAAGAAACAAGAGACTACAAACCGAGATCTGTTGGAACTTGAAGACCAAATGCGCCGAGGCCTTTCAAACCTTCGAGAGTATTTGGCTCAATGTCTGAGAGTGCGTCATTTTTCAAGGGATCGTTTATTTCCTGCAGAGGCAAAAGAACAATCTGTCACGCAAGAAAGAAGGAAACGCCCAATTGGCTGATTGCCGAGCTTTCCTTGGTATCATCATGAATGGTTGGTCAAAGACTTCCTCAGAAATGAACAAAATTGACACAACACCTGAAAGAATTTCTCCGTCGGCCCCAATAGCATCTTCAGGTTCTCTTCCTGTTCTGCATTCAGAACTAAAGAAAGAGACATTTGTTTTTCACCAATTTTTTGTTTGCGAGAAGGACACCACAACTCAAGTCACTGTTGATGGAATTGTTTGCTCTGCTGGAAAAGATGCAATCGAAACAATTCTGCCAAAAGCAAATAATTCCATTAACAATGACCACATGTTGAGTTGTGGTGTCTCTTCTGACATTCACTGAACCATTTACATCCGCGATTCTCGCGCTTGGCACTGGGCCTACATCATGGAAAAGAACATCCCCCCCCCCCAAAGTTGCAGTGTTGTTTGCAGGACTTCACAAACATGTTTTGTTATTTATTTTTTGTTGCTTTTTTTTCATATATTATTTGTCTTGTTTAACGCAATTAGCAATGACGCTTTTCTTTCCTCAGGAAACTAATCGTACGCACCTTCTGGAAAAGGAAACACTTGATCTGCTGTTATCTGTCCACGAAAGAGATTCATCCCAAACGATTTTGATTCCTGCAAAAAAGGGTAAGCACTGCACTTTTCAGCAACTATCATGATCATTGCAGGTTCAGCTCACTAGTTTCACTCCAAATTGATTTGAATGCGGAGATGCAAGAGAGCTCACCCTGGGGCCATCGGACTTGTGTCGCATTTGCACGGCGCAACATGTCCTGCAGAAATAAGAAAGAACAAATCTTCGTGAGTTTATGAGTTGTTTACCCATTTCTTGCAACGCGGCACGTATGGAAACCAAGAGATCGATATATTTTTCTTTCTCTTTCTTCGAAAAATGCCTGGCAGTTGTGTGGTGGGAAAAACCGTGGGAGGCATCAAGCATTGAACAGAAGAGTTTTTGTGGACTCAGTCTGGAAAGATATTTTTGTTTGAGCCAGTATATAGAATCTGGATCCAGATCTGCCAAAGAGATAGATCACAGAACAGGAGAAAAGAACAGGACAAACGAACTTGAGCAGGATTTTCATTCATTTGCACGTCCCATTTTATGCTCTATTTACAGATTTTGTGTTGGGGTGTACGTATGGCTTACACAAACCTTTGGCTGGCGTTCTCAACGCATCCTGACAATCGTTGTGACAAGGACGCCAACCGTCTTGCCGATCTCATGTTGTAATTTGGACAAAAAACACACAAAAAAAGAACAGAATTATTTTCCAACTTTCCTTGGGCCACAAGACTGCGGATCGGTGATGATGTTTTTCACGGTTTCCAATAGGAGACCGTCCCCTGCTTCATCAGCCAATAGCCAATCGCGAAGGGCTCGAGCCTCTTTGTTGACCACGATTTCCAGTCAAGAAAAGAAAAAGTAAAAAAGAGATGGCAAGTCCCTCAGAAAGATTGCAACAGTTGGAACAAACAGAAAAGGAAATTGCAAATGCCTTGCAGTCGGCAGGTAAAATGATTGTTACTCTTTCCTGTTTCGGTGCGGAGAGAAGAGTAGGGAAAAGGGATCACTTCTAATGACAGAACCTTGTGCTGAGCGATAATACAAGTTTTTGGCAGTTTTTCACTCCGGAGGTTTCAGCATAATCATGATGATAGATCTGTTTGAAGCTCGGATCAACTAAAATTCTGATCTTTCTTGTTTTGACAGGTCACGGTCTTCAAGAAATGTCCCGAGACAAGCCAACGTTGAAAAATGTGGAGTTACACACCAATAACTTCCTCAAGGCACTGGAAAAAGTGGAGATAGGCCTGTCCAAAAAGATACAATACCTAACTCAAGTATCAACAGGTAAAACCTGTTTCTTTTTGGATGGAGCAATTTTTGCCACAAGTTGGTTTGGTAGATGCCCCAGGAAGGAGAACAAATTGTAAGACAGAGCTGAATGGCTCAAAAGAGCAGCCACCAAATGTTTCCTCCAGCCAAATCTTGTCCATTGAGACTGCCATATAGGAATGTGCCCGTCTTGACAAACGGATACCATCACCTAGAAGCGCATCATCCAATGAGCAATATTATTTTGACCCCCCTGAATTGAACCCCTCGGGGGGTGACAACATCAGTGTTATGTCGAGACAACTGGACATAAAATTTTGTAATTCTGACCCAGATTCTCGCTGCCATCGTTTCAGGTCAGCCCCACGAAGGATCAAGTTATGCTGCGCAGAAAGATCTCCAGATGGCCTTCCATAGACTGGAGCATGTGCGAAGTCGACTCACAGTAAGTTGTGTTGCAGTAAAACCAGACCCCCGCAATTCCCCCCCCCCCGCCTCAGAGCGATCATTTTGTTCCGAGGAAGCACCACTTTGCAGGAATTAGAAAAGATGAAACACGAGCACACACACACTGCACCGTGGATGTCCAGTTCAGAAGCTGTGCAGCGCAGTCTATCTCAACCAACAGGTGACCACCTCTCACATCAACCAGGGCTACAAAGGACATTTTCTGGAGATTCCACCCAGAGAGTGCACCCTCAGACCGAGAGCAACTGAAGGTGGACGTTTAAATGAAGGAAAATAATGGCCGTTTGCATTGTGTTCTCACCATCACGCAGCATAACTGACACGTTTTGTTGAAACAATCTGTGTTCAATTTTCTGATGATAAATACGGTACGTTTTACGTTTTCCAACAACACAATTCCATTTCTTGATTGCTGTTTGAAATCGGTGAAGTTTTGTCTGGGATGTTGAACGAAAATGGCAGCATTTTCTCCAGTGAATAAAGTGACCTAATGCTGACTCAAAAGAACAAGCCTCTCATCCGTCTTCCCATCCCTTGCCGATCGTAAAGAACATTGAACTTGTTCACAAACTGGAAAGAAAATTGCACAACACTGATGAAGACAATCACACATTTTTTTTTCGTGAATCGGCCCTAATCTTGACGTTTGTGCCAACAACTTCTGAGAGACTTCCTTTACCTGATTGATGGTGTTGCATCCTTTTGTCATCGTCCCCAAGTAAGTCATGAGACTGACATCGTTACATTGCTGGAATAAAATGACACCTTTGGAATCCTCAGACAACGCGAAGCAACAAAAGCCACTCGAAAACAACCACGACTCTTCGAAATTGCACTTACATTGTAAAACTCGTCTTTGAATCGCTCAGTGTTCAAGACTGGAAGTCGATGGCACAAACTGTATGCTTCTCGGAGAATCTCATGATTTTTGGGCAGTTTACCTGCAAAACATTTTTGCTCGTTCAATGAAACAACTCTCAACGATACAAATTCGGTCACTTTTCGAAGATGCCAATAACAAAAGAAGTCACGTGCCTGCTTCCACAGCTTTGATGTAATTGAGGACAACTTGAACCCTTCCATGCAGCATCTTGATTGCACTGTGTTGTGCTGTCAAGTGTTCAGCAACTGTAAAGCGGAAACACAGAAACTCGATACCATCCACAAACTCGAGAGATATGAAGTTTGAAACAAGTACGTTTCGTCAGCCTAAAGGCCGAGCGCCCCCGACTGTCCATCATGTGATCACGTAATACCGTCACGTGACCATGTCATGCCCGGCCTAGAGGGGGTCCAGCCTGGGTGGGGGGTAGGGGGGGGGGGGTTCCTGGCCTGGGTCGGAGGGTCCGGCCCGGGTGATGGGGGAGGGGGGGTCCTGCACAACGACGCGACTCCATAAGGCTGTCCCGATTTCGTCACGCACGGCCTGGAAAAAAAAAAAAAAAAAAAAACCTGTTGATGCTGCTCCGGTATCTGACGCTGACATTCTGGCGACGTGATCGACTCCTATCCGTTCCGCTTCCTCGGTCGCCAGGGTGTAAGACAGTTCAACCAACAACATTGTCGCCTGGTGGAAAAAGTTTGTACGTTATGCTTTTCTGCGAAGACTTTTCGATGCTTTTTCGAAGCAAACCTCAAATATTTTTGAACCGCACATTAGCTTGACCTTTTTTTATCTGCCTCGCAGGACATGTCTCACTTTTTTTCTCACATTGCTCGAAACTCACTTTTATGACCGATGTGCAAAGGTCGCAGCTGTGAGGCTGCAAAATTCCAACTGCTAGAAGCTCCAGAACACAGCTTACCTCACCGTTGATGAGATCTATTACAGATTCGTACACAGATACGGGCAGCTGCAACAAAAACAAGTTAATTTGACTGTGGCGATTCATCATCAAAATGTTCAGAACGTCAAACGCAAATGACATGATGTGACTTACATCTTGATGTTTGGCCAGTGGGTTGAGCTTCAGGAAGAGTGGACTTTCATTGATTTCACAAATCTGAAATTATGTTTCCCCAGGTGAGGACAACAATTCATCACTGAAAGAATGTTTTTTTCTCTCTCTCTCTTCAATACCAACAAACACGATCTACGCAACAGGAAACAAACCATACCTGCTTGTGTACTTTGATGTCAGATTCTGTTGGAGAATCGCCCGTTGTGTACCAACCAAGAAAATCCATGTCACTGAACACTTGTTTGACTGCAAGCGGAAACGAGCAACATGAAAGAGCGCCCAGTTTCGACAGGGGATTTTTTTTTTTTTTTGGAAACGGTCGTGTGCAAACAAAAATTCTGCCTTCAAGAACACAAAATGTTCAGGGTAGAACTTGGAATGTCACAAAGCAGCAAACATAAACTTACACTGTTCCTCTTTTGTGTTGTAATAATCCCTGTCAATGACAATGTCGCCCTCCACTTTCACGATCACCAGTTCAAACGAATTCATAACCTCAATGTTTCTGCCTTTTTGCTTTCCAATCAACGCACCAAGTACTGTTGGAAGAAATAAGAACAACCTTCCTTGAAAATCCATTTCCTTTTTCAAGCACTTCACTTTTCAGGGAATACCCTGTTTGACACAAGTGTTCAGTGTGCTGGAAACAAGGCCACTTATCAGCGTGAGGACATCCATGCTCGAGTGGGGTTGGAGGGGGGGGGACTCCGTCTGTCACAAGGACAAGGGCAATGTGACTCGTGAAGGCCGCTCTGGTTTCAGTCGTGCGCTCTGAGAAAACATCCGAGAGGTTCATTGCCTGTATCGTGTGGCATTTTCCAGGGGCATCTCCCTCCAATGACATCCTGAGTGTCTCATCAATGCATCAGACGGGATGAGAGTGTAGTTTCATTCAGAGATTGCAAATTGGTGGGGATGAATCTCATGCGGGGACTGACATCTCTCTGGTCACAATTTTTTTGTGCTGGCAGTGGGAAACAACAAAAGATCAAAGATTTTGGCCTGATGATCTTCTGCCACAGCCCACTTAGTTACCCACCACCGTGGTTGTTCATACACATAACATAATGGGGGATGAGGAAATGACGAGCACTTGGGAGAGGAATGGAAATCGCAAACAGGAGACTCGTCCCCCCCCCCGTCGGGAAGGACAGCTTCCGCTTTCCACCGAGCGCCAAACCATTCTGAAATATTTTTGGATCCATCCGATACTCTAGACTCATCTTTGTGATAATTTTGATTTGCAAAAGAAAAACCTGGATCTGTTTTGCATGAAATCTAAAATCAGAAATGAACCTTGTGTGGCTTTCCCCTCTTGAGCACGCACTCTTGTCCAGTGTTCTGAAATATTCATGATGACCAGAGGATGCAGTGACACAGAAACACTGCCTGTAGTTCCAGCTGAAGCCATAACACCGGACGCTGCGCTGTCTACTTCCATTTTTGTGGCCATCTTCTCAAAAAATCGAAAATATTAGAGTTTTTTTTCGCCACAATTAAGCTCCTAGACTAGAACACCAAATCCTACTCTAATCGCGCGCCAGTCTACATTAATCATGTGACCAATCCAAAATGGTGTCGCCCAGTGGATAGTTTTCTTATTCATGTTTTGGGATCAACATTGAACTTGTTTCACCTTACAATGTTAAATGCATCGAAAATATTATAAGGATATATTTTTTTTGTACTAGACATCTAACTTGGATCTAGATCCAAGTGTCAATTTTATTATGCTTTTACAACGAAACTAGATCCTGAACGGAAGACTCGACATTCAGGTGATTGTTGCTATCTTTTTTTTTTTTTTCAGGTTCCCACCCCCTCCCTTATTCTTGCAGTCGGTTTTGGTGTTGCTGTTGAACAATTGTCGTGTGGATAAACCAAATCCCGCTCCGCACCAAACTACAAACGCGGTTCGCGGACGCAGTGGATTTTACTCAAAAAAACACGCATTTTGTTGTTGCTGCACTGACCGCGCTAGGGGATGAATAGATCTCATTTCTGACAGTGCCAACAGCTCCTAGTTACCACATACATCATTGTTGTCATCATTGGCGTGGACAGTATTCTCGAGCAGTTTTGATTGACCGTCCCTACCCCCTGCCAACCCAACACCGCTTGACTCAAAAAGTTACGCCAAAACATTTGTGATAGCAACAGAGGTTGCAAGTAAAGATGAACTTAACAAGGACGCCTATTTTTGATGGTAGCAGGGATGGACTACAAATGCCCGGTTGTGATGGTAGAGCAATGGAAGGAAGAAAAGATGAGCCCAAACCATTGTGATGGCAGTGCGCAGCTTCGATGCCGATAGCGACCTTGTTTTTTCCTTCCCAGATATCTGAATGAATGCAGTGATGGCGCGTTCTACGTTTTGGAACAGAATTGTTCCTGCCATACTGTTGTTAGTTCTTGGGCGTTACTTCTGGTTGTGGCTGACGGACATGCCGCATCCGAGTTCGGACATGGAATTTGTCGAGGTGAGACCACATGTTTGCCGTGCCGGTTTTTTCCCTCTACGCTTCTGTTCCTAGTTCCACACAAGTACAGAGTGTCTCGGGGCTCTTCCTCACATTCACATTCCACAGGTTCTCTCAGTCGGAAGCGCTCGATCAAATGTGTTTCCTGAAAACCTTGGACAGTTTCAGCAAGACCACGACATTTGCCGACGTTAACGCCATGCCAACGTACGTAACCTACGCTAAAAACAGCAAAATAGCGTAGCTCCCGATGTTATTTTTGGAATAGACCCAGTCAAAACCGGTAAATGGCGTTAGCATAGAGAAATAACGTTTGCTGATTCTGTCCCTTTCCGTCTCTGTGGAGTAGACGATGCTCAACATTACCAACCTGAGACACCCTGTTTGTCATTGATCAAAGAGGATTTGTGTCCAACAAGCACACATTCAGCGTAAAGGTCATGCCAATTCAAACCACGACACCAATGCACCAGTGATCTGACGGCTTGGAGAGGCCCGGCGAGGGGTCGGGGTGCTCCCGCAACGGAAATGAGACGTGCATGATTCCAGTCCCCCCCCTAGCTCCGTGCCCCAAGAACCGTGTGTGCAGTTGGTTTTACGTTTTCTTGAAGATCAAAAGCACAAAATCGTTCGTCGCATCGCGGACACTGAATTTAAACAAAATTGTTTTCGTGTGTGTGTTTGTCAAATTGTTCCATCCTGTTATTTTTCGACTGTTGCAGGACAGTATCCAGCAAACGTTTCAAGGCACGAGTTGTGTCATGAAGAATGGCAGATGCATCCCTGAAAACAAAGTGCACGCTCCTACAAAAGGTATTGCAGGCATTTAACGCTTTTGTGCTTGAAAGGTGAAAAAGGTGGGGTGCAAGCAAGAACAAAAAAATTAAATAAATAAAACGGCGAATTGGCGTGGGAAAGTATGGGATTTAATGTCCTTTGTTAGCATTTGTTTGGATCACGTGCCATTTGAACCTCCGCGAGCTCCTTGGTGTGCTACGCCAGCTCCTACAAACATACCGCCCCCTCACAGGCACTACCCCGCACGGATGTGCCATCCCTGCCCTCCACAGTAGGCAGGAAATTACTCTTAGTTGCCAGCTGGGGCGGTTTTTAGGGTCACTTCGCAAGAAAAATCGAAGGCCGATTTGCGCCACACAGGAACAGTCTCAATTGTTGTCGTTGAATCTTGAAACTTTGCAGTGATTAGTTTCCTTTCCCTTCCCTCATCGAAAAACTTGCTGGAAGTACTCAGCAAAGCTGTTTCCAAAGGAAGCGTACACTGACGCCAAGAGCGAAAAGACCAGATCGGGCACAACTTTCGGCTCTAAATGATATGTGAGCACCTAACAGTCAGGAAATTGGTGCTTTGCTCCCTTTCCACCAGTTGTGATTTTACCATGAATATTCAGACAACATGTGCAATGTTGCAGGTTTAACGGGAGAGAAGGGCTATTTCGAATTAGATGGCAAACCATTTCGCATACTGAGTGGATCGTTCCACTATTTCCGCACACATCCCGCTCAGTGGCAAGACCGTCTGCTGAAAATGAAAGCTGCTGGACTGAACACAGTTTCTACTTACATACCCTGGAACTTGCATGAAGAAAAGAAAGGGAGTTACGAGTTTGACGGTCGGTGGAACATTGTGGCATTCATAAAAGCTGTGCAAGCTGCAGGCCTGAAACTTATTGTACGACCAGGACCTTACATTTGTAGTGAATGGGAGTTCGGTGGTTTGCCATCCTGGTTATTGGCCAACAAAGACATCAAAGTCAGATCATCCAAAGATCCACGGTATTTGCAGAGTGTGGAACAATACTTCACTCAGTTGCTGCCAATATTTGTCCCGTATCAATACAGTCAGGGAACCGGACCAATTATTGCTTTCCAGATTGAAAATGAATTCGGTCATTATGACAACGACACTGTTTATATGACCTTTATAACAAGGTTGTTTTTGAAGGCTGGTATCAAAGAACTCCTGTTCACATCAGACGGTGGCCGTTATTTGCAACGAGGGTATGTTCCCGGTGTGTTCGGTATGGTGAATTTTCTGAATCATGTTGAAGAAAATCTGGGACAACTGGAGGCATTACAGCCGGGTAGAGCTCAGATGGTGGCAGAATTTTGGGTCGGGTGGTTCGACCACTGGGGTCAAAAGCACCATACGAAAGAAACAAACGAAGTTGTGGACCTTGCTGCGCAGATTTTAGATTCCGGTGCCTCGATTAATTTTTACATGTTTGTTGGTGGCACGAATTTCGGGTTTTGGAATGGAGCAAACTTTGGGTTTCCCCCAACAATTACGAGCTACGATTATGATGCACCCATTTCAGAAAGTGGTCTTTTTACTCCTAAAGCAGCAGCCTTCAGAGATTTACTTGTTCAAAAAAAATTAGCATCTGCTCAAGACCTGCCCGGAGTTCCTCCATTGTTACCAGCCACCGCCTATGAACCAGTGAAAATTACAGAATTTATGCCGTACACTGATGTTGCAAATCATGTGATGAATGACTTGGGATGTGTCGCTTCAAGCCCAAACAACCCACAATTTATGGAAAATCTGGAGTTTGCAAAGGGAGGCAGTGCTGGGTATGGTTGGATGATTTACCGGGCTCAGGTATCTCCTGGTCGCAAGTTGACCATAGACGGGCGCATAGGGGATAGGGCTCAAGTGCTCATCAATTCCAAACTCGTCCAAATCGTCGAATTAGAAATGGACAACAGAGAAGGTATTGTGAGAGAGTACGACTTGCCCGTTTTCACTGAGAAGTCCTTAGTTCTAGACATCCTGGTGGAAAATACTGGAAGGATAAACTATGGAAGAGGCAGAGGGACTCAAACCCTGGACACCCAAAACAAAGGAATGCAGGCAACAGTGCTTTTAGACGGAAAGCAGATCACTGGCTGGAAGTGCATTCCTCTTGAGTTCCATGAGAGCTTCAACACGAAGATTTTGTCAGTTTCAAAGGCCTGGAAACCGGCAATGAGTGCTGAGGTTCCAACAGCTCACCGAGCACATCTAATTCTCACAAGCGCACCCACCGACACGTTTATTGACATGCAGAGTTGGACCAAG
>JAAUYG010074507.1_pt1 | contig 11594 bp, 8 predicted proteins | sample 7278091 | NCBI WGS metagenome assembly JAAUYG01 (sample SAMN14350201, study PRJNA611818) | marine sediment metagenome | isolation source: surface marine sediment (0.6m) | place: French Polynesia: Moorea | collected 2018-08 | reverse complement strand
ATTATTTCTGGGGTGGTGTTATTTCTGGGGTGGTATTATTTCTGGGGTGGTGTTATTTCTGGGGTGGTATTATTTCTGGGGTGGTGTTATTTCTGGGGTGGTGTTATTTCTGGGGTGGTATTATTTCTGGGGTGGTGTAATATAAATACACATTACACTCATACAAAATATACTATGTACAATGTACATGTATATACAGTGAAATTAAGACCAACAATGGCCAATGCAAGGCCAAGTGATCTTAATACTGAGGTGGTCGTAATTCTGAAAGTGTACTGGTATCTAATTTTGGTCATCCAGCCAACAAGTTGCTATATATCCTGGCTGGTCTTAAGGCAGGGTTCTTAAGTATCTCAGCCACAAATTGATACATGAAATCTTCTATATATATGCATCACCAAAATATATATACATTGTTGCATACAACCATGGCTACCATTATTGAGATGAGTATATGAATAATGTGATTTGAAGAAAATTTCTGGGGTACATGTATTACACAAGTATAAATTATATATAAATGTGTTTCAGCATAGCAAAACTACATCTTGGAGAATTATTGACCAGAGTTATTCTCTAAAGTCTGTGTCTATTTTTTCACATTTTTGTCATGGATACATGCACATTTCACAGGTGTACAATGTATCACCGTAAAAGCTTCAGAACCTGGACATTATGACTTATAGTCATTTAACGTAACAACAGTCAAGTCATAACAACAACAGTGGTGGCACAGTGCTGCAGTTCAGACTGAACAACCATTTACCAGTAACTGCTTCAATGGTGACACTTATGCGGTATGCCTCTCTTCAGTAACCCCTTTTTTGTAGGCTAATCAAGCAGCAATGTGCCACGACTGGTAGACTTAGGGCCTGAACAGAGCATACTTATACATGTTATAATCAACCCAAGTGTTTTAGGAGGGATGGTCTCTAAAGGATTGGATGACTGCCATGGGGATAAAGTGACAAACTTACCAAGGCCCGATATAGAGACGTCCTGTGGTTCCTTAATGTTTTTGTACTTCTGTACGAAGTGCTTCACCAAGCTCACACAGGCCGTTAAACAGAAATCATCTAGAATTAGCAAAAGATTATTTGTAAATGGAGTAATCACTAAAGACAAAGTCTTCAAGTTGTAGATTGTGCTACAGGACAGATTGGCTTTCATCATGGCAATACAGTGCCCCCTGCAGTTTAAGACCACCTTTCAGCAAGAAAAATATGCAGTGGTCCCTCTATTTTACAACCCTTTCTTTTAAGGCCACCTTGATTACAGGACCACCTGGTTACAAAGAATCACTGGTATATCATTGAATCTTTATTTTAAAGTCACCCATTGGACTATGAAAATGTGGTCTTATATTGCAGGATCATTGTAGTCTTAAAATGGAGGGATGTTTGTACTGAATTATAAGAGTAGGGTCACTGATGGCTGGTCTTGAAATATCGGTACAGAGACTTGTGAATGGGGAGGGGGGGGAATTAAATCGCAGAGACTACTGTATTGTACAATTTTCTACATACTGGTATTTCAAAGGTAATATTTTGCTGAATCTAAGTTCAAAACTGAAGAATATCATTTCAAGTGTGTTTTCTTTTTGTATATTTATATATTGTGTACATGTCTATTCAATGCACAACCAAAGCTGCTCTAAAGAGCAGCTGTATACAAAGATTACCTACATATACAGACCACAGTTTACAGGTCCCTAGGGGTATACGTTTCATGTTGTTGAACCTGCATATAAAGACCACCTGTGTATAAGGACCACATTGTGTTGGTCCGTAGGGTGGTCTTTTATCTACAAGTTTCTTTGCCTTTGCAATAAAAATATAGACACATACAGTGAAATCCTGGAATTAAGCCCACCCAAGGTCAAGGTCAAACTGGCCTTAGTCCTGAGATGGAGTTAATTCTAAAATCATAAATCACTGGTATGGAACTTCTGGTTATACCATACTGTAAATTCATTAATGTTCGCGAGGATTAATGTTTGCATTTTTGTGACAAAACCATGTTCACGGGGATTAATGTTTGCGGTTAGCTCAGGTCTTGTCATTTATCTAGGTACATAAATTATGTTTGCGAGGTATTTATTTTTGCGATTTAAAGATAGGCGCGAAATTCGCCAAATAAATCCCTCGCAAACATTAATGAATTTACAGTATATGGTCTTAACTCTGGGGTGGTCTTATTCCAGGGTGATTTTAAAGCACGGTTTCACTGTGAAGTACTGACCAATGAACGCCTTTCTTTCCTCGGGCTCGTCTACTTTATAGCAGCGAGGGTAGAAGCTGTCTGGGTCGACTCTGTCAAACCACAATGCACTTCTGATGCCTTGACACAAACCGACCTGGAATACAGCCGTGATTGGTCAGACAGAACAGAGGCTGGCAAACATCGGTTACACTGAGGATCTGCTGTAGTATTTCAAAAATCATATGTAGTTCTCTTTAGGAAACATTCACTACAATAGTGTTACATTCAATGCAATTACATTAATTACACTATATACTACATGGGGCCCCCGTTTTAAGACTGCCTATGGCTGTGCCAAAAGTGGTTTTAATTCTGGGCTAAAATAATATTACTCTACAACTTTGGGTTGACTCAACAGTGGTCTTATTTTTGAGGTGGCTCCTTGCTGGGGTGATCTTAAGGTAGGGGTTCAACTGCATCTACAAACAGTTGGTGTGTCTAAATAACTTGGTTGTAAAGTATCTACCTTGGTTGCAAAGTACCTACCTTGGTTGTAAAGTATCTACCTTGCTTGTAAAGTATCTGCCTTGGTTATAAAATATCTACTTTGGTGTAAAGTATCTACCTTGGTTGTAAAGTATCTACCTTGGTTGTAAAGTATCTACCTTGGTTGTAAAGTATCTAACTTGGTTGTAAAGTATCCACCTTGGTTGTAAAGTATCTACCTTGGTTGTAAAGTATCTAACTTGGTTGTAAAGTATCTAACTTGGTTGTAAAGTATCCACCTTGGTTGTAAAGTATCCACCTTGGTTGTAAAGTATCCACCTTGGTTGTAAAGTATCTAACTTGGTTGTAAAGTATCTAACTTGGTTGTAAAGTATCTAACTTGGTTGTAAAGTATCCATCTTGGTTGTAAAGTATCTACCTTGGTTGTAAAGTATCTACCTTGGTTGTAAAGTATCTAACTTGGTCGTAAAATATCTACCTTGGTTGTAAAGTATCGTGCTTTGCCAAAGTGGTTGAGTAGCTGATGCGGTTTGGCGTTGCGAGGGTCCACATCGCTACTTTTCACAGTGAACAGAAAGGTCGGCATACTGTGCCTTAACATCTGGGACTGAGGTCAGAGAGAACGATAAACAGATAATTTAAAAATAAATGTCTACCAGCCGATTTATATTTTAGAATATATATCAGCATTAGTAATCATTGTCACTATATTACGTAACAGAACCAGTTCTGTTAATTCTCAGATGATCTACAGTGTACAGTTTCTGGAAATATCTTAAGTCTAGAAATTGACTTAAGTTCTCTAATCACATTGATTACCATTGTCTTTTCCATGCTTAAGGTCACTAGAGGACTTAAGATTTTTTGAGAAACTGTCACCTGTCCTGTACCATTGCAGTTGTCCCTGTGATTTAAGACCCCTCCATGTTAAAACTCCCCTCGATGTTAAGACAAGCTGTCAGTGGCACTCATATATTTCAATATAAATATCCTTCCAATTTAAGATCTTGCACCTTCAATCTGAAACCACATTCATCTGGCTGAAAGGGTGGTCTTAAAATGCAGGGAAACTAAATGTACATTACAAGTGTACTATTATGTGCTAGTCTCTCTGTGAAAACCATGCAGATGACACATTTTAACTAAAGGAAACAAAAACACAATGGAAAAGGATATACAGTTGCACACTAGTTATGAAATCTGTTAAAATGGCTCACCATCATTCCATATAGGCCCGATTCTTCTTCCCAGGGCGGTACACGATTTTCTTTTTGCTGATCAACTGGGCAGTCCACGTCCAGTCCTAGAGGTTTGAGACAAAATAACACACCCAAATATCAAGATTATTTCATGAACCATTATTCTACCCCTCAGGGCAGCAAAGATTATTATGTTTTATTTTATTAACCAGACTCAAAAATGCAAAACATAATTATGCACATATTAAAATTGCATATCATTCAGGTTTCCACTATTTGGTTCCAATATTCTGAAGAAGTTAGATATTTGAAAGATACAATAAATGGCAAAGTTTGGGCAAGAGTATTTAAATAAATTGTAACAAAACAGAAGTACTTCTAATGCTTTTAGATATATGATCGGGGATCCCGTTTCCATGGTTTTAAAATATATGACGAGTGTCAAAATATTTGTTAATAGAATAAACCAAATGGATAAATATGTGCTTTTTCCACATTTTGTTTGTGTATATTGATATTTGTAAACAGAAATGCACGTTTGCTGGTGTTGATATTTATTATCTCGCGAGAAAATACTGGATTACCGCAATACCACGGAATTGGGCGTACCACAGAATAGAGCGCCCCGACCATATTTGTTATTTTTTCTAAAAGATTACCATCGTCATCATCATCATCAACATCCTGAGTTGCTGTTGAAGATTTTTTCTTCACTTCCCGATTTTCTGCGCCTGCGGGAAAATTTGCGAATTTTTCCACCCAGCCCCTCTTCCTCAGAGCGTGTCGTAGCACTGGATACGGTCCCTGTATGGTAAACACTTTCCTTTCCTAGATACACAAAGGGGAGTTGAACTGAGAAATCGCTAGGTTCGGTGTTCTGGATTTTCTGGATCTGGGTTATAATTGTGAAGTGGTTTCAGCTCACTTTGGCAAGGAAAACATTACATAACTACAGCAATATTGTTAAATACATTTAATGCAATCAATGCCGCATAGCATGCATTTTGGAAATTGTACCCAGTATTTTAACATTCTATTGAGACAACATAAGTTATTGTAAATTATGATTTGGTGCTAAATAAAACCATAACTATATGCTACATACATGTATATCTTCCATATGGATGCATCTGTCTTGGATATATCCACTTGTGTAAAGGCCTCTTCTGACCCTTCTCTAAGTATCTGTTCTACATGCTTTATGTACAATTTGTAGATTTCACTATACAGTGGTCCCTCTCTTAGTGGCCACTCTCAACAGAGGCCACCCTCTCTAATGTGCCCACAATTTCTTGGCAAACAGGGTGGCCTTATTAGAGGGGGGGGGACTACTGTATGAGCTTTTGTATTCTGAAGTTATTTTAAAATTATAGTTAACACACAAATTGTATGGTATTTTTCAGTTTAATACTGCCAACACAACATAGTTAATAATGCTTTACGATGCTCATACAATGCTTATATGTTTTACTTTTTGACATTAATTCCAACAAAGTATTGATCGGTAATTTTCAAACAACCAACCCGGACTGCCCGTTCGACTTCTGTTCGTGCTTTTCTCTCCGTTTCAAACATGGCTGCTGTTTTGGCCTTCTCCCTGTACAGACTCGGCGGTACAGTTAGACTGCGCTGACTGAGATTCAGGTTGAGATATTCTGCAAGAGGATTGAAAAGTTAGTTTACCGGATCCAATACTATAAATGCAAAGGTCCCTCTGTTTTCTACAAGAGTGAAGTTATGTTTATAAATACCACCTGCTGCTTTCTAGAAAAATCTCCGGGGCCAGTTTCTAAAAAAATTTTAATTCCACCAGCGATCTTAAGCATGCAAAAGACTGGTTGCCAAGGTGATTAACTTCATTATTAGCCCCTGGTCTGGAATGAACCTAAAGTCACTAATCACCTTGGTAACCATTGTTTTGCAAGCATAAGATCAATTGGACTAAAGATTTTTTTAGAAATTGACCCTGCTTTTAAGCTGCTTTTCACAGTGAAAACACCACTGAACTACCATTTCCTTTTCACTTAAACAGTGCAACTTGCAATCAGACAGATGGCCTTAAAATAGAGGGATCACTTTACAGTTTATACTACAGAGCTGCAAGCAAGTATGATTCTATATTATAAGCTGTACATTATAAAAATAGTGTCTGTAGAACCTGTCTTGAGAGACCATGCACAGTCATGAGAAATCGCCCTTCTTCAAAAAACACATGTTCCTGGCTCACCGTACTACGGTACTACATATATTTCAATGAATTAAAATTGTCACCAAAGACCACCTGTCTTGAGAGATCACGTATGACTAATGACTATAACTAATGGGGTTACGGTAGTATTCCAAGACAGGTTTCACTGTATTGATAATACATATACCATTAGTACAGTAAACCCTATACAGCGGTCCCTCTCTTAGTGGCCACTGTCAACAGAGGCCACCCTATCTAATGTGGCCGCAAAATTGTTGGCACTGCTACTATAGATGCATTTATCTCTCTCTCTCACCAAAGGCCACTTCTCTAATGTGGCCACAATTTCTTGACACACCGGCTGGCCGTATTAGGGGGGGGGGACTACTGTATCAAAAACTTAACTAAGTGACCACTGACGTAGTGCAAGAGTCACTTCTGTTAAAGATGGCCGTAACTTACTGTCTCAGAAACTGACCTTTAGATGATTCCGTTGTTCGAGGTGGAATGTAAAAGGACTTTTTGGGGTTGAGGACGTAAGAGTTTTGATAGTTCCTCAGGGGTCTCTCTGTCAGGGAACCTAGAATAGAAACAATATCACACACACACCAGGAAGTCGGAAGGTATTTACGAAAAGTAATTACCAGGTATTTATATGTTGTAGGACCATCCCCCAGCAGATGCTCCTTCCCAAGCCATGGCACAGCTATAGCGTGGCCATAGCAATATGCAAATGAGATCAAACTTTTAACCAATCAGATTGCTATGACAGATGGTTACTGCAGGGAAAGTTAATTGGCAAACCTGTACTGTGACAGTAATGAACCAAAACAAACAAACAAACTTATACAAACAAGCATACAAAGTTACATGAGCCTCATTGATCATGTAGACTTGGAGAATTAGCATTGATCACATGCACTCAGGAATTTGTGGCAAATGACGATTGGAAAGGCTTTATACATTCCAACCAACTTGGGTAAACTTAAGATATATACATGTATTAAAAAAAGACATTTTATATTGATTTATTTTGCATCTGCATTTTGGGTATATATATTTCCCTACCACTTGGTCCGTTCCTGAACATCTGCGTCTCGGAACGGTTCTGATTCATCCAGTTGACATATTCACTGCTAGCCGTCTGCCGATTGAATGTGTCAAATGGGTGGCCTGAGAAAATCTTGACCCGCGAGTGTGCTCGGGCCACCCCCTGCTTGTGTCGTTCAAATGGGTTGGATTTGTTGGAAGCCCTCATGGATTTTGAGGTTTCCGTATTTTCGTCAGCGGTTGATTCAGATGAGTTGATGTTGTGCAAGTCAGGCTCAGATGTGGTTGCCACTTCCGAGTCGACAAGTTTATCAGCTGGCTTCTGAGTCTCCTGGCAACGTACAGGAAAACAGGAAATATTTTCTGACATACCCGGTACCATATTAATACATGTACTACAGTGGTCCCTCTGTTTAAGGACACTCGCTAGAAAAGACACCCCTCTATAGAGGACATAAATTTTTGGCAGCAACTACTGTGAATGCATGTGGTGCTCCCTCTTACCAAAGGATACCTCCCTAATAAGGACATAATTTTTTTGCAGAAGGGGTGTCCCTCATTAGAGGGGGACTACTGTATTTGGTGCAGATGCTCCAAATAAGCACACGCAGTGGTTACATAGGCCTGTCAGCAGTGTCCTGGGTCTGGTCTTTAAGCTGGTATATAGGCATGAACTGAAGCCTAAAGGCAATATTTCAACTGAAAACACTGGTGTTCCATTAATGGCAACCATTTCAGATATCTTAAAGGCTGTCCTTTATGGTGTGGTATATGTTCCTATTTTTGGACTTTTACCAATGTGTTAATCACAGCACTGACATACGCATACCGTATCAGTGTGGTGCTTATAGACAGTCAAAAACAATTTAATATGAAGACTTCCACAAATCAGTTTTGCGCAAAGCCTGTAATCTGTCATATTGAATCTCTAACATTCTACACCAATTTGTCTTACCGAGACTTTTTTCTTTCTTCCTTCCTTCGTGTCCGCATTTTTTGATGATCTATTCTTCCCTTTTCCGTTCTTCAGAGGTTTCAACGCGAAATCCGGAGAGGTGTAATGCTGGGTGAACTTTTTCTGTGTCGGCGGTGACGATGACCCGGCCTTAACAATTCCGTTTTCCGTTTGCTCCGGACGAATGTAAATCTTCTTTGCTGCATCCAGCTTTGGGTGAATTGTCCCCGGAGGGCGCTGCTGGTGTGGCGCAGTGTATTTGGGGTCATAGTTCACTTTCATTAGGCATGCTCTCATTTTTATTTTCGCTGTTGGCAGGTTGCACGATCATTTCTATGAACTGGAAAAAAACACAATGGAATACCAATATTTGTTATATTACAAAGACATTTGCAATGTATAACATATAAAATGACTTGAGTGCACAAATTATTATTACACCTAATAATATTTCAAAACAAGACGATTTGAGTAAATGCTATGGTGGAAATGCCTTTTATTACTTTAATTAGTGCAATCACAGTTATTTAATTAAGGGAGTTTGTACCATTCAAATTGAAATAAAGGAATTTAGAACCAGCACAGTAGTTTAATAGCGGCCAATTTTAGGATACAGATCGAGAGCCAATTGACTAATAATTGCGCTGTAGGCCTGAGCAACAGGATGAACTCAGACATTCCAAACTTAACAGGGGTTCAGGCAGACTATAAGACATTGTATTTGGGCACAAATAAATTGAGTCTGGCATTTTAGTAGCTAGTTCTTTCGAGTTTGTAAGAGACGCGGTCCCGAAAGGGCAAGCAGAGCTGACAATATAACATACGCAGTTATTTACTAAATATGTAGACAGTCATTTATTTTCTTGGCACTCCAATAAAGTGCAGTGAGTTGCAGTACCGGTATAGTCAATTAGCCTATGTGTACCACTCACAAAAGCATTTGAAACAGACACTGTATGCAGCATCAAACTCATTGGAGGTCATGCATGTATGTGAAACAAAAAACAGCGCTTTTAAAACAATGTATTTGAAAAGGTTTGGAAGAGTGACTGATCAGCATCAGACAAGCCCAACACCATGGTTCCTAACATTTTCACATGGTGAAGTGGTATTACAATGGTCCCTCTATTTTAAGACCACACATGGGACCATAAAAATGTGGCCTTACATTAGAGGTGGTCTTGAAATAAAGGTTTAATATGCAAAACAGACTTTGGGACCAAAGTTTTTGGGACTTCAAGGCGGTGTACCTAATCACAGAGAACAACCGAGAATCACCGAGATGCAACGAGAACAACTGAGAAACACTGAGAACAAGCATGAAACGACCGAGAACAAACTCATAAACCTTATCAGCTGTAGTATATGATACAGTAACCTCACATATAAAGTGTTTGTAGAAGGCGCTTAGTACTAGCTATAGGGAGAAAAGTTTGCACATTTTCGAACACACACACACAAAAATGCCACATAAATGTTGAATACATGTATACAAATTTTATTATGATGTTAATCTGAACCTACACAGCAGCCTAGGATTGTCAGCAGTCCGATATCAAATTCTAATCTACATGCAATTTAGAGAGTGATTATGTTGCAGACAAAATACATCAAATAAGCCTACAATTAAAATGACAGGAAACAAAGGGGGAAAAACAACAACAACATCCAGCTAACATGTGTAGAGTCGCAGATTGCAATCTTTGCAAAGTTTCCTCTATACCATAGCAAAAGTTTTATTTGTTCTCGGTCACTTCATGCTTGTTCTTAGTGTTTCTCAGTGTTGTTCTCGGTGTTTCTCGGTTGTTCTCGGTGGTTCTCTGTTGTTCTCGGTGGTTCTCTGTTGTTCTCGGTGTTTAGGCACACCCCTTCAAGGTGGTGCTAAATTAACATCATGGGAAAGGTTTCTGAGTATGATTTTTGTCTCTAATCAGTTTCTTTCTAATATGGCATAAGTCTTGTACTCACATGCAATGATAAAAACACCAGGGCTGACTGACATTAAGAGTAAGATTATGAATGACCAACCTTTAGCAAGTAAGGGCCTAACCAGCTGCTAACCGTATGTACACTGATGTAACCACAATAGGTAGTATGAGTCACTCAGTCAGGTCACAAGTTCGCCTCTGCCCCCCCCCCCCTCCAAGTTAGCCTACGTAGTAAGCTCTAGAGACGGATACTCTGTCTACCTCCAAGTTAGCATAGATTGTCTGCAAGTGCAAGTACGAGCCGAAGTAGTCAACTGGGGGCCTAGCCCCAATTAAGAGACTGTCTACTCTCTACTACCGCAGTAGACAAAGCGGGTCGTTCACGGCAGGCTACCCCGGGCCATATAGACACTGATAGATCTACGGATACTCCAGGCTGTAGACTATCATTTTACGTTCGCATAGATCAGTATTCTGATAAACTCACCTGCAATCAAGACTGTAATCGTTAATATTATTTTAATATCAGCACTAAAAATGTTAGTAAATAGAGTAGATCTAGCAGCATCTATAGCAAATTGTGATATAATCTGATGATACAACGCTATCCTTGCATTTCAAGCAAAGCGTGCAATGCAACTAGGGGGCCTATATTGTGAGCGTCAATCTTTGGATGCTGTCCGGAAAACCAGAAAAACGTATCCGGTGAAATGTCATTTTCAGGTATTTTTGAGGATATAAGCGGCCAATAGCAAGCCGTTTCTATGGGAGTATGATAATCTCTGTTACCATTTGAAAGAAGCGAATATAGAATTTGTTTTAGTTGGTTACATTATGATTGGTTTTGTATTCGACTACATTATGATATTGGGCGTGGCGATGGATGTAATTCATTTATTTGTGGGCATTTGTGGGTTGCCTACTAGTAATCATTTTTCATATCTAAATGTAATTTTATACAAAATAAAGGAGGTTGCAGAATAATAATATGACCATCTTAGGTTGCTGCCATGTGATCTAGCTCTAGTAACTTTTAAATTGCAAATTGCACTCAACATCACTGCATGAACTCACATGTTTTTTTTTTTATTTTATTTTGCTTTCACCAGCTGCAGACACTTTATATATATCATTAATTACAGCATTAGAAAAACTAGCATCGTCCATCTGGTTGTAAAATGCACCTCACAGCCTCTGGGTATGGTGCTAGCCACAAACTGTACCAAAATTTATGCGCACTTTATACATGTACATGATAAGTGATATAGGATGACAAACATAATGTCACTTGTACAGTTGTACATAAATTTATATTGTTATTATGTCAGCAGTTTCTAGAGTAATTTCACTAGGTGGGAAATAAATGATGAGAAGAACTTGGGATCGGATAACAAACTTTATTTTCAATGCAAACTGACACAGAAGTGACAGAACGAAATAACAATTATCACAGATTACATATACCAAAGATAATAATTTACAATTAATGCTTGCAATTGTTTGCAATTGTTTTTTTTTTTTTTGGGGGGGGTGTCTGTTTTTTTTTTTGTTTTTGTTTTTTTTTT
>JAAUYG010008891.1_pt1 | contig 11594 bp, 13 predicted proteins | sample 7278091 | NCBI WGS metagenome assembly JAAUYG01 (sample SAMN14350201, study PRJNA611818) | marine sediment metagenome | isolation source: surface marine sediment (0.6m) | place: French Polynesia: Moorea | collected 2018-08 | reverse complement strand
TACACTACCAGATTTTACAATACACACATAATATGAAGCTCTACATAAGCAGCAAAATAAGTTAACTAATACTGAAGCTAGGTGCTGCTAAAGATACCACTAACATAATTGTTTATAACAATACCATCCTGCATTCACCGCTCACGAATAACAGATCAGCATGTTTAGGGAAACTTTTATCAGGAGCAGAAACATATTTTAAGTTTATTGCAAAAATTGTCCGTATATATTCAAATTTTCGACACTTTTTCGTACAGCAAAGATTTTTCACTTTTTTTTTCCAAGTCCAGATTCAACAAGGTGCTAACACTTTCAATCCGATTTGAGGTAATCATTTCCTACTGATTTATAGCCTTTAGGTCGCAAGTTCCGTACAACATTGTCAAGTTGGGTTTATACCAAGAATGATACGCCAAGACTTAATTTCGATTTAGATTTTCTTACATTAGTTATATACATGTTATAAAGCAATCTGCCTGGAGGAACATAAGATTTTTTTTAGAAAACTTCTTATATAGAGATCGTGATAGTCAGACATATACTGGAGTCAACATACATAACCACGTCACTACTTCTCACAATATACAATTAAAAACGTCTAATCTACATGCAGTTTGTACGTAAACGCGGCCGTAAAAAGTTAATGTTGTACGTCGATGCGACCAATATTTTGGGTTGTACGTCGATGCGACCAAGAAGTTGTGTTGTACGTAATGCGGCCATATGAAACACTGGTTATACATGTTCCTGTATAGACCAGTCGGTTTCGTTATTAGCACAAGCCACCATATAAAGCTTGTAATTTATATACATACATGTGCATACTGTCATTATGCTTAGGTGACGCAGTGGGGCACCAGTTTGAAAGTTAACTCTAAGCAGAATAATCTACCTTAATTCCTAGTCAAGCTACATTTGACTCATATTAGGACAATTCGAGTGTGCGAGTGTATATATGTACATTGCAACCCTCCTCAGAGCAGTCCTCTTAAAATCACTGTATACACAGATCTTATTACAGTGTTTCTATTTCGCCTCTGTTCGTTCTTCTTCTCGTCCCTCTTTCTCTCCATCCTGGTTTTCTGCGCTCTTGTCGCTGGTTTCCGATGGAGACTTCACGCTTGCCGTAACAGTTGCGGTTTTCGTTTGCTCACTCAGGAACTTGTGGGCGTACTGCAGAAGTTCCTGCCTCTGTTTTGCTTGGTCGCCACCGCGGGGCGCCTTCGAGCCCGGTCCTCCTCCGCCTCCTGCTCCACCGCCTCCTGGCATCGCAGAGCTTGAGCCAGTTCTCCCGCGTGATTGGCTGCCTTGCTGCTGCTGCTGTCCCATCATGCCTTGCTGATGGGAACTGGGGGCATTGAAGCGTGACTGCTGGTTGTTGGGCCCTCCGCGAGGTCCGCCCGCACCGATGTTTCCATGGGCATTAGAGTTTGCCTGGGCCTGAGCCTGTTGCGCGGCCTGGGCTTGTATCCCCATCAGTAGTTGCGCCTGTATCAGGGCCCCTGCGGCAGCTGGAAGGATGTCAACGCATACGATTATTTTAGATTTTTCTTGAGCTAAAGAGTGAAATGCCACTGTAATGCACACATAAAATAGAACTTGAAAATGTTGTCTAGATCAAAGTAAACCTTGTTGTCTAGATGAAAGTAAACCTTTTCTCCTTTAAGTTTTTCTTCTATGGCCTTGTTGAGCAGGTTGCACTTTCAACTACTGGACTCAACTGACATTAGCCTATGAGCTTGCATGAAAGACTGTATTCTCAGATCACATTATAGAATCTATAAACAGCAGACTAATGTCTATTGAAAGTATGTCTAAAGCAGTTTACATTATATTAAGAAGCGTATCTTACCAGCATTCTGCATGGGCTGGCCGACAAAAGACAGGTTGAGTTTGTTTAGCTGCTGGGCTACCTGGGCGCCCAGTGAATTCACAGCGGCATTGTTAGCATTGCCAGTGTTGTTACTCTTCCCTTGATTGCTAGGGGGTCCAGACGTGCTACCACTTCTTTGGTTGTAGCTGTTTGGCGACGGCTTCCCGAAGTCTTTACCGTAGTCTTTGCTCCCAAAGTCTTTGCTGTAGTCTTTCGAGAAGTCCTTTCCAGCCGGGTCTTTGCCGTAGAGGTCCTTGTCTTTTTGCGGTGCCGAGGACGACGACTGCTGCTGCTGACCGCCGAACGACTGAGGTTTACCGATCTGATACTGCTGCTGCATTTGCTGCATCAGATGCTGCTGCGAGCCGCTGCTTTGCTGCTGTTGTTGCTGCTGTTGACTGGGCTGCGAGCTCTGGTACAAACTCTGTCCTAGGCCACCTGTTAGGCTCCCGTTGCTGTCCGAGGACGGGTGTCCTAGGCTTCCAACCAGCGACTGTTTTCCGATCAGCTGGGACGTTCCCAGTGATGGCTGCTGGGAGTGCTGCTTGGAGCTGGTCCCAGATGAGTACTGAGGATAGGACATGGTGCTGGCACTGGTGTAGGTAGGCTGGAAGTTGGAGTAGGACTGGGAGGGCGCAGACTTCACCTGGAAACCAGCAGAAACCTTTCTGGGTTAAAGTATGTGGTGCTGATTGGATTAAGGCAACACTAATTGGGTGCTCTCTAACCTAGAACTGCTCTGTTAATTGGCTTGGGCTTCATCTGCACTCTTCCACCGGTCAGAGAAGTGCAAATGGCACACATAGTATGCCTTAAAGTGCTTCCAATTCAGAAAGTTAAATACAGCAGGCCCCCACCTCACCTGTTTCGAGTTTGCATTACAAAGGTAAAGTTGCTTCACAGATTGATATTACCATATTACCATTACCTTCTAATAAGGCCACCCTATTTTGCTAAGCAACTGTAGTCACATTAGAAAGGTGAAGGTGACCAATAGCGAGCGAGAACGAAATGCATTCATAATAGTGCGGACAAAGATTTTGGCCACATTAGAGGTAGTCACGTCCTTTATGATATAAAGTAGAATAGTATGCCAGCAATCCTTTTTTCTTAAAGTACAATTAGTGTAACCCCCACTGCACCAACCTGAGAGGCACTAGATGCCTGCTGTTGTGATCCTGTTTGCGATGACGGCTGCTGCTGCTGTTGCTGGCTGGCAGGTTTAAATGGCGGCGCGGCCTTGTTGAACTGCGTCTGTCCTCCAACAGGTACGGCCTGCATGGGGAGCCCCACCCCCTGGGGCTGCCCGCCGAATCCTGTGATTGAGAACTGGGCGGGGCCTGTCATCTGCTGTATAGGACCCTGGTACAGAAAACACCATAATGAAACCACTCCTACGCAACGTGTGCTAGAATATTTTTGGAGCTTTTTACAGGAATCCCAAAACACAACCATGACTTACAGACCGAATTTCTAGTGACTGCATGTTCAATATCTTCAGAGCTTTTTACAGCATTCCAAAACCACGATCATGACTTCAAAAGACTGAATTTCCAGTGACTGCTTTAGATGTACACAAGTACTGTAGATTTCCAGGTGAACAGTTGTCCCCCTCTAATAAGGCCACCCTGTTTGCTAAGAAACTGTGCACACCTTAGTAATAGCAGGAAAGATTTTGGCCCCATTCGAGGTGTGGCCTCTATAGGGAGTGGCCACTATGAGAGGAAGCATCATACAATGTAGTTTTGTGTTAGTTTTTCGGTATTTTCATGATTATGTACAGACCTGTATGTTGGAGGACGCGGCCTGCTGGGCCTGGTAAAAGCCAGTCTGCTGCAGAGGGGGCTGCATGGAATAGCTGAAGGAGGACTGCGTCTGTACGGGAGGCAGACTCTGTACCGGGGTCCTGGAGGTCAAATGCACTGTAGTCAGCAGATATACAAAACACTTATCAAACTACAGTGAAACCTGCATGTTCAGTGTTATAAGACCACGTCACCATTAAGACCAGTTTAAGTCCTGTGGGTGGCTTCAATATCCTGAGGTTCTACTGTATATATTTCCAAACAGAGACCACACACAGTGCAGGGCCGAGTAGTCCTCCAAGACTTTCACTTAGTCTTTACCACACTATTAGTCAAAAGCTTTGTTTGGACTAGAAATTCTCAATTCTGGGCAAGATGTAATTAAATGGTAAAACTTCCTTCACAAACGGCTAGCTTGTGGCTGAGACATCGTCGAGCCTGTATAATAATGGATTCTGCGTTTGCTCAGATTCAGCGTTTAATCAGACAGAAATCATTGGATTGACAGATTATTTTGCATTCATCACTGCAAACACATAATGCGGAATTACAAATTCTTATAATGCAAATACCAAATCATTTATCACCAAATCAAAATCTCACATGTTTCACAGAAACCCCTGTCCATAATTTGCCCCCCTACCTCTGTCCAACAATCTGAGAGCCGATGACATTCTGTGCGAGTGTCACCGTTGGCGCGGGTGCCGGTGCTGGGGCCGGCGGAGGCTGGTTGGTGTTGATTGGCTGTCCTGGGTCATACTGGACGAACATCTGTGAGGGCTGTAGGGACGAGTTGTTCACCAATCCCCCGTACTGAAGCATGGTCAACGGGTTGCTCTTCTGACTGCTGGTCGACACTGAATAGAACAGACACCAGACGTTTAAAGTCCGTGCAACTATAACAGTAACTTTTTCAAAACCTGTACACTTCTGCCTGAACTTAAATTTCAATATATCTGAACCTGTCACCAAAGACTACCTGTCTTTAGGTACAATATTTCATGGAGAAAGGGACTGTTTTTACAACAGGTGTTTCAGTATCATTACATTAATTTATCCTATGTTTATACACAATAATAAGCCTAACAACACGTTTAACATAGAATATTCATGTATCGTAGAAATTTGTTTTAGAAACTATGTATGGGCCTAATAGTTCAGGAAAACATGCTGAGATTTAATAATAGTGCCATAAATCATTGCATATATGCCAGGATAATTAATCATTTTCAGGCATGCCTGAATGGGGCCCCCTATTCTGGGCAGTTCAATACCCAATGCTGACTTACAGAAAGGGCTCTGAGCAGCAGAAGGCGGCTTGATGGCAGTCGACATCAGCGATGAATTCTGAGAGGAAACCATGATGGTGTTTGGCTGCGGTTGCTGCTGTTGACTCGGCTGCTGTGATTGCCCGAATGGGCTCCTGTAACTGGGCACCTGATTGGCTGTCGGCTGGTACAGGTCATTTTGGCCCGGCGTGGGCGCGGCTTGCAGGAACAGGCTGGGCTGGCTAAAGGCAGCCATCTGGGGTTGTGCTGCCGGGGCCGGGGCCTGAGTGAGGCTGAACCCGTAACTCGGCTGGTTGTACTGCAAGGGCAAACACGGAAAGGATGTTGTTCCGGTTTTATTTGAACTCGGGTGTAGAAACTGATATCATCGACGGTATACAGTGCACAGGCGAACAACAATACCGTACTAACCTCTTAAACAAAACGGCCTGCTGTGATCTATTTCATTTCCAGCTAGTCTTAGGTACATTTCATTTCTACTTTTATTCAGCACTGGGCCAAAAATCTGCAGGAGGCATGCATAGCAGCGTGCTCTAAAGACCATCTGTATGTAAAGACCATCTGCTTATAAAGACCACATTTTATGGGTCCTAAGGGCCTACTTTCCATGTTGTTGAACCTGTACATAAAGACCACCTGACAGGTGTAATAAGGACCACATTATTGGTCCCTAGGGTGGTCTTTAGGTACAAGTTTCACTGTATTTTTTTTTTTCGTTTCTGAGCTTACCCGATTTTCTTGCCCCAGGAGTTGACTGGACACCATAGGGAATGGGTTATACTGTGGAGTGGACGAGGCTTGTGCCGCTGGCGTGATAATAACCTGCTGTGTAGGAGGGCTGGGGATGTTGGGTAACGCCATGTTCATCATAGTAGGGGAGTCCGTTGATGACGACATCTGAAGCTGCGGCTTCACTTTACACACGTTACTGCTCTGATCAGGGATGGCGGCCTTCACGACTTTAGTCGGGTCCATCACGTAGGACGCCAATGCCTGACTGACGCTGATACTGACGCTTTCAGGGGTGTGATGTGTCAGCATGCTATTGAAATCGGCTGCTTCTGCGCGTAGGGGTCTCGAGGATGGCTGTGGCGGTACGCTTGCTTCCACGATGCTGACACTCGTGGATTCGGGGTGAGCGTGGGTGGCTTGGATTAGATCCACTGGGCTCACTCGGCTCTCTTGAACCGTACTGCTGAACGAGCCGAAGGTGGAGGAGGATATAACGGGGTCGTCGACAACGGATACCGTGGCAGAACTGCTGGGGAGAGGGCTCGTTGTGCTGTTCATGGTGCTAAAATAGGAATCACAAGTCACACAGAGCATGAGAGAGTGCATATAGATTAGTACCTGTATACCTGATATGAGTAACCATTTAATGAATCAAACAAACTTCAAACTATTCACGTATTCAAGCTGAAAACCTGCATAATTTAAGAACCTGATCTTGATGGTATACAATCTAAAGCACAAGTAGTAGGAGTGAGCTCTTTACGGAATTTGGGGTTGGTTAAAAGATAAATCCTAAAATCTGCAACTCATCTTATGCACAGAATAAACCACCATGGTTGATGTGGTGATTTAGTGGACTTTCTCTCTAGATTTTATGGAGACAATTCCTGTGATGCTCCCTTCAGCCTACCCCACTTACACCTGAGATATCTCTTGTACATCTGTTTCCACTGAAGATCCTTTTTCGTGCACATGCCCACATTTCTTTTCCATTATGAGAAAGTTCACTTCTTGTATTGTTTCGAGTCCCACTGAACAACCACTAACCTGTGCTCAAACCGCGACGATCCAGGCTGGAAGTTTTCCCAGACATTCTTTGCCTTGGCGAGTTTCTGTCCGAGATCGTCGGTTGCCGGAGACACCGGAGTCTGCATTGCAGAGCTGGGGGTGGACACCGTGTCAGAAGGCATGGGTAGAGGTTCTGGGGCGTCCCCGACCAAGTTTGGCGCAGACAAGCTGGCTTCTGGGTTCTTGGTTTCCTCGGAAGAAATCTTGTCCTCCGTGACCTCCGTAAGTGTGGCTAGATCTGCGTCGTACATGAAGCTGAACTCAGACGGATTGTCACCCTTGACGGGAAGAAAATTGACCAATATTAATGTGACAATTTTATATTACCACTATGGGAAGAAATGGCAAAGGGGGTTTTCTGGTTGTACATGTATTTATTGCAGTGCCAGCTCAGGTTAAGAGAAGTAATCATGAGCATCATTGGATTGACAGATTATAATTCAAATCATCACTGCAAGCACTGATTTCACACACATGTTTACATGCAAACTTTCATTTTTGCCAAAAAAATTCAGGCTCTATTCTTCAGGATATATAGCAATAAGGTGCATATGGTATCTATACCTGTATGTACACAAATAGCCTGAAGTAAAATTTGCACTTCATGCCAAGACTTCACTTTGCCAGGTGCTTCAGGTGCTTCTTAAAACTTTTAATTCAACTATACAGTCTTATCAATAAGTTGCGTCAATGACATTTACCTTGAATTTGAAGGGATCCTTGTTGAAGCTGGCCGGTAGCTGAATGGGGTCCACAGGGCTTGGTGCGTTCTTCAAACCTTCACTAGCTGTCGTTTGGCCGTTTATTTCCGGTTTCTTCACTACTTTGTCCGTGTCTGGTTCTACCACAGGACCAAACGGTCCGGTCTCGTTCAAGCTCCCAGTCACACTCTCAACACTGCGGGTCTGTGGTGAAAAGCAGTTCAAATTCTATATAAACTGCGATCAGATTCTTTCGTATCAATGCATGAATAGGGAGACAGTTATTAGACAACTTAAATTTCACCCACCCCCCCACCCCACCCCCTCAACCATAAAGAAATTTCCCAAGTCACTCCTGCCATATGCATTCTGTATATCAAATAGTCGCATAATTACTGAGGCAGTGCATTAACTGATAGAAATACAAAACCATACTGAAATACCTTCTTATACTATTACTGGCATTTGCGTCATGCTTAAGATTTTGTCTCTGTGGACTTGCTTTTTATACTGCATTCTCGCATCACCAAACCAACGTAAGTTCTCTATTCACCTTACAAACAATCGGGTTTTCTACGCTTAATATCATTAAAGAACTTAATTCTCATCTGGTAACTGTTTTTTTTAATTTAAATTCTCAATGACAAGTTTAGAAGAATGAGTTCAGTATTTAGTTATCTAGAGAACTTTTCAATGCTTAAGATCAGCTTGCGATATTTTAAATTCTGCATACCTGCCCCACTCTTACCTTGGGTTGTCTCTGAGGTTTAGGGGGTTCCACGGCCTGAGTTTCCACGCCAGGCTTCATTCCCAGGCCCTGGCTCTCACTGTGTAGGGACTCGGGAATCTGGAAATAATACAATCCAATGTGGAGTTTATTTCGCTCCGGTTCCTTTAATTCCCGATTCGGATTGTAAGCCAGACCCATACATGCCCTACTACCTTTTAACAGAGTCTGACAGCAAATTCTATGCATTAAAACTTAGTTACAAGCAAAAAGAAAGTCTCTTTGCAGTATTGCTGAAAACTCAAACTTTCGGTATCCTGAATATCTTTAATTTATGTTTTGTCACGGGTATGACCAGGAAACTTGTATTGACCAGCAATATATTATTGTGACAACTACCCTTTCAGCAAGACCTATTCTACATCAATTTTTGGATTTTTACCACATCTATTTTCAATGTTAGCACTCCTATCAAAGTTTCAGTCACCAACCTTTTTCATAGTTTCCTGGTTCTCGGTGGCTGCCTTCAGTTTATTTTCCCCACTGGGTGAGCTACGAGTGGACGATCCCGCGGAATTCACGTTCTCCGATATGTCAATCCCACTGTCGTGCTGGTCGCCCTTGTCGCTGAACTTCACATCGTGGGGTATGGAGACGGTCGGAGCAGCAGTGGCAAGGCTTACAGGTTTGTGCCAGGCATTGGGGGGCTTGGCAGGGGCCATCTGACTCATGTTGAGGAACTTGCCAGAAATACTGGATGCTGCTGGGCCTGGAAAACACAGTAATGTAACATTTACATACTGTACGCGATGGACCAAACCATTCCTTTTGAGACTCACTGCAATGCAACTTTGTCTTTCTGGATATTTTCACACAAAGATATTTCATTGTACAATTATTTCTCCAGGTTTTTTCTCATCATCAAGTGTGACCTTCAAAAGTTTGACAAGTGGTGGCGTTCATATCCCGTGTTTAGAAACCATTTTATCCGCAAGAAAGCGGCGATTCTAAAGTGTGCTCAAGTTCTGTGGAAAGCCATCAGTTTGATGTTTCCGCAAAAGATTTCAGATTAACGAGATATTGCCATCATGTGGCTGTCGGCACAGAACCCGAGCGGTCTAAATCAGGTTTAACAGAGGAACAGTACTTAGATTTTTCACGCCGCGTATCTAAACAGGTGCCTAAAACAATGGATACTGGCCTTCTAATCTTACATCATTTATTTATTGACAAAAAGTTGTTTCGTATCTTTCCCAAGCCTACACCAAATGTCGCACATTTCTAACTTAACCACTAGCAATTTCTGGCAAATGGGCAAATGGCTATATTGATTTTTTTCATTCTGCTTCTCATGTCTGCTTTAACATGTATGACATAAACTGCTCTTTATTTTAATTTCAAACTAATCTGCCTTTTTTTGTCAGCCAGCCATCAGTTATATTTCTCCTCAGCAGTAATAGGATTAACGAGATATAAACATCACGTGGCTGATACACACGGACCCAAGAAATCCAGACATAGAACTAAATTTTGCACTGGTGTCGAACTGAAAGGTTTGTTTTGATAGAGTTCTTATCTATTATCATTCTCAGGGCTCTGTGATGCCTTGATGACCTCTAAACATGTGATAGAAGGAGTACCCTTTATGCCAAGTATTCAACGACTGATATAACCCCTCTGCTCCCAACCCCATACTCACTTCTGGTCTCCGATTGGCTGCTGCTGTGCGGTTGCGCCGCAGCTTTATCGTCAGCCTGTCCTTGCAGTTTTCCACTTCCAACCGGTTCGACCGGTATGTTGCTGGCCATCTCGTTATCCCAGTTTTCAATTCTGTGTAGCGTATCTTGCTGCACAGGGACCGACTGTTGTTCCTCGGCAGGGGGCTCCCAGTGCTCAATCGGGGTGGGTTCCTGCGGCAGACCGTTAGTGGAGGATTTTTCTTTCTGTTCTCTTTGCTTGGCAAGGCGCGGCGGCAGTTTACTCAGGCGCTTCTGTTCAGCTGACGACACACCACGACCCTTTTGACTCTGGAAGGAGTTCCATTCAAAAAGAGTTCCATTCAAAAAGATTTATCAACAAACAGTGGATTTTACCTTCTTTGGTTTTATCATGTTTATGCTACTTTTAAATCTTTTCTTGAGCTCCCACAGCAAACCCAATAAACATATCACAGAACCCTATATCAAAGTAAAACCGCCTGGAAGGGGACCATCGTAAAATTAAGAGTCAGTGGGTAAGTTTAGCATTGCCTGTGGATGCTTTTCATTTTAGGGGGCAACAATTAAACACCCAAAAGAAGAATTCCTAAGCCTATGGGGGAACTTAGAATTCTTAAGCCTGGGAATGAACTTAAAAGTTAACTAACCATGGTTACCACTGCTTTTTCCATTCTTATGATTAACTAAGAACTTCGATATTTGTCAGCCTTTGTGAATAATTGGTGAAAGCCATCAGGAAAGTGGGTGATGGATCGTCTCAGCACTGCATTTCTGCTCAGTGTGTGCAAAGCATCATTTGGCTTCCATTCCACTATTTATATGATCAAAAGGACTTTTTGAGGATGAGAGCTTTCTTTGCCGATATCCAGAGGCAAGGATACATAATTTCAAGTGTTCATTCTCATACTTGGGCTTACACAAAATGAAGTCTATGGCATCCAGCTTGTTATGGCATCCAGCTTGTTAGACAATTGTCTATCTAGATGACACACACTTTCAATTTAAAATGATCTTGAGGATGTATATTTTTTATTATATTTATATGTTGAAAGTGTGAATAAACTTTCTATCTTCTATCTAAGTCCAGACATTCAGCCAAGTTTATGACTGAAGCACTAGTATAGGGTTATGGTACGATGTTCCAGAAATCAGTGAACATACCTTCCCCAACGCTTCTTTCTTGTCTTTCCGTGAGCTGCTGTTGGCTGTTCCCCCCAGCTGCTGCCCCCCACTCGTCTGAGCAGCTGCTGCCAACATCATCTCCACTTGTTTCTTCTGGGCTTCCTCCGCCGCCGCTTTCTGTTTGCTCTTCTGCGCCTTCCGTGATGTCACTTCCTGGAAGCCCTCGTTCGACTCGTATAAAAAAGCCGGGTCATCAATGGATACTTCGGGTTGGTCGTCGATCACAACTACACCTGGTGGGGAAGTAAAGGTAAAACTTTTAAACAAGGGAATCATATATTTTTTTACAGTGGACCTTATCTTAAAGGACAGTCTATACAGAGGACACCCACCATGTCACCAATGTGGACAGACCTATTTTGGCAGAAGGAATGAACCTACTGGGGGGGGGGGGGGTGTTGGGGTTGGAGGGACTACTTTTGGGGTGTAATGTTTTCCCCGTTTCATGTGTGGAGAGTTACGGGGTATAAGGCAGTTTCCTATAAATCCAACTGAGGAC
>JAAUYG010163447.1_pt1 | contig 11595 bp, 13 predicted proteins | sample 7278091 | NCBI WGS metagenome assembly JAAUYG01 (sample SAMN14350201, study PRJNA611818) | marine sediment metagenome | isolation source: surface marine sediment (0.6m) | place: French Polynesia: Moorea | collected 2018-08 | reverse complement strand
TTGCTGAAGACAAGGCATGAAAACTTGATTGATCAATTTGTGGTGGAAGTATAAAATTACACGTGACTCCAGATGACATTTGGTGGGACACTCTTTGTGAGATGAATCCCATGAAACACAATCAAAAATCTTTTTTTTCTCTCTCTCTCTCTCAAAACCCAAAGTTCCTCATAATTGCAACAGTCAAGGGGTCCACTGGACAGACAGATCAACGTCTTGCGTCCGGGGTGAAATGAGCAGCAGTGCTTTGGGTGTAGCTGCAGCTGCATTCGTACAAGTTTCAAGTCACATGCAGGACGCCACCACCCCCCCCCCAACTCTGCTCTGGAATTCTGAACAGAACTCAAATCCAAATCAAGCATGGACTGTTTGTTTCTTGGGACGTTTCACTTTTCTTTTGTCTTCTTTGTGGGTTTTACTAAGAGGATGACTTTCGGGAAATTCGAACAGTCATCTGCACAACCGGAAAAAGACTGACTGAGGTGAAGGTCCACAGGTCCTTATCAGCAAAATGATGCGGAATCACTTCGTGACAAAGTCCTGCGTATTTTTCGTGAGCGTCATGGGGAAATACTGCACACTCTGAACTTTGACAATTGCATTCTTGCCCCTATTTGGTTGTCATAGAAACGGGGAACACGCAACAGATGGACAAATAGGGATGTACATGACAACACTGCATCGCTTTTACATCTTGGCTGTGTGTATTGTGAGCAATAAACCTCTCACATAATGCCCCGTTCCCTTTTGCACAGTACCTGCCCAATGAAGCAGTAGATTTCAATTAGTGTTCTGTATGCGGCTGCGCGAACCTGACGTGAGATAAGCCGGAGAAGATGCCTCCCTTTCACCGTCCCCTCCGAACCTCAATCTAAGCCGCTGCTACTGGGTCTGCTCTGTATGGCACACATGTCTCTGTTCTTGAGGAGCAGCTTAAATGGCCATGGCACGATTAAATTAAACCTGTTATCCTGGCTTGCAGCCTCTTGGAGAAGGGGAAATCTCTCTTGATCCTGGTGTCATGTGGGAAACCTGCAGAAAAGGTTGTGATCATCAGCTGTGTGAAATGAGGTGACAAATGCAAAATTAAGAAATAAAATCCAGCTGATGCGATTTTAATTTGATCTGAGATTTTGGTGCGGTAGATGTGATGCGAGATAACACGGTCACACCTGTTTTGATCAATGAGGCGTCAAGATGAAATTCAATGGACGCCCAGCTGCTGCGGCTGCTGAGCATTTCAGACGCTAAGGTGACGAAACTGCACAGAAAGACTCGTCACAAACGAGCAGCAATCACGTACATCATACACGGCAATGTGTTGCACCTGCCTGACTTCTGACTTCTCTCCCAAGTTGAACACTTCAAAGCGTTTGGAAACAAGTTTGATCAGGTGACGAAAGGAACACACTTGAGCAATGTCATATTTCACGCCTTGCTGAAGAGGAAAAAGCCCCGCGAACCATGAATCCAGTTGCTGATCGTCCTCAAGTGGGCGTTCTCGCTGATGTGGAGGCAGTTACACACCCAAATCGCTTATTTTAGTCTGTGCGTAACACAAGTGTCGTCACAACACGAAACAAATTGGATATTTTTGCCGGGGGATTTCTAACAGTGTTCTCAGCTTCAAGCACAATTAACTTACAAGCTGCTGTCGCCTAATTGGTTCTATTTACTTGCAAATCGAAGCTACATAATTTAGCTGTCCCTGTTGTGCTGTCAGATGTGTCTTCCTGGATGGAGAGTGTGTTTCCAGTGCTTGTGTTCGCGGAGGTATTGTCTTTTTGTGATCCCAGTGCAATGTGAAAAGTGGGAATCCCAAAGACGCGGCAACACACGAGGATTTTGTTAGGAATGTTCGAAGTATTATTGTGTGTTGCTTCCCGGCAAAGATGTGTGAAATGGAGTTCCTTTCGTGATGTTCTGGGCCTACCTAAATCTCAGGGCTGGCTCTCGCAGGAATTCCTCCTTCTCTCAAGTATGCAGTTTCACAGTACGACCTAACTGGATTGCCTTCATATGGGGAACATGAATAAAGGCCTCGCGCTGAGCCTGCAACACAGAGACCTGAGCCTCTGCAGTAGAATGAGTAATTACTCGACTAAACTCCCTTGGCAGATTCACTCTCATTACCCGTACAGCTTGCGTAATTACTTCACAGTTGTCCCTGTCCTTGTGTGACGTTCGGCTTCCGCGCGGCTCGCTGTCACAAATCCTGCTACACAAAAACGGCGCAGTGTGGATGGCGGTGTCAGTGAGGGCCGGTGAAGACAGTAATGAACAACCTGCAACCAGAACTTTAGGGAACAGCCTGTTTGTGTTTTCACAAGTGGTTTGTAAGTGAAAGTGACTCTGCTTCAAAACCACTGTGTTTGGAGAGCGCTCGTGGAACTGTTCTGTTCGTTCCACCAATGAGTTGATGATCAGCCAGTCACAATTTCCCACAGTGTCTTGAAACTATTAACATTGTTCTTGCGTTGCCGTGCTGGATGTACTGGGACCGTTGTGACAGATTCACTGAAAAGACAAGCAAAGCCGCGCGATTGTTTCAAGCACATACATGGATTCTTGAAAACCTGCGACAAGACCCAGTCCTCCATCGAGCGACTGCAGTCCGTCGGATATGTCGAGGCCTCCTTGGTTCTCAATGCGCTGTCTGGCATACGTAAAGGATGCGTAATGATCTTATCTCTGGTTGATACCCCATCTGCTGATCTGTCGGTGTCTTAGGTAGCTGCAGAGGACAGCCTTTGTCGTGTATGATCTATCAGCTGCTGTGGTGGTAGCAATTTCCTAGACCTCAGTGAGTACCGCCCAGGGAATCGGGATTGCTGGAAGGAAACCGTAATAAAATCCGGCAAACGAATAAGGGCAGTTTGGGTGGGAGACAAGAAGATTGCGGTCTTGCGTGTTTCTCGCCTAGATTCACATGTCAACGTTGAAGCACAGCGGCATGTTGAGCTAATTTGCCTGCCTTTAAGCCACAGACATGAATACAGCTCTTTAGTAATTAATTAAAATACAGTTTTTGTTGTGCCTTGGGTACCAGATGTTTTGCATTCTCGTTGATTTGAAGAAAGATCTCAGTTGCCAGGTTACTTTCGAGTGGAAACTCACAACGGAGTTTAGTCACTCCGGACGCAGTTTGACCTCGTCAGGAAGTATCTACCGGATTTTCAGCGGTGAAAATATTTGTTCAAATGAAAGGTGATGGTGGAAATGAGACGATTGCATTCCAAACGGACGATGAGAATTGGCTCGGAGGTTCGCCCTCGCATAGCTTCCTTCCGCCAGAGTCAACTAGCACTTAACTCATTGATTGCTTGTTGAGCCTGCAGACCTGCAGCATGCATATACAACTGTCTGTTCTAATTCCCCGCAAACCGTCTGTACAGTCCGGTTTCGTACCTTGCAGCGCTCTGGAATGACGATGTCCGTTTGTAGTTATTTGGAAGGAAATGACTCAGATGGCTTCCGCGTCCTCGGCAATCAACCACCAAAGGCAGCAAGGGATTCCTCACATCAATGATAAATGAAGTCTCGTTGGTTGTGTCTTGAGAAATACAGCAGGTTATTTTGACATGGATTTTACCTGTTTGGTATCAATTCGAGTGGATGTGGGGAATTTGTGTGGATCCACCTTCTAAGACGGCAGCTTTTCGCCTGTTCAGGAACTTTCGAAAACAGTTCATTGGAAAGGAAAGCACATTGGCGACGCATCAACAAAAAAATTGGGACAAAATGCTGCAATTTTCAGCTCTCACAGTTGATTGCAAATTTCATCAAGTAAAAGGCCGCCCTTCATTTGCCAAACCTCTGTGAGCGCAGGTTGTCATGCAGCAGGGCCCTTGGGCATCACTCAACATGTTTTTCTCTTGCACATTTTGGAACTTTTCCCCCCCAAAAATGTCACGCCTGATTCATTCTGTCATTGTTCACTGAATGAGGTATCACCATTTATCTTTGCAGGGAAGGAAGTTAGGCAACCAATCAAGATGTCTCGACTTATCGGAACATTGTTCCTCTTTGCTTGCGTTTGGTACACGAACGCCCAGACAGACAGTGAGTAAAACTCATCTCCTTTTCGGAACATAGTTAAAAAATTCTCAATCGAAAAAGCCAGACGTCGAAACAATTAAATTCAAACTGGTAAAATGGCATGCTGTGAGGAAAGATTCTGCAAAATGTAAAAAACAGTAAAAATAGGCATGACGAATTTTCAAGCAGTCTTGTTTTCCTGATTGTTCCTTCTTTCGGGAAAAAAACAAAGGCATGAAAACGGGTTTCTGTAAATATTGCACTTCTCTGGGCATTCCGACTCCTCATTTGGCGTCATTTTCGGAAAGGCAAATAAAATGGCCACAAAAAAAACAAAAAAAACATGCAGAGTCGGAATGTCCAGATAGATTTCTGTTCAAATTTTGAATTGAAGTAAGATTCCGCATGAAAATATTTGGGAGTTGGCCACCTATTTCCTTTTGTGTGCAACTTGTCAAGGGCATAAAGTGTGAAATTAACACAAGTCTTGTGTGCTTGGAGTTTCGAGTTGTGGTCAAGTGCGAATTACTTGGTAAAAATGCCTTCCTGTTGGGGGGGGGGGGACCTGAACCACATTTTGAGACACGTCTTCTTTGGAAGTGTTGCTGTAAAACAAAGGTCGTTTCCCAAATGCACACCACCCCCCCCCCTCGCTAATAAAACGAGTGCTCTTTCTCAGCCTTCTGTGGATTTCTCCATCTTGCGTTCAAGTGAATTTGAGTCTTACACATCCAGACATTGATGTCTTGATTCGGCGGAAATTCAGACCAAAAAAAGTTTCCAAAAGTTTCCAAAACGGGTGGCTTTTTCACAACTCCTTGTCGGAATATCATTGGGGAGCAAAGTTACTTTTGGAGGCTCTAAGCAACAAACCTTACTCCGTTGGACTTCGTGTGACAAACGAACAATCTCTTTGACACAGGTGACCCGGCAGTGACAGACACTGATGGTAATTTCCTTCTTTTTGAACCGAAAATCGTGTACAAATTTTGATGTAAAATGTGTAAATGTCCAGTGTTTAATCTGTATTATACTTGCCAAAGTCATTTGCTTCATGTTTTACTCAGGATTCCCATACAGAATCACACATTTTCCCAGTTTGTCGAGTGTATGGGAATTCTGCTCTAGATTTTGTAGTGTAGTGCTTCTCCATTTATATTCATTCACACAATCAATATCCAGGGAGTCTTCTTTCCCAGCCTAAATATCAGTTGTTTACCCTTCAGTTTTTCCAACTCTCCCCCCTCAGAATGGTTTGTATTTGTTGGATTTATCGGTTCCTTGTTTTCTGATTGTGACAATTGGTATCCGCCGGATATTTTCCCGGCTTAGTTCACCAAATTCTGCTTAGGTTTTCAGTCTCAACCTCGATGGGCCTCGTTTGTTGGATTTGCTGTTCTGTGTTGTGTTCCATGTTTTCTGACAATCGCAGACCTGTGGAGTTTACAGACCATCTCTCCAAATTAATTTCGTATTGATTTATCTGACAACTTTGAAGAATCATCATTTCCATTGAGCAAAAATGGGTCAAAAGCCGCCTGTGTTTTTGGTTTCTCTGGTTGACCTTTTTCTTTTATTGAGATATCAAATGAATGTTTTGTTTTGTCCTGGTTGTTGTTTTTGTTTATTTTGTCCCCACAGCTTTTCTCAAGAATCCGTGAAATTACCCTACGTTACCTACCTTCCGTTGGGTTCCGTTATCTGTTCACCTGTTGGTTTTAGGATTGAGATCTCCCGTGTTTTTAGGTGCAACAAGATTGAAGCAATGTTTGAAAATAATGTGTACTGACTCGAACAGTTTGGTCACAAAACACTTTCCAATTTGTACGCACCGTTCTGCCATGCAAACAAACTAATCAAGCAATTGTGCGAATTAAACTGTTCTGATCAAATGGACCAAAGGCTCATTTCATTGAAACATGCAAATCAATATTTATTTGCATGTCAGAAGAACTTGCAAGAAATGAGGACGTTTGTTTTCATTTGTCTCGGAGATGCGTTGCTAACTTCGCTCACAACACGCCTGGCTTGCGCTCGATCCTTAGCTTTTGTGTGAATTGCTTCACCACCACCTTGCAGCATGACAAAACTTAATTACTTATGCTCTGTAAGATTTAAGTAATTAAATATTTCTGCTTTTTCATTTTTTGCCATAATTCAACAACAGATACTGGGAAGTGTAAGTAAATGTGGTGACCACGTTGTTTTCATAGCGATATATACTTGGTGTTGAATCTATCTATTTGTCTGTGTTGTTTGAAACTTTTTGCCACAGGGGTGAAATTTGTTTGACAATTCAAAGGAAAATAACTTTCGACGCAAAACGAACATTCACCTTGGCAGAAGTTTCCACTTTTCTGTTCTTCCAAATTGTTTCACAGGTGTAGTGTGTTGAGAATCAGTGTCACTTGTGGTCATTTTCTGTTGTCATTTGTCTATTTTTCAGTGGATTTATCTTCTTTCTTTATTTTCGATGATGATTTGCTGTTTTTCACTTCTTTTCACTGACTCAGTTGGTCGGATAGTGGGGACGTTGAAGAAAAAACTAACCCTTCGTCTTCATCATTAACACACACACAAAAAAGAAAAAGCTGGAGTTCATGAAACGCCACAGTTTGTAGTTCTATAGACAGTCGTGGTGTTGGGAAATGCGTAGAAACCATTCACCCCACTAATCAGATTCTACCAAACTCAAATAGATCACTAAGAATCAAAATTTTTCATAATCACGTGTCGTCTTCCTTTGGACGCTTATGGGGATGAATTCTGTTTTGTGTAATTTGTACACCTTGTACGTTTATGTTTTATCAAAAAACGTCTTTCTACAATTTGAAAATGTTGCCACCAAAGCAGAGAATTGTCTCTGAAAACGAGCGCAATTTTTAACGCCACCCGTTGTTTCAGTCCCAAGTTCCAAATTTCTTTCGTGGTGTGGCATGTTCAAACGTCCATCAAGCGGATCACTGCACTTCTACAATGACTCTGGTATCACACGTTGGTCGGAAAGTCGCTGCCATAAATTTGAGGACATGTTCGTGTTCTGAGAAGCCGTTGAGACTTTTGTGTGGAACATTTGAACGTGGCACGTTGACTGACTCTTGTTTTGTTTTGCTTGCAGTACGTCTGCCGCCCAGCATTTCTGGAAGTCCCCTGGGTCCAGAAGATGTCTTGCTGGAGTACTTCGAGACAGAGGATAGCATTGTTTTGCACTGTAAAGCAACAGGCGTACCTGAACCAGAGTAAGCACAGTGTTTTCACATTTTTCCTTTTTATCAAGCGCGCGCCCTGTTATTTGGGCACTAGGGCGTCTTCTCACGTCAGCAAGTTGCGGCAAACCATCGGACAAGACGCAATCACTAGAAAGGAAGACAAGGAGTCACTCATCTCAGTCTGCCTGTGTTTTCATTTCAGGATAGATTGGTTCAAGAACTCAAACGACGGAAGAGGAGACCAGCGCGTCGATCTGAACAGGCGCAACGTGGAGATGCGGGATGACGGTTCACTGGAGATCACCTCCATGACGAGCATCGACGAGGGAGACTATCACTGCACCGCCACGAACATCAACGGCAAGGCCATGTCCATCAGCGCCAAGCTCGTCAAAGCAGGTCAGCCAGAGTTCTGCGTTTGCTCCCATGTGCCGTGAGCGGGGAGTTTTGCTTGCTCCTGAGTGTTGGATGAAATGTGTCGCTCCCAAACCTCTCTCTCTCTCTCTCTCTCTCTCTCTCTCTCTCTCTCTCTCACACACACACACACACACACAAACGAACACTTACGGGACCTTTTCCTGAGTCTGATTTCAAGTAGCTCAGCAAGTGTGTGAACCCAAAACTACAAACGGTTACATTTTTGCATGTGATGCTGAATTTTTCTCTGGCATTTGCACCAGTTCGGAAAATCTGAGAAAATGAATCGCTGTCATCGCGGTTCCCTATCATTGATACGCGTGTTGCGTTGTTGCAGTTCTGGGTCGGTACCCGCAGACGGCGGTGCAGAGGTACAGCGGGGACGAGGGGCAGCCGCTGACGATCCCGTGCATGGAGGTGAAGTCCGTACCCGACGCCGCGTACAGCTGGGCGCTGGCCGAGACGGAGGAGGACGAAACGCCCAAGGGTCTGCAGCCCACAGACAGGCTCGTCGTCAGCCCCAATGGTCAGTTTTTAGACTGTGAAAGGGAACGTGGACAAAAATATCTGAGCGAAGGGCTTTGCACACTGTATATTTCACTCGCGCAGGATGATGCACACCAGAGGAGTCTCTGGTTCCTGTTTCGTTGACTGTGGCGTCTTGCTGTTGCAGGGTACCTGTATTTCGCGAACTTGCAGCCAGAGGACGCACGAGGAGGACAGTTGTACAAATGTAACGTGTTCAACGCCAATTTAGACATCACGGTTGGAGGCAGCTACGCCAGAGTGGTCGTTAACTCTGTCAGTGAGTGAAACATTTCCTTTTGAGAGCACTTTCAAGGGGAAGGTACCTCTCATCTTGAGGTCTTCAGGAATAGTGCTGCTAAATCTTCCATTTGTGGTGTCTCACATAAGGAACGAAAGTTCCGCTACTTTTTTGAGGGTCCCTTTCCACGAGTCGTCTTTGCCGGTGAGTAAATGAAAAGAACAGCAAAGTCACTGCTGTTGTTCTTTGCAGGTAACGTTCAGGATGTTCCGCCTCAACTGATGTTTCCGAAAGACAACAACCCGGTGGTCGCTGTGCTTGGAGAAAGCTTCGAGCTGAAATGTATTTTCAGCGGCCGGTACGCGTCCTTCTTTGTCTCGCTTTCAGTCCCCGTACGACACGTGAACTTTCCACCCTGAATCAATCGCATCTACATCATTCGTGCTCCTGATGTTTGCCGCCAAGAATTGAACCAGAAACCATGACAGTTGCATCTCACGCCGCTTGCTGCAAAGTAACAAGTGCTGAAATTTGTTTTTACACCTGTCAGTGAAGTAGATCTATCCATTTGACTATTTATCAAATGACTCCGCCCACTTTCAAATGTCCCCACCCAGTTGCCCATCACTTTTTGCGCGGAGTGTGAAGCTGCCTGTACGTGTTTCAGACCTGCACCAGCGGTGACGTGGAAGAAGAAGGGCGGGTCGCTTCCGGGCGGGCGCGCGGACGATCGGGCGGATGACGGTACTATGCTGATCGTGTCGGACGTTCAGTGGGGAGACGAGGCGGAATACGAGTGCACCGGCACCAACTCCCGCGGCATTCAGAGCCACACCATCACCGTCGACGTTCAGTGTATGTATGAGTTTCATCAAAATGAATGGGTCAGACCAAACTTGCTTCATTTGGTGGGTTGAGAAGCAGAAAAAGTCTTGATTCTCGCTCTCGTCTGTTTTGCAACTATTATTGAACATTGCACAGAAAAATTCTTCGCCTGATCCAGAAACAACCATTTGTGGTGACTGGTTTCCACCAAAAGGCCAGTCTGATTTAGTCATATTCCGATCGTAACGACACAGAACATGTGAGAAGTCAGGCCTTCACTGGTGCGAGTCCACCAGTGAGTCTTTATTGGAAGTCGTCAATTTGAAAGTGTATGGCAAATTTCCTTGCCGATTTGGCAAAGTATTACTGTATGAATTGAGGTGGACTCGCGGCGTTGAGTGCAGTTCAGGGTTTGCTTCATTGCAGCCAAACCTACTTTCATCGCGGACTCGGCTGTGGAACCGAGACGTGTGCTGCAGAACCAGAACGTGACGCAGGGAGAGAAGGCCGAGTTCTACTGCGAGGCGGACCCCAAGACGGAACCCACACCTCAGATCGACTTCATGATCAACGCGCAGAAACTGGACGGTAAGTGCTTGGCCCGTTCCGTTTTACGAGTGCAAAGGAAGCGTTGTATAGGTGCACGAGAAAAGACGTTTTGTGTGCCCATTGGAATGTTGTTTGTTGAAACGGTATTGTAGTGTTTTGTTCACAACCTGCAACCTGGGAATGGGAGGAGGTGAAGGATGTGAAGCAGTTCTGGGATTTTTTTTTTTTTTTTTTTTTTTTTTACGTCATTCTTCCCTTTTGGTAAATTAAGCGCAGTAGCTTCCGGATAAACGTTTCCCACAAAACACGAGCTTTCCAAAAGTGGAAGAATGACTTGTGCACCTCTGAATGTAAATCAGTTGGAATGGCACATTTTGTGTTTGTTTGGTAGTTTTGAACACAGCAAAAGACATTACTTCATTGTTAATTCTTATTTCAAAAAAAAACAACTCAATTATGCAGAAGGCAGTAAGTGGATTTTATTTTTCAGCGCATGTTGACATTTTGTCCTGCCATACTATTTTTGTACCACACACACACACGTGCAGTGTGGTAAAAAATGAAAAGAAACACTGATGTCACTGTTGAAATTCTTTCTCCATGGAGAGGGCTTTGTTCTCGAGCTCTCAATGGTGGCACCGGTTGTCTCTGTCGCTGCAGCAGGTGATACCTCTGATGCTTTTCACTATGCTTCGATGGATGTTGTTATTGTACATTTGTCTGCTCATTTTTAAGCGAAAACTTAGGTCGATGTGCAGAGCTGTCTGTTTTGATGGCATGGACAAAGCCAAAAAAAATCTTACAAAAAGGAGAAAAATGCGAGGTGTTTGTACATTGTACATGGTTATCAATTGACTGTTCTCGCTGAGACAGTTCAACCACAAAAAGCATGCTGTTGCCAATTTCTTGTCGACAAAATGACGAGAAATTCATCTTGACAGCTTGTGTCAATGATGCTTCGCTCACTCAAGAAAAATGTCTCGTTGCGATTTTTGCAATACCGCAGAATGAAACTGCAGCTTTAGTTCTTACGCCAGTTTATTCTTTCCCATCAGAGAAAGCTCACAGTCCCAGTTTGTAGCCACCCTGTTTTATTGCATTGTGGTTGCAGTTTTTTTGGGTGATGTTCTGTTGTCTCTCACATTACGAAACTAGAAACGTAAGATTTGTACAGTTTTCTGGTTTCAACTTTTTGTGTGACTTCGCAACTGTTCAATTGAACGTGACGGTCAGGGACAGCACGGAACTGACGGATGCGCTTTGCTGTTTCTCCTTGTGTCACAAGCGAAGATTTTTTTTCTGCCGCTTCTGTGCAAACATGACCCAATCGCAATTCGTTCCCGAGATTATGCTGGACAGTCAATGCTCGTTTGGCCAGTGTTCACTGACAAATGGTTTTCAGTTTTCGTTCATTGAATTGTTTGAAGATGCTTCCTGGCGTGTACTGATTTCCATGTCCAGGTTTTATCTACCAGGAGATTTACCATTTTGAACGAATCTGATAGAAGCACAACGTAACCGAGGTTTTTTCTCCTTTGCAGATCAGTTTCCAGGACCTCGCAAGAGGATAACTAAACTCTCCTCAACTGGAAAGGTACGGTTTCTTTTTTGTCGGCGAGGCTATCCTTTACACTTTGTCATGCAAAACTGCTTCAAGCAAACAATTCTCGTTTCCTCATGGTGATGTCCTGTGATCTTGGCACAAAAAGTTTTCAAAGATGACACCATTTCTGACTGATATTTTGCAGCTGCTGACAATCGAAAACGTGTGTAAGGACTGTCAAGGGGGCG
>JAAUYG010072354.1_pt1 | contig 11595 bp, 7 predicted proteins | sample 7278091 | NCBI WGS metagenome assembly JAAUYG01 (sample SAMN14350201, study PRJNA611818) | marine sediment metagenome | isolation source: surface marine sediment (0.6m) | place: French Polynesia: Moorea | collected 2018-08 | reverse complement strand
TATTGTGGAAATAGCAGCATAGGAGTAAAACCATAGTAACTAGATGACAAACAACATCCCTGTACTATCTTTTACATGGTCTTTGTAACACGTTTTTGACATAAAAAGATACATCAGTGTATATGAGATATTGATTCAACCATATTTGCTGGCTATGCTGCTGTTTCTGAAATACATGTGGGTAATCTGGTAATACCTGTATAATTCTGTCTTCATCAACATGATCAAAAATTGATCCTGAACCATTACCAGGAAATCTCAGTTTCTTGAGAATACAGTGTACATTGATATAGTTTTACCAGTAAATTAAGTGATTGAAAATCTTATTTTGGTGCCATTTGGGCAGAAACCCACAGGATTCCTTAATTATTCGGAATCCTTAATTGTCACAGGAATAGATTTATATTGAGAGCAGATGTCATATGCTACTCCCCGCGGACAATAGTGAAATATTACAGCAGTGTTTGCCCCTATCCACAACAAAGATATTAATGTACGCAACTTCTCATCAGATATCAACAAATCAGCACTTCTATGGTTAAAAAAAACCTACTGGGGGTACCGGTAATAAAATTTTGCTTGACAATATGGAAAGAATTCCATGAACTGCTGCCAATGACCAAGTATGACATATGATACATAATAATAGGCTTCAGCTTACATGATGCTTTTCCTCTCCTCTGAGAGTTCAAATTTACATATTATAGCCCCCAGCAGACCAGTACACCCAACACATGTGTTCATTTCCCTGGGGAGCAGCATAAGCACACACACGCTACACCTGGATACAAGCTACAGGCCAGGGGTAAACAACGATACACAACCAAAAACCTTAGCTGCTTTGCTAAGGTTTCCAAACCTTAGCTGGTTAGCTAAGGAACCAGCTGAGGTTAAGCTACTTGTTAGCTTGAATGTTTGTTTGGGGTTTTCTGACATTTTTCACCTAAATTTATGTGTCACCGTTTTTCGGCTGGGGTTTCCGAAGCTGGATCAAATCTTAACACTTTGTTTTCCAAATATTTCTCCACCAGGTGGCTAACTGCAAGATTGGGGCAAGCCGCTCCATGGGCCAGCCAGATACTGTGTTCGCCATGGTAACCATGGAACAGGAGGCCGACGCCGGGAAGTGCATCGCTGCGCTGAACCTGTCGCTATTCCAGGGGAACCGAATTGAAGTCAAAAGAGTGAGTATATTACGGTTAAGTCCCTACATTGTTGGCCATACAAAATATATTCGTAAATTGAAGGTGGTCTTAAAAAAGATATTTATATTACAGATAGGTGTTGTCACTGGTGACCGGTCTCAGAAATGAGGGAATTTTTAAATGGAGTGGACTTAAATCACAGGGATTCCTGTACTAGTAATGCCAATGCTTGCTTGTAATATAGCATATACTGCAAATTCATACCATCTGACTGAGTGGCCTTGTGATAACTGGCAGGAATTACTTTTTCAAACAAAAACAGTTACCCCCGGTACACAGATCATGAGACGCTGTCACCAGCGTGGTCACAGGGAATTCTGAGCATTCTTATTAAGAGTGAAAAAGGTGACATACTGGTTGTACATGTTGTATGTGACCCGACATTACTTTATCTTGTCTATCGTATACATGGAATACTTTTTGTACGATTGGTGAAGCATATACCTTGCTCTATATTTAACACGTTTGATATTTCTAGGATCTTGTTGTAAATATTGCATTGGACTGGATTTTGTTTACAGCTGAAGAACTAGCGAGGAGGAGAACGGTCACCGACGGAAACGCCCCACGGAAATGTTACCAGAACATTCCATTCCATTGGCAGCTTCTATATACCAAGTTGAGAGCTGCCCCAATCTGCAAAACAGCAGCAGGAAGGAGTCCGAGCATGGTTTGAGAAATATTTTGCCATAGCTCAAAAATATCGGCTATCAATGTCTGAACGTAGCAAGACAGAGAAAAATATGGGGGGAATGTCAACTTAGGTAGTGGCTTGTAGGAATTATGTACAATAGTGTACTAGGTGATTTTCGTTATTGCAAGGTGACAGGGTCAATGAACATGTATATACTGTAGGTTTGTGCTTATTGACAGTACCTGAGCTGTCCACATTTTAGCAGTGCACCTGTTAGGATCTACATAATATGTCTGTTATTGGAATAAAAAAAAGAATCTGCTTAATATTACGGTTACGTTCGAAAACAACAGCTCTAAGATTCTGCAAAATAATAGGACAGGATATTACATTATCGAAAGTGTTAGTCTCAGGGAAACCTGTACAAACGAGTCTTAAGCTACTAAGAAATCTGACCCTTGATCCAGTTGTACATAAGGACTCTCACTGCATTAATTGGCTGGCATGTTTGTCTGATAGTTAAATGGTTGATGAAAAGAAAATCAGTGTCTTGATGATTCATTAGTGGAAATGTTGGGTGGTTCAATATGTTCAACGGTGCAAGTTTTGTGAAAGGTTTTCGTGTTAAGAAGCATGATCTTTACCTGATGGTCTGTCTATGGTATGTTTTGTATGTTAAGTGGTATGATAAGATAAAGATCTTTAAAATATGTGTCACTGGGGACCCTTGGATCACTATAATAAAAACATGATGCAGTCAATCTTGTACTTGCGAGTTCATAATATTATTTACAGTGAAACCTAATGAACAAGTTATTGATTCCGTAATATGTTAAGTTTAAGCACTTAATATTTTATTTTATTTATTATTGTCCCACATGTCGTGTTCCACATGCTTCATGTTGTGTTCCATTATGGGACATATAGCATGCATTAAGACACATATGGCATGTATAGAGTAAAGTTTCCCTCTGTGCGAGTCCTACATTTGACATGTGACGGATTATGTACATGTATGTATGATAATCCGTGGGTATAATCCAAGGAGATAGCCCTCTATTGTATACTGTAAATTCATTAATGTTTGTGAGGGATTTATTTGGCGAATTTCGTGCCTATCTTTAAATCGCAAAAAATAAATACCCCGCAATTTCGCAAACATAATTTATGTACCTAGATAAGTGACAAGACCTGAGCTAACTGCAAAAATTAATCCCCGCAAACATGGTTTTTGTCACAAAAACGCAAACATTAATCTCCGCCGACATTAATGAATTTACAGTACAATGTATCTAATACAAACATAATGGTGTATTTGTGGCCAGTACAGTAAAATATTTATCATGCAAGACCAGAAACTTGTGGCTAAAAGACCCACATGGTAATAAGCCTTTCAAGAGTATTTGTATTATACATGTACACCCAATGGAGCAGTGTAGTGCTGGGACTGTCGTCACTGAAGTCCTGTATCTGTTGGTTGTTTGTCTGCATGGATGTACAGCGGTCCCTTCATTGTAACTCTATGTTGCCATGAAAATGTCTATATCGAACATGTGAAGATTGTCAAGTGGGGGAAATTTATACTGACAATATAGTCAGTGATGGGTGTGTGTTTAACTAGAGCATGTAATGGGAAGTCTTAAAATGGAGGGGGTCTTAAATTGCAGGGACAACACTATACAATACCGTACTGTACAGTGCAATTCATATTGACTTCTTCATTTGGGTAGTTCTTCGCTTCGGTTAGCTATCAAGGCTGGATGTGCTTAATGGTAAAATTAAGAAAGAGAAAAATAATCTCGCCAGGTGTATGAACATAAAGATGATTTGCTTGGACTGGTAATGGATTTGGATTAAAACCTGTTTAAAATGATGAAACTGTCTGCAAAAACTACTTTCCGGCAGCATGCTATTAAAGGTGCATGTGAGCTTGGCAATATTTTAAGTTACAGCCATTGTGGATCTGGAAACTGGAGCAGTCAAATAAATGTGGTTTCATTCATTCAAAGATGGTAAAGTCTTCTTACTGTACAGCTGCTGTAGTTCAAAATAAACTGTATAGTAACCGACCAGCTTCCTTTTGTCATTTGTACTTTTCTTTTGATAAATACCAGTGGGTGGAGATGGTTAGCACCATTAGTGAACTTAAGATATTTCTAGAAACGGGCCCATGGAATGATGCCACTTGAGTAGTCCCTCTTTTAGTGGCCACTCTGTTGTCAACAGAACTGTTAACAATGTACAAGTCATGTGGCTGCATCACCATTCTTAGAGAAAATTTGACCATACCCATGGTTGTACATTCAGCTGCATTACATGGAGAAATTGCCCCACCCCCCCTGTAAGCGGTCCTCACAATGAAGAGTTGCCACTTTCTACTGAAAAGGCATGTTTATCTGCTGTGTAAAAATTCCTCTTCAAAACCGCTGTAGACCCACAAGTCTTTGACACAAATGCTGCAACACCTGATTTAATGTCTGTAAATATTTATTCATGGACAAAAATCACTTAACATATCCAACACCGCAAAGGCATGATATGTAATCTCAATACATTCGCACAGAATAGAGATAATAACATAGTCCATGGCCTCTCTCACCAAAGGCCACCCTCCATAATGTGGCCATAAATGTTTACCGCTACTGCCATGACAACTATGAATCTATTTTAACAGAGTTCTCCCTTACAATGCTGTTAGCAAAGGCTCCCTGTATAATGTGGCCACAAATTTCTCTGGCAAACCGGTACTAGGCATATTACGAGAGGAGTGTACACAGCCTTGGAGGGTATTCACACCTCAATGTCCCAGCACAGTATTAAGGGAATGATAATCAAGTCTTCGAAAAAGAGAATTTCACAGATATTGGCCAGGGCTAGGGTAGTCACATTAGGCCAGGAAAATCCTTGGATGAAGTCTCAGCGTCGCTTCTTTCTTGTTGGTCCAAAGCTGGAGATGAAGCAGACATTTCCATGATTAGAGTATCAGGCCCAGCAACTGATATCATTGCTGCTGTAATTGCATGTACTAGGGTTGTGTCTTCTCTTCTGCTCTTTTACGGGTACCACATAATTATTATTCAACACTGAAATCCAGTTACCATGGCCATAACTACTACCATTCAAGAAGCCCCATCTCCATCTGTATTACGTGTATTTATAAAGAGTAATTATTCTGCAGTCACAATGTAGTCAGCAATATTTATTAGGATCACTTATACACAAGGAACCTACATGTACCTATAACCGTAATTTCACTTTCTTTACCATCGCCACTTCTTTTAGGCAAGTTTGAACTTCGTATTTCTATCTCCCCATTATTATATATATCGCTATAAAAATTGCAGCAGCCAAGCGCTATTCTTTGCTCAAAATTGCAGCCTGACATGGGTAAATGTACAGTATTATACTCACTCAAACAAGTCTTTGTCTGACTTTTCCTTCTGATTCTGCTGGCTTTCGGCCTGAAAGACCAATGACAAATACATTGTATAAAGAGACAGATACTTCATCCCCTGCTGAAGGAATTAAAATGTTGGATGTCGTCAATCAACCACCGTACATGGCATAAAAAATAAAAAGTCCTATGCTTTTGTCTGCCCAAGCACTCTTGTTCCTTATTAAACTATGAGATGACAGTAATATAACAAAAGATTTGTAATCTGATAACTAGCACTGAAGTGTTTGCCATCTGCGTGTATTTTAAGTATTTTTACAGTAGCCCTATATTTCCTGGTATGTCTGCCATCCCACAATATAATGCTCCCTCTTTTGGTGGCCGCTCTCTAAAGAGGCTACCGAGGTACTTACTCTAACGTGCGGCCAAAACTATTTGTTGCTATTATGCTATTACCATGTTACTATGAAGGCATATAACATGTATAAATGTCCCCCTCACCAAAAGCCACTTTACACGTGAACAGTATTTCCTATGCAGACTCTTTTTAGAGGGTCAATAATAATTGCTTTCTCACTACCACTCACCTCCAAATATTCATTAAAGATTTCATCCAGATCCTTCCGTGAGCTATGATGAGCAACAAGATCGCTCCCGCCAATAATTCTAGGTAAAGCATTTGATGCATTCCCACCCTGAAAAAAAAACTATTTCCCTGTCAAAGTATACTTATTTCAAACAGTTGCTTCATTTTAAGTATGCATTTACAGCCATGCAAACTATCCTTTACATTAACGATGTTAAAACCATATGGCTGTAATCATGGCAATAATGTTGTATAACCTTGCTCTAAATAAAACTTTTTTTCATATAAGTGGGAAAAAGTTTTATTGCGGGCAATGTTGTCAAAGATGATTAATTAAAACTGTCTTTGTATGCTCACATGGTTGATATTGGCGAGACTATTCATATATATACAGATGTTCTAGACAACTCCATGACTGCATGAAGAACAGTGGCCTCTTAACACAGCTACATGTTTTTTTCCTGAAGAAATATTCTGCCAGACTTTTCCTTGTGGCAGATCAATTCATCTCCATATTTAATACTCAACCTGTGGGTTGGTTATTGAGTGGCTGAACTTTTAGTAAACTCTGGTATTCATTTTGATATATTATTCCCCTAGGCACAATTGTAGTTAAATACAAAATACATATGTTATATAGATACATATGCCCTTCCAAAAAACGATTGCTCACACAAATACTTGTAGCAAAATATAGTAAATATCAATAATTTGTAACATGTTTCCAATACTTATTCCCTTCGATTTTCCATAGTATACTAGGATCTTGTGATATAACCCTTGATTTTTAAAATAATGATTTTAATAATTTTAATAATGAATATTAATTTTGTGTCACACACTGATCTCATAATTAATATTAATTTTGTTACAAATTTGATTTTTTTCCCACCACACACCTTTTGAAATTTTTTGAAGTTCTTGACAACCTTGCCCTGCCATACACACGTATCGGACTGAGCAGCTGGTCTCCGGGGTCCCTGGCCTGGTTGCCGGGCAACCAGAGACGTCTCTGCCACCTGGATCAGATTCGACGGCTGATCCTTTTCCGGAACATAGCCAGAAAATGGCACTCCTTGATCCTGGAAGAAACATATTCCAAAATTCTGTTACAACATCATTTGGAATAAAGGACTTAAATTTTCATGCATGCCTCTTTTTTCATGCCACCTGGGATGCAATGGAGACGTGGTCATATATGACAGTTGGTCTTTAATGCCATTTTATTGCCACGATAAGGAGTCCAGTTAGCCTCCGTGGCTGACTGTCTACTTCAAGTGCTGAAGGTTGAGGTTCAAACCCTAATCATCTCAAAACAAAGACAAAGACATCCAAATAAGGTTGCAGTGACACTAGATTGCAAATCCGGACCAATTAAGTGGATTTATAGTAAAGGTAATGTTATAAAATATAGTGCTGTACCAGAGACACACCAGCACACAAACAAACTGCCATCAGCCATTCAAAAAGTGCTCTCTCTCTCTCAATTTAGCAGCAGTTTTAGTCAAGCTAGATTGCTGAATGATAGGTTAACAACTTCCACCATTTTAAGTCTTCCTCAATGTTAAGACCACCTATCAGTGTCATCTTCAATACAGATATCCCTTCATTTCAAGACCACCTTCAATTTAAGACCGCTGTCAATTTAGAATAGTTTTTTCTGGCTGAACGGGTGGTCTTAAAGTGCAGGGAACCCTGTAATATGTTGTATTGCTGGTGTAGTTGCCAGTAACAATAGGGCTTAACACGGATATCCACGTCAATACATTGTATTGTACCTTAATTGGTATATCGGTGGTTAAGTAGCCATCAACATGGCCTGTAGTGGTTGGTCTCTGATCTCGGATGACCTCCGAATCTGGCATCTGAAGCTGAGACAATGAAACAACACGTGTAATAGTGTCTGATGACATGGCATAATCTTCCTACATATATCATGTGCATAAGATGCATTCAGGTGAACTTTGGGGAGGGCTGCATAACAAAGGATAGCTTGGAACACTGTGTGAAATAGCAAATGACTGTTCACTACTACTTATTATTAAAGGAGGAATATTCACAACTGTATGAAATTATGAAATAAATAATATTACACTTAACACCGAGTCATGTTTTTGACATGACGGACATTTCGGCCACTCTAAGTGGTTTTGTGTCACTGTGCCGAAGGTGAATCAGTCACATGACAGGGTTGGTCAGCTGACCTTTGTCAACCCAGACATCACACGTGACTTTCGCACGGTGACCAAGACCGCTTGCAGTGGCTGAAACGTGTGTCATTTCAAAAAGCATTACTCAGAGAGGTAAGATCTTCCCCTACACCAGCAACAATATACGTTCCTGGACTTAACACAATGGAAATGCTTCAGCTAGTCAGTCACAAGTACATCTGCCCTTGAAAATACATTATTGGTAAACACGGCTAATATTAATTTTATATGACCATGTGTTCGAGGAATTTTTACATTTCAAGCTTTATGTATTTCCCAAATTCTTACATCACTATCCAGTATCACTTCATGCTTTGACGAGATCTGTGAAGCTTCATGCTTCACATCTCCAAGGGTTTCTGTCATAGGCCCATCGGGATTGTCTTCCACAACATCATGCCCATTCCGATTCTGGCGAGGCTCAACCTTCTCTGTGTCCGCCATAGTAGCAGCAGCAGCAGCTTTTGATTTCTTTCTACGCGATGGTACACTGGAAAATATATCGTCCTCCTCCTCCTCCTCTTGGTATCGCTTGCGCTTCTTCGGCGATGGTTTTGTTTCTAACTGAACTTCATCTTCTGAAACATTAGATTGTACCTTTATAAAATCACTATCTTCTTGTTTTCTGCGATTTCTGTTCATATCACTGTTGCTTTGAGATGAAAGGGTCATTTTGGTATCAGTACGGTCAGCCTTTGAAGTGCGATTTGGCTTAGGAGAAGGGCTTCGGGACGAGCTTCTTGTCTGGCATCGTTCAACTTTTGTTTCCTGCACAGGACTTGGGCTCTTCCTGTTGCGTAAGCTCCTTCCAGCTCTACCAACAGACGCTGGCTCTTCTTCCTGCAATGCACTTCTACGGCCGCGACGCCCTCCCCAGCCTGCAGATTGCTCAACCTCGGTGGCGTCCTCATCCTCTGGCATTGCCGATTTCCTCTGTGATAATTTTTGGGGTGTGACCGGTTCGTCCTTGACTTTGAACTGGACCGCATCCTCTGTACACATAGTCTCTGCCCCAGCTTGTGACTGACTTGGCCTGCATGAAAGAAATAATAATAATAACAATCAACATAAGTGATATACTTAAACAGTAAATGCATATATGGTATGAATTTGGTGACTATTAGAATGCAATTGTTTCCCACATGGAGCCAGTTTATATATTTATAACATATTTCAATTGTTTCAAAATTTGGTATACAGGTAAAGAAAGTTGAGGGTCCATGTAACCTAACCTGCTTACCACTTATCCTTCTTGACACATTGGCACCAATCAGCCTATCATTATTTTTGTTATTGTAACTGTATTATAACTCTATTCTCCTGTATTGACAAACATCAATACAGGAGATAAAACACCGGACTGGACACAAACATGTCGCCTCTCAACAATTCAGATAGATAGTCCACGGTGACAAGTTCATTATTACATATACCATATACAGAAGCTTAGATCCGCCTGCAAAGAATGTATGGTCTTTCAAGGCGGTCTCTCAAGACAGGTTTCACTGTGTTAAATATACTCATGATTTCAGACCGACCCTCCCCACCCCTCCCCACCTGTTAAGAATTTCCTCAAATTTTCAGGCGTGTCATCAATGAAACCATACTTATATTTTCAATATAAATATCAATTCGAGACCACATTCAGTTTCAGTTTCATCTTCCTTGTTGACCAGGTGATTTTATAACACAAGGACCACTTTACTGCAATTACATATATTTAACATTAGGAAAACAGGTTGCATATAATGAACGTGTCATAATAACTGCTGTCATGCCATCAACAATATACGGTGGCCCCTCTATTAAAATAAAGGTCATTTAACACAGAAAATTGCCCTTTGGGACCAAATCAAGCGGTCTTATAATAAAGGGTGGTCTTAAAATAGAGGGTTGTAAAATAGAGGGACAGTTGTACAGAACTTGTCTTTTATCACATTCATATTTTAATTTCAGATAGCGCCTCATAAATCCGCGCCCACCCCAGCACATTCTGATGCATAAAACGGCAGATATACATACCACTGGGTATAAACCACCCAGTGTACACTGTATAATAGCCCTACCTTCCCCTTCCCCTTCGGCCTCTGTGAGGGGGACTCGGCTGAGCAGTTTGGCTGACTGGCTCTTGTTTTATCTGCAACCAAAGAAAAAAACAATGTAGGTAACATATTGGCACACTAGATATTACGCGTTGGCTTTGGCAATACAGTAGTCCCCTTCTAATAAGGCCACCCTATTTGCTGGGAAATTGTGGCCACTTTTCATCTAAGATGTTTCTATAATTCTACTATTTTTGGCTGCATTACCAAGGTTATGGCCCTAAAAGCATAAAAGGACAAGCATTTGAATCAATATCCTGTTAAAATGGGTTTGTTGTCTAAAATGTGACACTGGATATAATCTAACAGGTGCTTAAATGAAGTAGCAGCTAATAATAACAGTGTTATCACACTTGTCAAAAGGATGTATTTTTTCTGACGTGCTGGACTCACAAGTTCATCCGTCATGCAATGGGGAATCAATACAAAACTAAATCACTGAACTTGTATGAGAACCTTCAATAAGTTGTAATTAATACTTCTTATTCTCCACTATTGGCAGATACCCTTACTTTTATTCCTGATGAACCTGAGTTTTCCTCAGCATTCGTATCTTTTCTCCACCTAGATGACAAACAGAAATTTGCTCAACATTACTACACAGCAGATGGCTACAGTGAAACAATAAACATCTCCATGCATGTTAAGTTTTTACAGTTACCTAATGATGGCATCTACTGCAGTGTTCTATGATTATCATGCCATTCAAGTGTTGGAATCGCATTGACCGTCGTTTAACAAATCTGCGTTTTACAAAAGGGGATTGTCAAATAATGTTGCCTATTTATTTCTTGTAAACAATGCAATGTACAAATTTTCCCAAGAATGTAATAAACATGCAACCATTCACCCACCACACGAACCCTAAATCGTACCATTCAATAACTGAAATTCTACAGTCACTTATCTGAGCATACAATGGGACACCGCTTTAAGGCCACCCCAAAATTACAACCACCCTACGGTCAATCACTGGATGATCAAATAATATTTAACAATCATAACCATGATAACTGCCATGCTATAAGGTTTCAAAATTAAGGCGATTTTGGCCTCAACTAAGGGATTCTGGCGGTGAACTGTAGACGAAAGCTTTCACTGTTTAGTAACAGAACGCTGTGAAGTGACGTGATGACACTGGCTCTGTGTTAAATCACTGTCGCCAGGCGAATCTTGCTGTTTTGTTGGGGAGGGCCCCGAGTCTTACTGTTTTGTGGGGGAGGGTCACGACTCTTACTGTTTTGTCGGGGAGGGTCACGAATCTTATGTTGGGGAGGGTCCCGAATCTTACTGTTTGTCGGGGAGGGTTCCGAATTTTACTGTTCTGTCAGGGAGGGTCCCAAATCTTACTGTTTTGTTGGGGAGGGTCCTGAATCTTATGTTGGGGAGGGTCCCGAAACTTATTGTTTTGTCAGGGAGGGTCCCGAATCTTACTGTTTTGTTGGGGAGGGTCCTGAATCTTAC
>JAAUYG010026370.1_pt1 | contig 11596 bp, 10 predicted proteins | sample 7278091 | NCBI WGS metagenome assembly JAAUYG01 (sample SAMN14350201, study PRJNA611818) | marine sediment metagenome | isolation source: surface marine sediment (0.6m) | place: French Polynesia: Moorea | collected 2018-08 | reverse complement strand
ATTGGACAGTTTAGCAAAACAGATAGTAATGGAAGACTTTGGGAATTAGGTAGGGTGAAGGTTGGTTTACGGGAGCTGTGACGTGATACAGGCAATGCATGTTTTATGATGGTAAAGTAAAGCTAAGACACTAAATACATGTATATCTAGGAATTCTTGTGATGCCACCGCCTATTCTTTTTACATGCCTTTGAGTTTACTGCACTAAATTATACTGCCAACAAATAATCCAATATTTTATTGTGCCTGCTGCAGACGACGCAATCGTGCTCCCCCGGAGCAGGTTCAGCTCCAGCTCCATCCCTCTCTACAGCGAGGACCTCCTCCCAAAGCAGCTGACACTGTAGACAGACGCTACCAGAACCTCGCCCACGATCCTCTCTTGGTGGACACTGGAACCTGGCCACAGCATACTATGACAGCAGGGGGCCCAGCAAACTGTGGTACAGGACCACGACCTCCAGCTGAAGTCCGTCAGGTGTGGGACAGAAGTCTACCTCCTCCACCTACCTGGGCTAGGCCGGAGAAGGCAACCACTGGGAAAGATCCAACCAACCAGAGAGATTCCATAGTGCAGAGACAACGGGATGCTGGGCAAATTAACAGTGAAGACGACAGCAGTGAATATTACTGGTCTGGCACCCATAAATACCATGTCCTGGAGAAGGATGGGTGAGAGATGATATAATTAACATGTTTATAGTGCATATGGAAGACCCTAGCAATTTTATTCGTTACTTCTAAGACTTGTCGCTGTTTTAGCACCCTTGCCTGGTGATTCAGCCATATTGTAGCGTCTTTAGCCTTTTGCCAGGCAGCCCTTTGAAGAATGTATAGAGCGTCTAATAAATTCCGGAGTCATTGTTTCAATAAAGCAGAGTCGTGTATATTCTATTGAGCTTGGTAAAATATTTGTATATACACAATTTTGATAAATAGACAATACATGCAGTATATTAGGATTTAGCGTGTAGTTTTTATCTTCTACTCATCTTCAGAATACGCACTATTGCATTGGTATGATTCCATCAAATGCGTATGTAGTTTTATTCGATACAAAACTACCATAAGTGACCCGGCTCACTTTTTTTATTAAAAATATGGTGTTATGCTTGTGAACCGGTCCAGTACTGTAACTTGAATAAACGCACATGAAACATGTATTAGGCTGAAACATTTTTATAGACTGTAGTATTATGGTATGATTGTACACGGTCAGCTTGATCTGGTACCGCAAGGTTATATAGCTCGTGCCATCGTGTTTGTGTATAGCATATTTATTGTTTCTGAACATATTGAAATAAAGCCTTGCAATCCTCTGTGAAATATACTAGTATTATATACGCTTTTTCAAGCAGACAGTCAGACCAAGGGACAGTCTACAAGCATTATGTGAACCGATGCAGTATTGGAAACGTAACTTATACACCCAGTCATCGGACTTCACCCAAATGAAGTCACCTAATCCATTCTATCATCCACTTTTAAACCTGATTCAATACGTTTTCAGTAGTAGTGGTGCTTGTTTGACTTTTTAACTTTTAAAAAAAACTAACACTATTGCTGAAACTGAAGTGTATTATTTTAATTGCAATAAAGACTCACGTGTCCCGTGAAGTCAGGTCCTGTCTTGAGTATCTTGATTTCCGACACAAATATAGAATTGTTGTGGTATCTGAAAAGCACAAAATATTACCATGAATATTACCAAGATTACGGTACTATGATAATTTCAATATTTACATGTGTGTCACGTTTACCAAGTGGTAGCGTTTTCAGACGCAGAACAATATGTCGCCATTTTATGCCCACTTTATTTATTTATTTATTTATTTATTTATTTATTTATTTATTTATTTACTTATTTAATTATTATTTATTTACGAATTTTTATTTATTTATGTATTTATTTGGAGTGTCTGCAGCAGGCATTTTTGATTTAACGATTTTATTCTCTGTACATCAGATTTATTAAAAGGAAAATTTGAAAACAGAAAAAGCCCGGCTTACTTACAGAAAACACTAGTGATGACGTCTCTTGAATATCATTACCAAGCAGAATGGTGGCACAGCAAGGTTTAATAGTAATCTACGCCTTCCTATCATTCTAGGTTAAATAGCTGGAATCCTTTGGATAGCTGACTTTCACAATGATGTAGATATGACACAGAATCTGTTTTGGGCCTCAGACGACTTTGGATGCTGTGACATTTCCATGCTTTGGCTGATATGAGCTCTGTGAATGGATAATGCTATTGATTCCTGCAACGGGAGCTAGACCGTGATAATACTATTGCAATATCCCAGTATCTGTAGGAATTACCGTACTTCTCTGACTTGCAACTGGTTGTACTACTAAACTAAAAGCAGAGAATGAACTCCTCGATTGTCTTAGCATTCTTTGTGGTGTTGGTCATACGATACTCAGGTGGGTCTCTTGTAGCCATGGGTATTCGACAGAAGAATTGTGATTATGTATGTTTGTAAGGAGAAGCTAACATTTATTTATTTATTTATTTATTTATTTATTTATTTATTTATTTATTGTTTGTTTGTTAGTTTGTTATTCATTTATTGATGTATTTACATTATTATTTATATTTTATTTATTTATTTATTTATTTATTTATTTATTTATTTATTTATTTATTTACCGTTTATCGTTTATTATTTTTTTTATTAGTTTGTTTTTCGCCATGTTGTATTTTATTTATGTGTTCCTTCCTTTGTCTTGTTGCAGGTTACCTTGCTTGGTTTGTTCATTTTCTGTTCTACAGTGATTCCATGGTTAATTTGTTGATAACATTTATAACGCATTTTAACGAAATGTTTGACGAATCAAGGTATCCTTGATTTCAGGTCATCGAAACACATAATCGAAGATGCCATTATTATACAAGCCTAATATGTATCAAAGTCTTCCCTTGCGCATTTTTAGATATTTTGTTGTCTAATTCATTGTGTAGAATAATGTGGTCTACTGTAATCCTGAGTCTTACATATCACCATATTGCAGCCATGCAGCAAGTCCATAATACATGGGTGTGCGTTGCCAATGTATGGTTCTTTGATATATGTAGGACTAGGATCTGGATAGAACGTGCACGCTGTTCGAGGTTCATCGGTATCCTAGCTTTAAATTCACTGTTTTTCTTTCAGAATCCATAAGTGTGGAAACATGTTTTGCACAGTCATTCAAGCCAGACTGCAGATCTGGCGAAGTCATTCTCATTGCATCCGCCATTTATGGACGTATGGCTTTAGGGCAGTGTCTTCAGACGGATTTATTGTTAGGGTGCCAAGCTGACGCACTCTCTTTGCTGGATAGTTCCTGTTCTGGGCTACCCAGGTGCTCTATTGAAGTTGGGCCTGGAAACGAGGAACTTCAGGCCATCAACAGCTGTCCTCCTGATATGTATGCATATCTGGCAGTGGAATATAACTGCGTCCACGGTATTTACAATTCATGTCGCTTTGTTTTATGTCAACCTTAATTCATTTTTCACGTTAGGTAATGCTTTATTTAATTAGGAAAAATGCGGTACAGATGTGGTTCCCATGTCACTTAAAACCTGGAGTTCGATTTGTTAAGGCCAGTATTAAAGTTAAGATAAGAAACCAATTTGTCTTCATTTTAATCCCCGAAATAAATATGTAAAATGCGTCATACGTGAGATGCGGAGGTAAAGTTTGTGCTTCTGTATAATATGTAACCATAAACAACTGGAAGCCCTTCATGGGACTCAGTGATGAAGTTTTAGTGATAAGGTTTTAAATACAAAAAAATCACCCCGTGTAAGGGTGGGGTGCACTGTTCAAAATTTGCAGCCAAGGGTTTATAAATAGATCATGCAAGATAAAGATACATAGAGATATTGTCACCGATAGACCGCAATAGCGAAAACTTGTATGGGGAGTTTAAATCGGTGCCCTTAAATTTCAATCGGGGTGAAATTGAAAGGCCAAATTCAAACGACACGCATGTTTCGTGACCGTATGCACCAGAAAGGAATGGACACAGAGTACATGCATATTAGCTATTGAGCACCAACTTGAAGCTAAACATAGGGAGCTCAACCCCGCCGTTAGATTTAACTTAACATGCCAAATACAGGGTCACTCTTAAGTCTTATTTACAGACTGTATATCACATACGCGAGTAAAATTAACGTTTACATTGCTATTGAACCTTAATAAGTCATATACGAAGATTCCAACAAGGTATAAAGATTTCACCTGGGATGACTATGAAAAGGTCTGGTCAAGGCGACTCGGATGCTTTGAACCTTATCTCAAGTCTTCAGCATCCACAAAAGTATAGCAGGAGCAATTCAAAGCATTGAAATTAATATAATTAATGTACTTGTTGTGTGGTTATTTTGCATGTGACTATAATGACTAGACTGGACTAATTACCCTACGAAGCTATTTGAATAATTCAAATAATTAATGCTATTTTGTTGATTCTTTCAAAGTAATTTGTAAAGAATGGGTATCGTATATTGTCATTTTTTATTTTGATTCTTGTCTTCACAATGTCTAGTTGATGCTGCCAGGCAAAGCTGCTCTACGTCTCCAGTAGAACTAAAGCTGGGTGAAGCTGGAGTGACATTATCTAGTCACCAAGCTGACACCAGCGGCTGTGGTCTTCCCAGGGCGCCGTGGACAATAAAGACTTCCCAAGGACAGAGAGTCAACATAACATTAGTTGATTTTGGATGGGAGGAGGTGGGAATTCAAAATTCACACGGCAATTTGTACGGTTACGTAGTGGAGAGGTCCCTCGGTATGAACACTACATTCTGTGGAGGTGGCAATAAGGAGAGCCACGTGTACCTGTCAGCCTCCAGCGAAGTGGAAATAAGTGTTGTTCCTCGGGACAGGCGCCAGACTTCATCTGCCTTTCTGCTGGTCGCAACAAGTAACTTATATAACAAATCTAAAGCTAAAGAATTTTTTTCGTTGTTTAAATATTTTAATGGATTCTATATGTTTTGATATGCCGCAGCTTCACATTCTATTTTAAAACCTTGGTTGTAATATCTACTGACTCTAGCACATTATACAGACCACTTTTAAGACTTGTGAAATTCATATGTCAATTCTAATTCCATCTTGCCAGATCCTCTTGATAGAAAAGGTTTAGAACCAGAAACACAACGAGGCATATATATCGACATGTTGCACTTTGTCGCACCTGAAGGAATTACTAAATATTCTACATCCCAGGTTCTGGATGCCCGGATATGGCTGCCCCTGCGCATGCGCGGTATGAACGTGAGGGTGACACGGCTGTGATTGGCTGTGAAAGCAATCAAAAATCTTGGCACCTTACGTGTGAAGATGGAGTCTGGATTGGAGTGGTGGGCAACTGCTCGGAACCAGGTGAGTAAATATGTATCATTGTAATAAGTTGATAAGCGTTCACTAAAGTTCACAAAGTTAAAATAATCATATTTAATCTTACATGAAATTGTCTAAAGCCAGCAAGTGTAAATATCCCCTCTTACCAAAATTATTTACTTCTAGGGACTTAGGCGTAAGATTTCAGTGTAGTGTTCTTTCTTGGATTTTAATTTTTAATACCCTTTGTAGATATGCATGACTCATGCGTGTATTATTCATCCATTGTAATTATTATATCCTTATTTGTATAATGCTCACGTCATAACATATGGGTTCCTAAACATGTTAAAGTACATGTATCAGTGGCTTTATAAGCTTTCACTTCCATTTCAGAATACATCGTGCCAGAAGAGACGAAACCACTGGAGCTACCATTATCATCAGGTAAAAATGACTCAGACAATTTAGATGTTTCCGGACGTGTATCAGCCAGCTGGTATCAGCTCTTAATTCATAGCGATGAAATAGGTTTAGTGCACCTGTCCTTCTGGATTTGTATACGTATATGCAGTACTTCCATTTTTAAACGAATTGCCTCTACTGGCATTTAATGCTGCAACACCCTTTAATACAGGTTGTTACTTAGTCTTCATTTTAGCGACAACATTTCTCTTGAATCATTGTTTCAGTTGTGACTGTAGCCCTTATCGTAGGCCTGGGCACATTGGCTGTGATCTTGCTGTGTGTTTTGGTTATTGGATGCATCTGCTTTCACAGGTACATTTATTTTAGCATATTGTTTAAACGCAGGAAAAGGGGCGGCCTGCATATAAGGTACACCTGTCTACATGTATGTTTCCCATGTATATGGGAAAGGTACGCTTCCTGTAGTATGCCCATGTGATCTAACTCTTCTCGGGTTGCTACATGACTATAACGAATGCTAAAAAGATAGATGCAGTGAGTAATCGTAAACGATGACACTAACAAAAACGGCCGTGGGGGGGAGGCAAGAGACTGTATATCAATGCAATTGGCCAAGATAATAGAGAAGATACCTAGGTGTTCATGCTGGATATGCACATGCTAGCTCTGAGGTAAATGCATTATTCTCTATAACAAAACTTAATACCACATTTCCCTCACCCCGACAAGGCGACAGAATCGTGCTCCCCCAGAACAGGTTCAGCTGCAGCTCCATCCCTCTCTACAGCGAGGACCACCTCAGAAAGCAGCTGACACGGTAGACAGACGCTACCAGAACCTCGCCCATGATCCTCTCTTGGTGGACACAGGTACCTGGCCACAGCATACTATGACAGCAGGGGGACCAGCTAACTGTGGTACAGGACCACGACCTCCAGCTGAAGTCCGCCAGGTGTGGGATAGAAGTCTCCCTCCTCCACCTACCTGGGCTAAGCCCGACAAAGCAGGCACTGTGAAAGATGCAACAAACCTTAGAGATCCCACAGTCCAACCTCTGAGAGACCCTGGTCAGGTCAACAGTGAGGATGACAGCAGTGAATATTACTGGTCTGGTACTCACAAATACCATGTCTTAGAGAAGGATGAGTGACAGTGTGAATTATATTTGTCAGATTATCCTGATTATCCTAAGCCGGAAAATGGGAAAGATCTAACAAACTCGGAGATCCCACAACCCAGCTTCTGAGAGACCCTGGTCAGGTTATCAGTGAGGACGACAGCAGGAAATATTACTGGTCTGGTACTCATACATACCATCTTTAGATAAGGATGAGTGACAATCGAATTATATTTGTCGAGTTATCCTGATGAAATTGAGTTGTTAGTTCTGCTTGTAGATGTATAATGTGGCAAACCTCAAGACTAATGCATGCAAACTCATGCCTATCGAGTTACGACTCACTTTTTTAATTTTCTGAGAGTGAGGTACTTTGATACTTTAAATGGCCTTATATTTGCTGTGAGCTTAAAAGGTATAGGCAGTACATGTATATTCAAACATATACTTGTTGGCTATTTATTTTTAATTTTTGAACAGTAAACTAATCTGTACCCGTTTCAAGTTAAAACCGACTTGTATGCGCGAGGATTCCCATGGCTTTCTTGTTGTTGCTCGTTTGTTTTGCGCTTTATGTATCATAATGGGCTATGTGTGTTTGGTATTTGCTACTGCATTTGTTGCTATATCTCCTGTATTCGCTCCTCTCATGCTCCTTGTCTGACTGGAGCAGCTGTTGTAAGTTAAGCTCATATAAACAGAAAATAGACCAATGCCATCGAGTAGACATTTCTGCAATTACTTTAAATATTGGTGCCAAGGTATTGACAAGTAACTCATGAAACAATTGCATAGATCTCATTTCATGCATTTCCAGCCCCTTATTAACTTTGTCTCCAGTTGCAGTCATGAGTTTGAGTTTCGCCATGAAATGTCACAATGAACATCAGTTAGAACATACTCTATTAGAACCACTTGGTGAAAATCCATAAAATAGAGTACTTTAGAGTGACCTTCAGGTCCGTATAAATTCTGTTTTACCTTTGTGAAATCACTACTGATAGTTGGTGTTATCTGATGAGTATATGTTGCTATTTATTGTTGGTTTGTGCCGTATTTTCTTAAACCAGGTTAAAGTACATGCTGAAGGGAACGCACACGTCGTACCACCTGGCATGCTACCGCAAATAAATACTGCATTCCTCTTAAAATATGCAGACTCCTGAGTTGTTTGGTAACCCCTATAAAGTTAACCAATTAACAGACACATTCAGTGTTCAAATTGTGCACATCAACCCTTCCGCGTCAACCTATCGTGTGCTGCCTAATACTTTTACATCTTCATGCTCTTAGATTAGTACATTGTATTACGCATGCTTTTGTGATGATAGTTCGCAATTTTGCAACGCTATCACATATTACCCGAATAACCTGGAATTAGGATTAACGGGGCCCAATGATTGCTGGAATATCTGCCTGGGGATTTATTGGTTGTATACTTTTGATAAGTTATATGCTCATTAGGCGGCAAGAATAGCCCGCATAAATTTTCAGGTAACATGTAATGTAGTTAATGTTCGAAATAGTTGAGCTTTTGATTAAAATATCTTATCTGGACTGAACCAACATGGGCGATATAGAGGTAAATGGTTGATGTGTCAGTGTACCCTGACTAATTACAATACAACCGAAGAATACATAGAGAAACTAATAATTTATTGATATATGTTATATATTTATTAAAAGTACGCACTGGGAACCACTCATTCCATGTGGCATCAGATAAACCCCGCCCCAATTTAAGGGGACAAACGGGAACAACATACAGAAATACCCCCGCTGAATTTTTCATGAAAACTGTTTGGGTTGCTTAAATCTGAATGACAGACAGTGAGTGGTAGTTACGACATGACACCCCCCTTCTCCTCGGTCAGGATATAATAGCTCTGCTAAAAACATATAAAAAGATGACGATACGAAAAAAGTGGGGCAGCTATACATGTACGTTCTTTGCTATCAATGCTATCATAACTACGAGAAGATATAAAAGAGTTGAAGGCAGATGTTCCGTGGATTGCACAGAAGTACAATTACAATGAAATGATGTGGAAAATGTGCACGACCGGAACTTGGTGAAGGCTGATATGCTGGTAACTTCCTGGGCAAGTCCACATCGTCGCGAAAAACGCAGCCTCTCCTAACAGATGCATAGCATGGAGAAGTATGTTCAGCTAATGCGGATGCATGTCGATGACAGGTCACAATGACTTAACCATTTTACTAATTTAAAAAGAAAGCCCTGCTTTGTTGGACAAACGAGTTCTCACTCAAGACATGTTCAGTGACTTGTAAAATTGAATTGAAAACAGTTGTGCGTGAAAAAATACATGGGAAAAATAATATATACCGTGTATTTTCGACAAATTAGACATGAAGGACACAAAATCCTGGATTAAACAATCTCGTTGTCACTGACTCCCCCCCCCCCCCCGCCCATACACACACACGGTACTAAGATACATTACAAACTAGTGCTGACGTTTGAGGGAGGTGCACCGCTTGAAAATCATGATAATTGTCGCTGACTTTAACGCAACCTTAAATTCCAATTGTTTCATCACACACTATTCAAAGGGAAAAAAATCAAAGAACCAATCGGTAAGTCTTCCGAATTCTAAGCTAACACATGGACCCTAGGGCCCCGCAATATGCAATCTCAGTGTGAAAATAATTAAAAAATTATTTGAGATGTCAATATTTTATTCTGGGATTCATTCCGACCGTTGATGGTTCTAGGTTACATATCCATGTCATTAGAAGATATGTCCAGGAAGGATAGAGGGAATTTGACATTTGTCCAAATGATGAAATCCATGTACGCATTAAGAGATTTCCAACTTTCTGATAAATATCTGCAGCGGGATTTAATCAATAATTGAGTTGGCGCATGACTACAGCAATTCCTTTGAAACAAAGAGAAGCATCACATCAATATAGAGCACAACGTTCACTTGACAAAAAATCTATTGTTACGAACGCGAAATACACTGTCTTTAATATTGATGGCTGGTTGAACTAGAAGACGACAGGGTGAACAGAACGAGGCCAATTTTATTAATTTGTTGAACGAAACATTGTTCTGGGAAAGGCAATGTCCTGGAAGTACATTTTATGAAGCTTTATTATACGCATAATTCGAGAACATATCTTACCAGTTGGACGATTTCTTGTATAACCTTATATATCATTGACATGAGCATCTTGAGAGTTGTATGATCAAAAATACCACAACTAAAGAATGGTCTAAACTCGTATGCATATATCTACAAAACAAAAGACACAGGAGCTTTGACTATCCACTTGGCCAAATGCTACTCAACAGGCGGGTTTATATTTAATAGGTACAGAGTTACATCCTTACGATTTGCGGTTTCCGAGTTATAGGCCAATTTTCAAACAACGCACCGAAACTTTACTGTCCACTCAGTTTGTTTACTTTTCAATGTAGACGCTAGCTTTAAAATTAAAAAGTATACAATTTTTAAACACAAACTTTTCAAATTAAAAATATTAAACATAAATTTCAACTTTATTTATGAAATTGGAATTTTAAATTAAAGAAAAATGAAAGTTTATTTTGTGAAATAAATTTAGATTTATAAATTTTAATACTGACATATAATAATTTTAAAATCTGCAGACCATTGACTGTATCCAGTGTTTTGTGAGACTGTATCCCTTAGAGGTTTCCGGGAAGTCGTTTGAAACAATTTCCCCATATTCGACTGCATCAAGGGAAATGAAAAATAAAATAAGAAAAAAATCACAAAAAAATGGAATATGTTGAACATCTGTAAGGCATTTGTAGAGACTGCCCCTGGAAATGTCCATAACTTCTGTGACATTATTGGCTTGCCAGTTTCAAAGATGTCGTGAACCCCGCATCCTACCCCGCTATATAATCCTGTGTTAAAGGAAATATAAAAGAAAATTATATAAAATGAAAAACTTAAAATTTGTTACACAGTGAAAATATATAGAGAGGCATGGCGGACAGAAAGCTGTTTGTAAAATATGTCATCAATCCATTGTTCTGAGAACATCGACCATGGCTGGGGGGCTTATAGTCGGTAGTAAATCAGGCTTATAGTCGGCTTTCAACCACTCATGGTCATATCACCGACTGCAAATTGGATTTGGTGCTTTATGTAGGTGTATGCGTGTGAGTTAATATTCACCTGTCTTGTTTGGACCGAACGATCTACGCCCGACAGTTTTTAGGTGCCAAGCCACCGATTCAATTCCGCCACAGGCGAGCAGAAAAGAATCACTCAGACCATTTATACTGACTCCGAGCCGTCCAGTCGGTTGCCTAATTCATTAATGCTAAGCGCCAAGCTGAGAAGCGCAAACCTCCTAGTTTTGACGTCTTTGGTAGCGTGTTGTTGGACTCGTCACAAATGAATCGACTACCCACTTCAATACTATACCCGATAACTATTTGCTAACTCTCATGAGGTTTCGAATATGCAATGTAGACGCCTTGCAGACATTTGCAATTTGATAAGTCAATGTCATCTGAGAATTTCAGACTACCTCCAAGGTCTTTTGCAACATCCTGTACCTTAATAACGCTGCCACACACATTCAATCCAAGAGTAAATTTACTCCGTTACTGTTGCGACAGGAACAGAACTACAGTGGAACCTGGGAATTAGGGACACCCAAGGGACTGTAAAAAACTGTCCTGAATTCTGAGGTTGTCTT
>JAAUYG010100352.1_pt1 | contig 11597 bp, 15 predicted proteins | sample 7278091 | NCBI WGS metagenome assembly JAAUYG01 (sample SAMN14350201, study PRJNA611818) | marine sediment metagenome | isolation source: surface marine sediment (0.6m) | place: French Polynesia: Moorea | collected 2018-08 | reverse complement strand
TATTACTCTTATTCCAGTTATTAATAATATTTCCCTTTTACCCAGTTAGCAATTTATACTGGAGGGGCAGGACCATGTTCCAGGTGCCTAGCCCCCTCCACCTGGTATATAAACATGCCATTTATCATTGCTAGGGTGAGTCTTTTTCGCCCAGCATTTTTACTGCAGGAGGAGAATCACTCCATGTATGGAGTAGTATGGTTTCTTTTTTTGCAGGACAACCCCATAATGGGCAATAGGGGAGTGTCTGTAGGAGTCAGCCATGGGCGAACCAGTATTCACCCTTGGTTTGGTTTTTCATCCCATCACACACACCTATGTGTGTATAATAACTAAGAATTTGCTTTGCTTCAGAGAATCACCCAGACTCTGGTCTTGGGCTGGGCCTTATGGTGCAATATCCTTTGGGTACAAAAGCACGAGACTGATCCAGTCGGGGTTGGAGTCTCTTATTTATTTTCAGGAGTGGTTGTCTGGAGCAAAGCAAGAGTAGTTGTTTGGAGCAGAGCAGAACAGAGCAGAACATAAGTGGCTGCTTAAATGTTCAATCATAACGTCCCCATTGGGGCTGTGTGTATTAAGAAAATGTATTAATAAAAAATCTGTGAAGTTCACTTTGACTTCATAGAAAATTTGTTGACTTACAGAACTAATAACACACTGCCATGGAGGGTGGGGGACATCCTCCTTTAAGGAAGGGGTGAGGGGTGAGGCCCTTGGCCCTTACCCTGTTTTTCAATTTTTAGGTTCCTTTAGTGACATAGCTGGTTTACTCTGGTCTATCCCAGAGTGAGGGGTTATTGTCTCATTTGGCGTTTCCTTAGATTGTGTACAATCTAAGTTTGAGATTTAAATCAGGCTGTTTGTGAGATCTGGCTCTCCAGAGCCACGCCACGTTAGCGGCATGGCTGGCTCAGTAGAAGTAATTACCTAGATCCAGATCTCTACCCACATATATTGACATATTCTCGCTTTCTAGCTAAAAGTAGGGCAGGTCGATTTAGCCATGCCCTCGAGGCTGTGAGGTGGGCGTACCTCACAGTTGAATTAGCAGGAAATTCTGCAGGGACACCATGGGCAATGGTGGCATGGGCCAGCCCAGCAGTGAATTGCTGGCCTGAGCGAGTCTGGGCATTGGCCTTGGGCCCAGGAGAACTCGCTAGCAGGGGCATGTACCTGTGAGGTGTATAGCACCCCACTGAGGCCTGTGGGGGTGAGAACATGATTCAGTGGGCGCTGGGGTCATGTTCGTGACCGTGGGATGCCCCTCCCCAGTCGCACCCTCACCGAGGTTCGGTGCCTGGTAACCAGAAAGAGGGAGAAAACAAGACGAGAATGGAAACCTGAGACTGACTGGTGTGCAGTGGGCGTTCGCGTGGAAGTGAAGGCTGGAGGTGAGATGTCCGGGCTTCAACTCGCTGGGGAGCCCCGAGGCAGACCACCTCTACTCCTACGAGAGAAAGATTGAGCGAAAGAGAAGAAAAGACTGTTTGCTGTTACTGTCATTGGAGAGACTGTCACTGCTTATAAGGGGAGCGTTAACCCTTGTGAGCCTCTCATCCCACAGCAGGACATCGTCCCATGTTTATCATCCTGGGCTTGGTTAGCCTTACCAATCTAGAACGAGGCTCTGCCTTGAGCCTTGGGGTCCCTGCTCATTCTGGACAGACTATGGGTTCCAGATCCCAGAGCCAGAGCCTCACCCTGGACTCAGAACGCTGAACTTTCTCTACAACCAGGAGCACTGAACATTTGGCTACAGGGACCCTGAGTCGAGCGTTAGACGTAGCTCACTCACCTCCACCCTCCCTCATCCCGGACCAAGCCACAGAGAACATTGATCGAGAACTATAGAGTGCACGAACTGCATTTCCAAGTGACTCACTGGCCAGGAAAGGCCCAGAATACTCCGCAGCCAGGATCCCGGATCACTATGGACTGGGCTTTGTCTCAGGATTCATTTGGACTGAGTTTCTAACTCAGGTAATGGATACCTTATAGTGTATAGTGTGCAAGCGCATCGGATATATATTTAGTGGTTCCTGGGAAATGACATCCCGGCTGGAGCTTGGGAAAGGTTAGTTAACCAGTAGCAGTCTGTGTGTTAGTAGTTGCCAGGTTTCAATTGTTTCCTTGCACTTACATATATTGCATGTTATTTGGGATATTATTGCCACGGGGCAAAGCCTTTACATGTGTTTATACATGGCTAAGGCCATGGTGTGTTGCTGTTGTTAGCAGACTATGGACAGCACCAGGTGCTGTATTGATTTATTCTTTTGGTGGCTATCGAGGGGTAGTTATATCGGCTAGTAAAAGTACCTTTCGGATCTGGGTGGTTCCCTGTCAGTACTACACATTATGAAACCACGTAGTGGTCAGTCAACCCTTAGTCCTGACTGCCAGGCCTTGGTGAGGAGGGGCTGTGGTGGGCGTTGCCTAGATAGTCCATCTGTTGAGGCTGGTACCCAGCGTTTAGCCCTCTGTCAGTAGTTTGTGGTTAAAAATTCCACAAGTCCCGTGCCCAAGGCACAAGTGTGATTGACCCTTTATAACATAGGTACGCCTGTGTTTTGTAATACTTGGTAGGGAGTCGCGTCCGCTGAAGCGGAAATAAGGTCGGCTGTATGCTTTGCCCTCGAGTGCCACTATTATTGATTTTTATATGTCATTAATATGACAGAAGTACCAATCTGTTTATTGTAAAGTTCCTATTATCGTGCGAGATAAGGCGTGTAGGCAATAGAATACTTTTAGTGACAGCAGAAGGCTAACATACCCCCCTGGGTTTGGCTAGCAGAATAGTTGTCCTGGGTGGCCCGTTGTTTCATTAGAGACAGGTTGTTGGATAATATTTCCTCTTTCAGGTAATTTGGGTCTCCTCCTTTTCTCAGACTTGTATTTATTCTTAGTTTTTGCATCGCACGGTAAATTGTATCCCTGTTTGTCCAAGTCTTAAAAATGGTCCTTTTAGAGTGCTATTTAAGCATAGCGTCTAGCACTCTTGGTTTGTTCCAAGTTTATATAGGTGTACATTATTATGAGCGTGTGCATACGTATTGTTATTAAAGACCATCGCTAAGTCATGTCAGTTTAAAGTGAGTCAGTTTTCTGGCCATAACATTTGGGGCATGTATTGTGAGGGTTTGAATTACCAGACTCCTATAAAGCTTACCGGAATTTCCAGACGAGTATATGTATGAGTTTAAAAATTATTTGGGTCGCTATAATAAGAATATAACCTGGTCAGATAACAGTTTGGAGTTTCCGGTATTTTCGGACAGTGTGTGTACACTTGTTTATGTATGAGACCATTAAGGGAGTGGCCAGCACTCACGGCCGAGCGGAGGTCTGCTCAGCGGATCTTCTGCTCAGCGGAACTCCCGCTGGCGGCATTGCACGCTAGTGGAATTGCCGGACAAACGGCCAATTCTGGTTGGTACCTCAAGTCCTCAAAGTACCTTTATGTGGCGAACCAGGCTGGGTTTAGAGTTAGTAGTAGCGTTCCGGATGGTTCGTGCGGGTGGGTAAAGTACCTTCATATTGTTTCTTTGGGGTAGTACGAGCCCAGGCAAATTAGTGACAGTGTAGCCTAAATTTCCGATCAACGTTTTATTGTTTCGGTAAACCTCCGGGTGCCCCATAGTAGCGTGTTTTTACATGTCCGCTACCGGGTGCCTTCGAGCCCAGCTCCCAGGTTAACTATCTTGATGTGTACCGCTAAAGCACACTTTACAATGTGTTATCCTTTTGCATGGCTCTTGCATGTGCCTTTATATGTCCTCCAGTATATGGTCGTGGTGTTTTGTGTCCACCCTGTTCTAGCATTCCATTTTAACAGTATTATGACTTATCATGACAGTGTGTGTTTATGACGTAATGTATGTGTGTCGGCAAGTTTGTTAGCCGTTGAACTAAATTAGCTCTATCATTGAGCGTGGTTAGCCGACTAGTGTGGACTGTGTTTTGAGACTTTCCAGTACAGGAAGTAACCCGACGTGGTCGTCGGGAATAAAGAAGGGGGAATATGTAGCATATTTCCTGTCGCACAAGGCAATGAAAGGGGGATTGTCACGTATTTGTTATCATGTACGGTTTTATCTATTGGTTTTACCGCCTTCTGTGTGCGGGAGAACGGCCCGAGTTCTCCCGTACACAGCGGCCTTTACATCATGCGTATCAATACAGTATTCGCTAGGTTATGGTATTTTCTAGTAATAATCATTACGAATTCTCCCAACTGGTTGGCGAATTCTCCTTACTTTTATGGATTATTGGTCATTAGAGCGCCCAAGTTTAGCGCTCCATAGCAATGTAGTATTATGACGCTTACTAACGGTAGAACGCAATGAGTAAGCAGTTTTTGGACATCTCTCAGAACGGTAAGCCATGTTACTTGATATTCAGAAACTCACCCGCTAAATTAGCGGACCTTGTACTTTTATCTATTCAGTAATAGATAAAAGTCGTCCAGTATTGTTAAGAGAGCTAGAAAGTTTCGTTACGAAATTCGCATTGTAAGCCATATTTCTCAGATGTGACAGGTACTTTGACAGGTCAAGGCCGTTAGAATCTTTGTGTACATTTAGCCACGGATCGTTGGTAGCAACGATCCATTAGCCCTTAATTAAGGCCGTTATGAGCAGCTTTAACCTATAATTAATGTAGAGTATTAGTAACCCTCTTAAAGGCTCAGTATATATGTATTCGTAGTGCGTTTCTGTAGATTTGTAACCGTTTGGAAGTCTAGCGGAACTGCCACTGAAGGTTTAATAGGCCAGGGGAACTGCCGCTGAAGAATTGATAGGATACTTTTAACGTTAACTTGTATTTCATTGTCATGAATGCTACCATGTATGCTGTTGTGTGTCTGCTGGTAGTGGTGGCCCGTGGCCACCACGGTAACTGCTAATAAATGCCCCGTCAATCCAGGGTGCGTGTGTTGCCTTGTTTTTGTGTGTATGTACAGGTACTAGTGGCACCAGACAGTCGTGTACATTGACCTAGAACCTAGACCCAAAGAGGACTCCTAGTTCCCCTTGGAGTTCCCCGGAGTCCGTCTCGGGGTCGTTTGGGTCCCTGACCCACGGGACAGATCACTCGTGTGACCCGGACAAGAGTAACAAGAGTTTGTGCAAGTGTAAGACAAGTATAGCCTTCCTGTGGTGTGACGGGTGCCCAACCCTAACAACAACCCCTGGACCACAGAGCAAGGGTCGTGCAAGGGTGCCTGGGTCATCGACCTCTCCCCGTACACCACAAGGCTTGCTTTTGGAGGTTCGTCCGGGATCACAGCATTAGGCTGCCCGTGATCAGCCTTAGGCTTTGTTAGAAAACTAAGCCATTAAGACCAATGGTACATACCAGAGGTCAGCAGGCGGGAGTTGGGTCTCCTGCCACTCTGGCCGCTCTGCTGCCACTAATGCGGCCTCACCTGTAATCAAAAGTGATTCTGCTTCAGCCTTTTCAGCAGGCCATGACAGTTGGACAACTGTAACAAGCTGTCTGGATACTCGAATGGGCCTAACCACGCATTCAAGTCAAACGAATACACAAAGTTTTTGCTTGTCCGGAAATTCCGCTAGCGGCAATACTGCCAGTGGCAGTTCCGCTGGTGGAAGATCCGCCAGCAGGAGTGCCACATATGCGGAAGATGTGGAAGATGTGGGTGTCCACCTATCCAGACGATCCACTCAAAATCTGGACGGACATGGACGAGTCTGCGGATGAGCACCATACTCAATATGGTGTAGGCACCTGTATTAGAGGGGTTAACAGCGTATTTGGCGCCTCTGGTGCCAGGGCTGGTGCACCAGCTGTGTTGTTGGGTGCTTACCAAGGTGCCTCACAGCCTGTGTTTCAACCAGCCTATATGGGCCACCCCATAGCCTACAGTGGCCTAAATGGCTAAACCCATGTAGTAGGCTCTGACTACTGCCCGGGCATTCCACCAATCGCAGGAATGCCTATTAGTGCACCGGTTGCAACATCAGTGTCAAAAGGGCACATTGCAGTGCACCTAAGGCTGACATGCGTCCACGAGACCACTCAGCCTCTGTGTATGCCCTGAACCTAGGGACACTTTCCTACGAGACAGACGACTGGCCCAATATGCGGCCAAGGAAAGGCGTGAAAACGCCAACAATGAGTCAGGGTCTCGCCAGTCAATTCGACAATGCTGATCCCGAAGACACTGGAGTTTGATTCTTCAGTCAGGCCGGTATCCTGAGGGGTGCTGGCCATGGCTGGATTCCCTATCCAGACATGGAGAGGCGACCTGGTTGCAGACCGTATGTCAGGTCTGAAAACAGAAGGACCCCCCTACCAACAGAGGGTCTATGGGCCGTTTGCGAACCCAAGCAGATTGCCCAGAGAGCAGTATAATGACGGCAACTATAGGGGGGCTAACAATGTGCGCATTGAGGGTGAGCCCATGCCAGTCACCACTCCTTATGGTGGCGAGACGGATGACGAAGAGGGTCGTCCCTTTATCGCTGCACCCCACACCAGGCCTGAAGAGACTGGTGTATGAGGATGAGATGAGCGAGTATCTCATTGTGATGGATACGAATTTCATTGTAGGGCAGATTATAATGATTCGCCTCGGGGCGCTCACCGAGTGCCTCATCACTCCTCCCCCAGACTGGCCAAAATGGACAGCTATAGTGGGCAGGGGAATGAGAACCTAGAGGGCTTCTTTGACCAGGTCGAGGAGAACACCGCCTTCTATGGCTGGAATGGGTAAGAGGCGTGCCACCAGGCGCGCGCCCACCTCAGGAACATGGCGTTATCATACGTCAAACTTGCACCATTTACCTTTAACTCCTGGGAGGAGTTAAAGGCGTTGTTAGTGAAACAATTCCGACCACAGGACTTAACGGCCACCTACAAGGCCCAGTTCCGTTCCAGTCGGCGGCACAATGCAGAGGAGATATATTCCTATGTGGAAGCGCTGCAGCGTCTGGCCGACATGGCATGGCCATTCATGGACCACCACGCCAAGGAAGACATGGTCGTGGATCAATTCCTATAGCCGATGGACAGTCACGAGTTGAGTGTCCAAGTGGCGACGAGCGGGTGTCGTCACCTAGAGACCGTGCTACACATAGCACGGTCCTTGGAGGCTGTCCATGAGGAAGAGAAGCATCATTCCTGTCAGGTGTGTTTCGTGTCCAACAAGTGTGCCAGATTACCACACCACAAAGAGCTGGTGAAAGAAGTATTTGTGCAGCTGTATCCCGGGCTGCGTCCTGTGATCTAGAGGTGCACTGTAGGCAGCCGACACCTGGACCCACACGGGTTAGGAGTGCTGACAGGAGGAAAATACAGTCTTCCTCCTCCAGAACTCCCTCCAGGGACAGCCGTAGGGGACGGTCTGCCTCCTCAGACAGACGTTCCCGTAGCAGAGAGGGCCCTCTACAGTGCTTCCGCTGTAAGGGCTATGGGCATTTCACTAATGATTGCCTTTCAGAAGGGTTCTACAGATAGAACACAATGGCCTGCCTGTCAGGGTTACTTCCAAAGACCCTCCCTCTGATAGCCAGGAGGCCAAAGACAAGGCGGCATCCTCAAAGTCTTTAAACTAGAAGGGGGTCGCCCCAAGAGCACTGGAAGTGACCCAGACCATGAAACTGGGAGTACTGGATCTTCCCGGTTGTGCTCTGGAGGCCAGACCAGTCGAAAGGCTGAGACGGCCACACAATCTTCCGACAAAGATGACCCGGTGAAGCCTACTACATCCTTGCCAAGCTCTGCGCGCTCCTCACCAGAGAAAGTGCATCCCCAGTATAGATCCAGGGACTGTTCTGGTAAAACCAGGCGCTGTACTTGGACTCTCACGTCAGATTCTGACATGTTAAGCGACCTTAGTGATGAAGTCACCAGTCACCCTGGCTGCTGGCTGATTTCGGTCGCTGTGGAAGGTGTCAAAACTTTGGCGCTGATCGACACTGAAGCCTCAGTGATGATGATGGACCGTCCTTTGTATGAAAAGATACAAAAGTTACGACCTTTGCATCTGCAGACGCGAGAAATGCCTTGGCTCAAAGGAGTTGCAGGCAACCCTGTACCTACCTTGGACAGCACTGAGGTGGGTGTGGACATAGGCGTGGGAACATACAAGGCCACTGTCATGGTTAGTGCATGAAGGGAAACTCCCAATTTTATTATTGGAGCTGATTTCTTGTCTGCCTATGATTGTGACTTGTCCCTGCGTGAGAAACTCTTCCTGGTTGGGGAACAGAAAATTGAATGCATCCCTGAGAAGGCTAGAGTGAAGCACGCCAAGCTCAAGTTAGTGAGGCGTGTCGAGTTACCTCCACACACCGAGGTGCTAGTTAGCTGTAAGTTGGGCCAAGGCACTAAGTACTTTGGCATGCCACACATGGTGGTGCAACCCAGTGGTGACAGCTGGCATTATGCCGAGGATGGTCTTGTTATAGGATCGCCTTTCTTGGCGCGTGACTTAAGACTCACTGTATTCCAGTGATTAATTTGTCCGACGCGCCCCACACCTTACACCCAGGGGCCCGAATTGGGAACGTGTATCCAGTCACGTCTTTGAAACAGGCTCATGAGGTACTCGAGGTGGACCCCCCCCCCCAGTTGTCAGACTGGGACTCTGAGTTTGGTAGTGATGACGAGGAGTTGTTGAATGTGTGCAAGGCAGACACCGCTGGTTTTAGTGGGATAAACTCTCGCTCTAACACGCGTACTGATGCACACATGGATCCAAAGGATCTGCTTCAGCACCTTTAGCCCTTAATGGAAGATATAACTAAATACCTCAACTTCCGAGAGCTTGAGGAACTGGCAGCGGCCATTTATGAATACAGAGATGTCTTCAGTAGTGGCCCTGTCGATATGGGCCGAACTGACCTTGTCACTCATACGATTGACACTGATGAGCATAGGCCCATTCACCTCCCACCGAGGTGACTACCCGTCACCAAACAAGAGGTGGAATGCCCCGAAGTCCAGAAAATGCTGGACAGAGGTGTAATAGAGCCATACCAAAGCAGCTGGTCGAGCCGAGTTGTCTTGATTACCAAGAAAGACGGCTCCATGTGCTTCTGTGTGGACTACCGCAAGGTGAATGATATCATGCAGAAAGACGCCTATCTGTTGCGTGGATAAATAACACACTCGATGCCCTAAGGGGGTCCCAGTATTTCAGCACACTCGACTTGTACTCAGGTTACTAGCAAGTCAAGATAAACCCCAAGGACATTGACAAGACAGCGTTTGCATGCCATTTGGGCTATGTAATGCCCCAGCCATGATCAAACAGCTCATGAAGCTCATTCTAACTGGACTGAACTGGAAGATTTGCCTCATCTACTTGGACGATGTTATCGTCTATGGAGGCAACTTCTACGAAGGGCTGGACACACTGAAACAACTCTGGCAGTGTATCAGAGAGGCGCACCTGAAGCTTAAACCCTCCAAGTGCTGCCTTATGTGCAACAGAGTGCCTTTCCTGGGGCATTACATGTCACATGAAGGGGTTGAAGTTGACCCCATGAAAACTGCTGCAGTGCAGGATTGGCCCATGCCTTGCACTGTTAAAGATGTGCTGGCCTTCCTGGGGCTGGCATCTCATTATAGGCATTACATCCCAACTTTGCCACTGTGGCAGCACCTCTGACTGACTTGACTAAGAAAGACGCCAAGTTGGTTTGGGGTGATGACTGCGAGCAAGCCTTCTTAGCTCTCAAGAAGGCTCTGGTGCACCCCCCTGTGCTGGTTTATCCTACCAGGGAAAGGCAGTTTGTCCTGTTTATGGATGCCAGCAACATGGGTATGGGTGCTGTCCTGGAGCAAGAGCAGGAAGAAGGCAGTCAAGTAGTCAAGCGCGTTATCGCATACACCCCCAAAACCCTCAATGCAAGTCAGAGGTGCTATTGTACCACCAACAAGGAGCTGCTGGCAGTTAGTACAGCCATCGAGCTCTTTAAGTACTACCTGACTGGCCGCCACTTCACGGTGGAGCCAGAAGGAGTTGTAGCACGGTGGATCACGCTGCTCCAGCCGTTTGATTTTGACATCGTGCATTAGCCTGGCAAACACCATAGCCATGCCGACGGGCTGTCTTGCAGGACTGAACGTCCCTGCAAATGCGATACATGCGCTGAATGCACCACACTTCTGAATCAGGTAACACCTGAGGAGAACTTAGTGAGGGCATTAACTCCATGTGAGCAATACATGGAGGACTTTGAGGGCTACATCGAGCTTGTAGAAGATGATTCCACTCTGTTTAGAGGTCCTACGGCTCCTGTTCCGTCTCCTTCGGTGCAAGCCATCCCACCAGAACTTCTCTGGTACATGGGACGCCACCTTGCTAAGGAAGGGGGCGCAAGTAATGGCGGATCCCCAACTGATAACCCAGAGGGGACTGCCATCAGCAGAGCTAAGGCAATAGAACGGCTGGTAGATGGCATAGATGCTGATAGTCATCAGGCTGAAACTCAGACTGAGCCTGGGGACTTCTGCGTACCTGATAAGGGGGAGTCATCGCCTTCCAGCTCAGAATCTGAACTACCTCTTCTGAGCAACGGGACGAGAGAAACTGACTTCTGTCACAGGGTTCATGCCACAGACGGATCTAACAAACCTGGGCCTTGCCTCCAGTCCTTAATAGGCCTGTCTATTGTAGACATTGCTAATGAGCAAGATGCGGACCCTAACCTTGGCCTCATTAAGGAGATACTGCTGAACAGCCCTGAGTGCCCCACTTGGGATAGTGTGCGCGCAGAAGGTGCTGAGATTAAGACTCCATGGTCTCAGTACCACAACCTGAAAATTCAGGATGGCGCCTTACTCAGACGAAGCAAGAATCAGGGTCCGAACAATGGGTTGCAGATAGTGGCTCCCCAGTCGATGCGCACCCGTATTTTCCAGGCCTGCCATCACCATAAGCTGGGTGCATATCAGGGCATAGTCCAAACGCTACCTTTGATAAAACAGCAGTTCTATTGGCCTGACATCCTGAGGACCACTTCACTAAGTGGGTGGAGGGTCGTGCTATATGCGGCAAAGAGGCCTTGACTGTGGCTGATGCCATTGTTCAGGATCCTTCTGAATTTTGGGCACTGTGTCCTCCTTTTAGTCCCATTGTGGGCAAATAGTCTCTGATTTAAGAGACCTTTTATTATAATGTCCACTGTCCAATTGGACACCCTCCTGGCCTCTATTATCATGGTGCGAGCAGCCAGCGGTCCACACATAGTGTGGTGTCCCCATATTAAAGAGAAAAGCTGTGGCCTTTGTCAATTATAGACAAAGACCTATAGCTTTTATGGTCTTGGTCGTAGGTCGGGGACTTTGATCATTGGGGAAGGTTCTGGAGCACTTTCTCTTGGGAAAGTGATCTTGGAATCCTCTGGATACAGGTGTTGGTTGGGGCACTGTATCCATGTGGGAACCGGTCACTCTCACTTCTACTATTTAAGGACCACTTGTACATAGTAATGTATTTATTAATTTATTACTCTTATTCCAGTTATTAATAATATTTCCCTTTTACCCAGTTAGCAATTTATACTGGAGGGGCAGGACCATGTTCCAGGTGCCTAGCCCCCTCCACCTGGTATATA
>JAAUYG010219673.1_pt1 | contig 11598 bp, 6 predicted proteins | sample 7278091 | NCBI WGS metagenome assembly JAAUYG01 (sample SAMN14350201, study PRJNA611818) | marine sediment metagenome | isolation source: surface marine sediment (0.6m) | place: French Polynesia: Moorea | collected 2018-08 | reverse complement strand
ATGGTAGATAGGTACCTGTCAGTAAAATTTGGTGTCAATCCACTTGACGGTTTCCGAGAAAACGATGTCTACGGACGGACGATGGACGGACGGACGGACGACGGACGACGGACGCCCGCGTGACGACAGTAGCTCTGCTGTGCAGTAGCACAAAGCAGAGCTAAAAACCACTTTGGCCGTGACCGTGTGTGAGTCAAAAGGTCCACCCCAGTCCTATAGCATTTCAATATTAAGACCACTTCAGAATCAATCCTAGGGTTCAACTATGTTCCATTACTGTATTGTCTTTATATTGTGCTCAGTCTTTAATTGTGATACAAATATCTATTATCGATAAGTATTTATTGTAGGCTTATCTATGTAGGGTTACAAAGAACTCGTGACTGCCTCATGCATGTCATGACTCTTGACTGCCAAATGCTGCTGCCCTACCACTCACCCAACATTACATTACATATTAGATTACATACTATTAACAATTCAAGGGTTTAGCATGAGGAGCTTGTATCTGAATAAGCATCCTGTCCCCACAAGTTTCACTTGTAATACCTCGTTGGCAAAGAGAGTCATCAGAAATTTTCCAGGCTTAAAGATGGCGAGGAGCTTGGAGATGAGACCTTCATACGAGTCCTGTAAATTAAGAGGTACAAAAATTATGTGTACATGTACTTTCACATATTTTTTGCAGACACTGTAGACATTGGCACATCCAAATTAGCACATTAATTTTACATTGTATGTATAATACTATAATAAACATGATATAAGTTGAGGTATACTCCATGTACTACTAGCATTAAACTCCCTGTAAAAATAATCTGCCTGAAACAGGTCAATGTTATGGCATTATATCAATGTCGGTAAAAAAATCTAATGCTATTAAAGAGTAGAAATACACAAATATTTGCGAGAGATATAATTACAGTTGTTCCTCTATTTTATAACCCTTTATTATAAGACCACATTGATTATGAGACCACCAAACATGGTCCCAACATGTGTTTTTTGTGCAGTAATGAAGCTTTATTTTAAGACCACTCATAACTGAAGTACAGTGAAACCTGTCTTGAGAAACTGCTGCCATGAGAGACAACCTGTCTTGACAGACAACACATTTTTGGCAGAAGGACCTACATTTCAATATAACTGAACCTGTAACCAGAGATCATCTGTCTTGCTAGATCATAATTTTGTGGCGAATGGGTTGGTCTTTCAAGATAGATTCTACTGTACACATTTTCATGGTCCCATGGGTGGTCTTAAAATAGAGGGACCACTTACTTTCTGGCATATCCTGCAACCCAACAAAATTGTGACTTTTACATTAAGTGAATTAGCAATTCACACTCCAATGCAGCTGACATACCTTAGGGATATTGGTTTCAAAGCTGACGTAGGAGAACTCATCTTCAGGGGTGATGTGAATGGTAAAGTAATTTCCCTGGGGAAGCGAAGACATTTCAGTTAGTCAAATAAATGTAGAATACATTTGACAGACACAGGTAAAAAAGCGAACTTACGTACTGGAATGTTCCCATACTTTCCAGGAAAATTAAAATGCTTAAATGGGGGAGCGTATAAAAATATTTTATTTTTAAAATTTTTTGGAAGACGTGCACCCATCATGCCCATGCAAATGATTCTAAATTCCCTGCTCCGATATGATGAATTTTAAAACTAGCCACCCTGGGTGCTTATGTGGGAGAGTATGGTAGATCACTTCTGTGAACACAGACATGTGCAACTGCATATTAAGGATATGTGACTGCATGCATTGCCATGCAAAGCTGTAAGAAGCTAGATCTGGCTTTAAGCCATATCCGAAACTCTTAATACAGAAATAGGACCCACATCCGGCAGCAAGCCATTCATGGAATATCCACACGGATCAAAAAGCCAATCATCTATTATGGTTCCAGGGAGCAAATCATATATTCCAGATTTCTGAAACAACACAACAGCGCCAAAATAATGAGATAAAGAGCACATCACAATGTGGTTACTGGATTTCAGATTCATCTAGAAGATGTTCTTACCTCGCAGGGTCAGACTTTGAAATGACATATGTTTCGGCCACTTCTGTTGGCCTTTTTGTCACCGTGACAAGGTCAAGGCCAGATGACAGGAGACTCAAGATGGTGAGGGGGGAATCTCGTGGCCTCGGTCTCCATTCAGGGATGCTTGGTGACAGATCCACCACCACCAACCGTCCCTGAACCGTGACCAAGGCCATGAGATCCCCCACCGCCACCCCATCTTGAGTTTCCTGTCATATGATCAACCCAGTCACGTGATGGCTTTGACCACTTTACAGTGAACGAGACCACCAGCAGTGGCTGAAATGTCTGCAATTTCGAAGCATGACCCGGAGAGGTAAGAACATCTTCCTCACCTTTTGATAGTATGAGGTTTGATTGTATTATTTTTTAAATTCTGGTTCAACAAGAATAATTTACATTTACAAATGTACAGTCACACATTTCTAATTCCCATATTAAAAACAAAGTTATCACAATGAAATGCATTTAAGGGTTCTATTTACCACGATACCTCTACCGTCAAGCAATTATAATTAGTTTTAGTGCAAGTTGTATCTTTCTTAATTTATACATAATGCACATACACACATTCAATATATACTTTACATCAAAGTATATCAGAAATCAGATCAATTTTTAGTACCTTAAAATGAACTTGACATTCACAATGGTCTTAAATTTGATCAAAATTTATCATGTTTATAATTTATATTTACAAATGCCTGTACTGTTACCCCTCCACATAGTAAACAGGATGTCCCATAGCTCACCTTAGAAACTTCCCTGCCATTGGCTGACCCTTCCATAGTAAACACCTTCATCTGCTCAGGGTCTAGATCTTGCATCAGCAAGTAAACAAAACTGATCAAGGAGCAACTGGTCAAAACTGTTCAACTAAAAGTCTATATAATGCCGATTACATCACTCTCTACTAGAGTCTCTTAGTACTAAGTATACAGCACATCCTGGACTGGCTTAGTCGACAGTGGCGCAATATTTTTGACTGGTTGCTCTGCACATCCAGGAGTAGACAAACTGAACATATCCCCTTTAGCTGCATATGACATGTATAAACTACCAGTATATGGATTCCATTTCTGCTGATCCAAATATGATAAGCATGATTTCATATACAGCAGTCCACCTTCTATTAGGGACCCGCCTTCTGTCAAAAAATCTCTCTTGTTACCTGTATTAGAGATGTGTACCTTTGGTGAGACAAAGCATCACATGCAGTCACAGTACTAGCTGTCAATTACCTGCATTCCTTTTAGAGAGGGGTCCTTTCTAGAGTGTCCATTAAGGGATCGACTACTGTACCACCAGTTGTATGTCTCACACAAATAAATGTGACTGCTGTAATCATGTATATATAGTTGTCCCTGTGATTTAAGACCCCTCCATTTAACAATGTCCTCCATTTTAAGGCCAGCTATCAGTGACACCATTCTTATACTTTCAATCTAAATATCCCTCCATTTTAAGACCACCTCAAATTTAAGACAACATTTGTCTGGCTGAATGGGTGGTCTTAAAATGCAGGGACCCCTGTATCAACTGATCAAGAAAAGATATTTCCAAAGTCTGGTCTGGCTGCACAACTCCCACATAGTCAATTGTGTACAGATACCTGGAAAATTAAATTGAAAATTTATAATTGAAATATGGCTGTTATTGCAAGAATTTTTAAATATTACAATATGTTTTGTCTATAGTTCTGGGAAGCTAAAACTGTGTGACTGTTCAGAAAGAGTAGGGGAATCTCACTGGGAATGTAACCTGATCAACCTATGACACAAACCAGCTCTGAAGAAATGGCATACAAATATACATGTACATGCTGTACCTGAACACTTATCAGAACTACAGACTTTAATATGACTGTTTACAGTATCTAGAGTTATTTGTACTTTATACGCCGAGTAAAGCAGGGCTATTGGTACATTTTCTCTATGCTGAGTATAGGCAGTTCAAAAGACCTTCCATACTATGTTGGCCAGGATACAGTTATTTAATACATGCCCGGTACCTGGACTAGATATTTAAAGTAGGTATCTAGAGACTAGAGTTAGTTACTTTCTTACAAAATAGCACAGTGCTGCTGGTACTTTTGCTTCCACCAAGTAAGGTCACTAAGTATAGATTATCAAGACATGGTACACACATAAAAAGCCCAGTACGTAGATATATATCCCTGTATATGTACCTACTACTGCTTACCAACAGTCACGGTTAATCCTTCCCAATGCATAGGCTGCACCATCTGGCAACAAAAATTACAGTAAGTTAATGGTACCACATTGTTAAGGTGAATATATTCTATAAAGTAGTGTTTACCATACCTTTTACATAAAATATTTCTGGGTTTACAACCTATGGAGTTTCTGACCTACATGTATTCCTATTTCGTGAAAAATTCCAAGCTACCATTTTGTTTCATAAACCAAGTTTTACAAGCAAAATCTTAAAACCTAAAGGAAGTTAGGGGCCCCAAGATTTACGGTTCTGTAAAATCAGTTCACCTATTTTCTCAAAATCTAATAAGAATACATATATATATATATAATAATATTCATGATATTAGGTCTCCTGACACTGCCCCCCTCCCCCCCTCCCCTTCCCCCACACATGCCACACAGCTCACTTTCAAACAGTTCATCCAAATGCGCCACCTCCTGATCAAAGGACTGGTGGATGGAAAGCTGGAGGTCAGGGCGGAGATAGTTCTTTCGAGAGTAAAACATATCCTGAAAAATTCACCATTTGCAAATCTAATTTTTAACAAAGCCACTGCTGTATTCACCATGAAAAAATGATATACAATACTAGTATACATACAGTAGTCCCTCTGTTTTACAACCTTCTATTTTGAGACCACCCTTGATTACTAGTATAAGACCACTTGATTTTTTCCCAAAGGGCTATTTTATGTGTTAAATTATCTTTATTTTAAGACCACCTGCAATATATTAAGACCACATTTTCTTGGTCCCATGGGTGGTCTTAAAATAGAGGGACCACTGTACACAGGTGTGCCTCTATGTATAAGTTCACCTATTGGGGGACATGCAAAATGTGGTCTTACATTGCAGGTGGTCTAATTTGCTACTGATACACTACAAAAAAGTCCTGGGAAAAAAGTGCAATTTGGTGGCAAATGAAGTGGTTTTATTAAGGGTAGTCTTAGAATAAAGGGATGTAAATAGAGGCACCAGTACCATGGGTACTACTGCTGCATAGTGTATGTTCTTCCATATTACTGGACAGTGGTACATGTAAATGTACTAAGCCTAGAGTTCAACTGGCTTAAGCGTATTAAGTACAATGTATGTCAAGCTGTCCATCCTCAGTTTTGTTGGCCAACACTGCAGAGAACAGTTTTGTGAGCATTGTTTGCAGTCAGTGATCCATAGAGAATACTTGGAGAAAGTAAATGCATTCATAGTACATATAGTAGTAAGAGGAAATACTTTTAGCTATATTCTGACATTAGAGTGGGTGGCCTTTGATGAGGGTGGCCATTGAGAGAGGGACAACTGTATATAGCCACTTACGCTATACGATTTCATTCCCCATCGCTGCGCTTTGTTAACCACTATAGCACCAGGCTCCGGTTTATGACACTAAATACCCATTCATGACAGCTGGTTATCATACTACAGTCATAAATACAGTTTACGATCAGGCCTAACATTTTATGATGATCTAACCTGTTATTTACTATTCTTCATGTTACTGCGCAATGTACATGATATACGGTAGTTCCCTTTTCCCATGCTACCACAGATACTAGTACCGAGTATGCTTTTTTATATGTAGGTATGGGATATACACACATGCATAGATACCTCTCCTGTCTAGGTATAGGATACTAATTTGGTTATATTTGTAGTATACATGGTATAATGGTAATACTGTAACAGTGTATCCGTAATCAGAATAAATATTATCTGGTTGAAGATTTCTATCTACTAATCAAACTTTTTCACTTATTCTAATTTGGTGGCCATGCTGTTGTTACAATGCTGTACCCGATCCTTTCCATACTTGGCAGCTGATTAAAAATAACTTAGACTACAGTCCTATAAGTTATATCTTGTACATGTATCTTTTAGTCTTTGATCAGTGTTCTTGATGGTTTTACTGCAGAAATGTGAAGACCTACAGACCATATGTAGACAAAGTGGAAATCAATATTAAGACTACAGTCTATAAGTTATATCTCGTACATATATCTTTTAGTGTTTGATCAGTATTGATTTTCTTTACTGCAGAAATTTGAAGACCTATAGACCATATGTAGACAAAGTGGAAATCAATATTACACTATCACAGTTTGTAGCATGACTAGTAAGCACATGTGTCAGGAGTGACTTATCAATACCCAGTAGGCCATATTTTCACTCAATCAATATGCATACCGGTACTTCAATCAATAACGTTGAATTCAGTCTCCTGTTTCTAATCAATGGAATGAGGGACAGTACCAGTCATACATCATGTATATTAAAGCTGAAAACAAACTGACTGTTAGGCAGTACTTCATATACTGTAAATTCATTAATGTTCGCGGGGATTAATGTTTGTGTTTTTGAGACAAAACCATGTTCGCGGGGATTAATATTTGCGGTTAGCTTAGGTCTTGTTAGTTGTCTAGGTACATGAATTATGTTTGTGGGGTATTTATTTTTTGCAATTTAAAGATGGTCGCGAAATTCGCCAAATAAATCCCTTACAAACAATCAAATGAATTTACAGTAGTAAGCTTACGTAATTAATAACCAGCCTAAATATGCTAAATGTACAATATAGATTCCAGTTTCAACTTTAAAAGAAGTAATATTACCACAACTTGGTCAAATCCACATTTCTCCCGCACTAATTTGATAAGTGGCTCCATGGCGTGCAGCAAAGTGGTGCGTCCACATGTCTTCAAATTAAATCTGGTCTTGCTGATGAATAGACTGCTTTCGCTGCAGCGAAAATTGGAAAAACTTTCAAGTATAACCCCAGATACTTATACTGTAATACAAATACTTTTAACAAAAATTCGCAGAGCAAAAATGCAAGATCAATGTTTTTATTTGCACATCTTGCAAAAACTACATACCGATATTATAAAGAATTCTTAACAACAGGGAGTATTTTAAACCCCTTGGCAGAGAAATGTCCCAAAAATACCCGAAAGAAAAGAAAAGGAGCAAAAATGATAGGCCGTCATAATTGGTTAAAACTGTCATATGGCCCAATCGCCGAACAGCGCATTACAGCCAAGGGTAGATTGGCTTGCGTGGGCTGCAAGAGTAGCCCACTCTATAAGCAGATGATACCTAAAATGGTGGGGGGGGGGGGGGGGGTTAATTTTAACCAGATTACAATGTACATATAGTAATGGACAAGTACAGCACTAGACACATGCTAGACTGCCCAAAACTAATGCTGCGCTTCCTTGCCATTTGCACAGTTTTACTGAATATTACCTGAGGAGGAAAGCAATCATGTCTTCATTCTGTATAAAACTCAGAATCTGACAATGAACATGAGTGAGCAACTTCTCCCAGTCAACTCTGGAAAGCGAAGCATGATTATGGTTCAATTGTTCACATTTGTTACAAATATTACATGTGTAGACATATGCATAAGGTCCCTATTCCCGATATTACCCCTATTCTTGGTATCTGCATATTTCTTCCATTAATACGCATGCAAAAGGGAAAATTTCTGTTTAGAAAACAACACAAACATGTTGCACTGAAAGAGACAAATATTGCTCTCAAAAATCGTCTGCCTCTGGTGAGCTCATCCTAATCATTCAAAATTAAATTCTGTTCTACTTTCAGAAAGAATAGTAGACCTGTACCAAACATTAGGGCATTAAACTGAAATGTTTCATCATGTGGCAGCTTTTATTCATGGTGGTATATTTCTTAATATATTTTTCTACCTCACAATAATAATATCCATGTTTGTTTGTTTGTTTTTAAATTCCACCCAGGCAAATGAAATATCGAGAATTATAGGTAAGGAGTATATTACCACCAAAAAGATACTTTCTGACTATGAATGTTATAATAATTTATACTTTAATATATATTTAAATGACAAAAAAAATCTGATTTATCTCTTATTATTCTGAACATTTACTTATTTACTTACTTAATTTACTTATAGCAAGAATTGGAGCCTCTGTGTGCATGCGGTTGTAAATTATGGTATAAAGATATATACATGGTACACTTGGATGTAAATATGTGTGCTTTCTACAGGCATTGAAATATTAACAAACTTTTTACTTTCACAATTGAAAAAGAAATATTTGTTTAAGTTAACGTATTAAAATATCCTCATTACAAACCACATTACAGAAAGGAATATGTTTACACACACAAAAAAAAAAACATGAAAATTAAGAATTTTGGGAAAAGAAGCAAAATCAGGTAATTTCTTTTCTATTTTTTATCCGCATTATAATCTTGGACCTTTAACATTTCCATACATTGTGCTTCGAAATATTAACAAGCTTCTTTTTTTTTTTTTTACTTTCATAAGTGAAAAAGAAATATTTAGCCTATTTAAAGTTAACATATTCAAATATCCTCAGCTGTAAAGCACATTACAGAGAGGATGTTTATACAAAAAAACAATATCAGAGTGTTTGTGAAGGAAGGAAAATCGGATTTTTTTTTTTTTTTTTTTTTTTATCCGCCCTATAATCTTTGACCTTTTAATATTCCCATACGTTGTGCTTCGTTACCCCGGGTTCATTAGGACGCTTACCTTTCTATTTTTCTGAGATCTGCATCCTCATTTGTTGAAGAAGAAAACCAAACCTCTAATAATTTTTCTGCTCCTTCAAAAAAGTGGTCATTTTCCGCTACTGTGGCCATATTACCAATGTTTTCGAGGTTTTAGGCAAGAACACGAACACCATATGACAGAAAATAACAGGAGAACAGAACTTTGTTAACTGAACGAGAACGCCTATCGTACTTCTGTTCCCCCCCCCCCCCTCCCCCGGCCTCTGACCTATAATCTCTCATATTCCCGTCTGACCCCCGGGGTCTGACCGCTGTTCGCACTACATAGTAGGAGGAGGAGGAGGAGGCCGGAGAAGGAAGAGGAGGAGGAGGGGGAAGAGGAGGAGGGGGAGGAGTGGGAGCTTTATTTAGCTGTGCATCCAAAGGCAGATCATTTTTTGCCATCTTTGTATTTTTTTCAGAGACTGATCATTTAACACGATATCTCAAGACATTTTAGTCAAAGGGTAATTCAAAGTTGGCAGTCTTGTAGATCTCCATGAGGGTTCTCCACCATATATTTTTGATGAGCTGCATTAAGTAACCTAATTATAATTAACTATAGGATAGTTAAAGGTCAAAATTTCTCTACCTGGGAAACCACTGGTTATTGAGCAAAATAAACCCAATTTCGATCCCCTGTTAGGGTCCATATGCTACTTCTGGAACTTTTTTTTTCAAATTCCAGGTTTCATGCCCAAATATGGAAATTTGGAAAATTGGCCCAGAAACCACTGTTCGTAGAATGAAAATAATCTCAATTTCACCCTCCCCCAAAGGTCCATATGCAACCTTTGGAACTTTTTTCAAATTTCAGATTTCATGCCCAAATGTGGAATTTTTTTAAAATTGATGCATATTTCAGAAACCATTACCCATAGAGCAAAAATAAACTAAATTTCGACCCCCTGTGGTAGAAAGAGGCTGCATATGCAATTTCTAAAACTTTTTTTTCAAATTCAAGTTTTCATTTCCAAATATGGCAATTTTGAAAATCTGCCCATATCCCAGAAGCCGCCGCTCATAGAGCTAAAATAAATTCAAATCTGACACCTTGAGATAGAAAGAGGGCAAATGTTCAACTTCTGGAACTTTTGTCAATGGCCAGGTTTCATGCAGAAACATGTCAATATTGAAAATTGGTCCATATCTCAGATTCACCATGTGTGCTTCCTATTCTCTGTTGTACCAAAAACTGGCATGCATGCAGATCTTGAATTCAGTTTTCTAGTTTCAAATTGCAATTATTTTCAGTTTGTGATGGTGCAACATACTTTTTATATTCTCTGTAATTGTACAGGAATTTTACGCAAAATCATTAATAATTTAAAAAAAGGTACACTGAGTACCAAAATTCCATTAGTCCCTGCGCGCTGATGAACGATAGTGCAACACTGGGATTGTGACATGCCCGTGGTGACATGTCACGGAATCTTGAGAGGGCCGAATAGACTTGGGTAAATTCTAAATCTTATGCAGTTGTGACTTTTATATTCAAATTGCATTGGCAAACTTAGCAGTTGAACACGCTATTTCCATAATCAACTAGAACATTCTGGCGCTGTGCAATTCTTTTTCCTAAAGCGCCATTTTGCAGTTTCGTTGTGTTGCCTTGATTTATTGTCGCAACTGAATAGTACTCTTTTACTATTAGAAATGTTGGGCCTGTTAGGCCTACCATAGGATAATAGTACCAACCAAAAGATAAGGGTAGGTGTTTTTGTCTTTGCTTGTATCTAAACTGTAGAAAATAGGTTATTATTAAACTGCACAGCATAAATCTATTATCGCCCAGAAGCCTAGATGCAAAGCTATTAATGCACCCCAACTCAGTCCAAGGCAGGCAAGGGGAGCAGTACTCATTAATATATTGGATACTAAGCATTTGTTTTTTTATTTGGACAATGAGCAGTTGTTTCTTTAATACTCTCCATCCTAGTACCCTCATCTATGTGATGTGATACTCCTTCCGGAGTCCTGCCTGTCTTTGGGTTAGGTAATAGGTTACTAGTAGGTAATTACTGACCGCAGGCTTATGCCTCTATGGTCAGATCGAAATAAGTATCAAGTTTAATTTCCGGATATGGTGGCACGATAATTAAAAACAATCTCCTGATTGGACCAATGTTTGTCCAACCGATTTTGTTACACTCAGCTGTCACCCAAAGGTTAGCAGGTTTATATTTATCAAGACTAGTTGCAAAACAATTGAAAGATTTTTTCACCTGTAAATCTCGGAATGATGACGTCACGCTATTGACTTTCACGTGAATCAGACTCTTGTTTAGTGAATTTTGTAATAAGGGACGACATATTGGTTATTATAGATCATGTCACAAGGTTAAATGTTAGGTAACGACAACTAAGGCCAACCAATACGGAAAGCCAATACAACTAAGGCCAGCCAATACGGAAAGCCAATACAACTAGGGCCAGTAAATACGGAAAGCCAATACAACTAAGGCCAATCAATACGGAAAACCAATACAACTAAGGCCAGCCAATACGGAAAGCCAATAAAACCAAGGGCAGCCAATAAGAAAGTCAATACAATTAAGGCCGGCTAATACGAGAAGCCAGCATAGCTTTTATGCCTAGGTCACAAATGGCCTACGATGCTTCTGCAACTCCTCTGCGGCGGATTTTCCCTCAATTTCTTGCGATGATCGTGCAATTCTACTGGGCCGGCAAGGCGGCAGCTGCGATAGTTGCTGATCCTGCGGCGACCGCAGACAGTCTAACGCGGAGTTAAACATTTTTTT
>JAAUYG010135089.1_pt1 | contig 11598 bp, 9 predicted proteins | sample 7278091 | NCBI WGS metagenome assembly JAAUYG01 (sample SAMN14350201, study PRJNA611818) | marine sediment metagenome | isolation source: surface marine sediment (0.6m) | place: French Polynesia: Moorea | collected 2018-08 | reverse complement strand
GCGACTTTCCCGGAAAAGTTTTAAGTGGCACATTTTGAAACCTCGATACTATAGTATCGGAGGCATATCACCGATGGAGGGTTCACCATTAAAAAGTATTCGCACGCCTGTTCATCGGGTAAATCCATTCCACTGGCGTTGCGAATGAAAACACGATGGAAGTTAGATTAAGAACCACATTTTGCTTTGAAGCGGCGCACAGACTGATTTTCTTTGCGCCAATTCTCCAAATTTCTTTGTGCAGGCTTCTCTCTTTTTTGTGCCAATTTGAAATATATCGCGCGGCGCAGCCTAAAATGAACACTGCTCATGGTACCGGTACTACAGTACACATATGAATGTTGCTTTTGATGCCCGATTCCTTGAGTTAGGTTTGGGGTCATTTGGTGCACTTATTTTACAATTTTAAAACTCGCCTCCTCTCCCAATTTTCATCCGATTCATCCAAACTTTATACAAGGTATCCTAACCATGGGGCAATACAGGCTATTACTTTTTTTTGCGATCTGCCAAAAATTGCAAAAGTTATGCCATTTTGAAATTTTTCTTAACACAGGACCATATGCACCTGGAAATTTCATTGCGCTATTTCTCCTACAATTTTCATTGGAGCCCATCCAAACTTTATGAGAACATTGGATACCATGGTAAATCTAAATGCCTGTTAGAATACTGCAATGAGAATTTGACATCTAGTACCTACGATAAGATATTCTATGTAAAACTTTTCAAAAGGGTCTTGTGTGCTGGGCCTTCAGTTCAAGCAGAACGTCAAGGCCCCTGGGCCTCTTGTTTGTATGATTGGTAGAATTGGTTCACTTGTATGATAGAATTGCATAACTTGTAGAACAGGTTAACTTGTAATCAGTTGCTAAACCCCTAACTCATTGCTGCTGGTTATGTAATGCCTAACCTGGTAGCATCTCATCTGTAAATGTATCTACTGGCATGGACATGCAGCTAACAGATTAAATTTAGTTCCTGTATGAGCATGATGAGAGTCGTAGTAGTAGTAGTAGTAGTAGTAGTAGTACTGGTGGTGGTAGTAGCAGTAGTAGTAATGATTACTAATACTGTTTGCTGCTACAACTACTACAACTACTACTACTACTGCTACTACTACTACTACTACTACTACTACTACTTTACTGATGGCAGTAGAAGTAGTAGTAGTGGTGGTGGAAGGATTAGTAGTAGCGGTAGTAGTAGTGATAGTAGCAGCAGCAGCAGTAGTGGTAGTAGTAGTGGTAGTAACAATAGAAGTAGCAGCAGCAGTCGTAGTAATTTTAAGTTCACAGTCCACATTGAATTTCATATTTACAAAAAAGTTATTCCTGGGTCCAGTCTACATTGTACTCAATCATAGCTTTGAGCTGTTGCACAAAAATATTAAGACATTATTAAGACCATGATGACTTGGGTGGTGGCGATAAGACCCAGAATCTTGACAAAAAACTACAGATCATACTATGAAAGCTTAATTTATTTGGACATTTCTAGGTCATCGTGGATGATGCCAACATGTGCACTGAGCCTGAAGTCATGGTTCCCGTCGTCACCAGCAGCTGCCAGCAGCTGGTGTTGCTAGGAGACCAGCATCAGCTGAGTCCGACACTGCGGCTGCCGGCCAGATACAGCCTAGGGCTGGAGAAGTCCCTGTTTGAACGTTACTCCGGCAAGGCACTCACACTCTCCATGCAGTACAGAATGGTAATGTGGGGGTGGGGGTCACTTCACATACAAAAAAAAAGAAATAGAAAGAGTCATTTCCATCGTGCCTTTTCCTCATTTGCTCAAAGGTGTTTGCAATCTGTGCAACAAGAGCTCCTAGGGGAAGAAGGCCGTTTGTAACGGTTTGGTGTTAAGCTGCTTCTTGAGGGATCTGTACCAGAGTGTTTGGCCATCTGTGTGTATTAAAGAGCACCTGCCTCTTGCCCACATACCAGTAAATTGGAAATAGACCACCCTGGGAGTTAGACCACCTCAGAATTAAGACCACCCTGTGAATAAAACCACTCCAGATACATGTCACGGGCTATCGCAGCTGCAAGAATCCGTATCTAATAATATGCCATTCTTATAGAGCAACTTATCCTTGAACAAGCTCAAAGTACTGCACATTTTAACACCCACAGTACACGTGTACACACCACGCACCTTATTATTTCCTCACGCAGAGTATACGTCCTGGATACACGTTATAAGGGGTGATCAGTATTATACAGTTATTACAGTAGCTTTCTCTGTGTATTGCCAGGTTCTCATTTACTTCTGAGTGAACTGGAGCACATTTGGGGTACAAATCTTACTCAAGCACTCTGACAGCGAAAACTGAGTACATGGCAGGCCTGGAACCCATGATCTCGCTGTTGAGAGTGCAATGCGTTAACCACTCAGCGGACCTCCCTCCCACAGTATTTGCACCGTATACCAATGTCTCTTTGTCCTTCCAGCATGAAGCAATCTCCGCCTTCCTGACCCAACATTTCTACAATGGGAGACTGGTCAGTGGTCGGGAGGAACTGTCCAAGGCATCCACCCTGAAGTTCTGGCCTGGAGGGAGAAACAAGCCAATCAGCTTTGTGCACGTGTTTGGCTGCGAGCACGCGGTGTGCATGCCTACAGCCGAAGGTCCCGAACAATCGAAATGTAACATGGAGGAAGTCAGTCAGGCGGTAAGTTAAGGTCCCTAAGAATTGAAATATAACATAGCGCAATCATGTACAATGAAGTTAGACTGTAATGCTCCACTACAGAAGGTTCCTTAAGACACGGAGAAAATGATGTCCTTTAAATTAATTTGCACTCGGTGGCACTTCATTGGGATTTAAAGTAATATTATCTTTGATGTTAACACAGGCACTTGTGTGTTATAGTGAGTTAGGAGATATAAAAGTCATCAACCTGTACTAAAGGACGCTTTCTCCGTTCTGTTAGGTCCGTGCCGCCACAAACCTGGTCCGTCGTTTCCACGCCAATGCCAAGGATGTGATGGTGGTGAGTCCTTACCAGGCGCAATGTTTGGAGATACGCAAGGCCCTACAGCAGCGGGGAGAGAAGGCCATCAGTGTGGCCTCCGTCAGAGAGGCTCAGGGTAAGGACCAACGGCTTGTTTCCATGGTTACTGCAGACCAACATAATGTGACGACAGGCGGCAGGCATGGGCGGGGGCCTGTAGTGCAGGGCCTGATAGTGCTGCTGGCAGTGTTTGAGCATACATTTATCATGTCTTGTTTTGAAAGAGAAAAAGAAAATCATTATTAAACTTTTTGTTATTGCTTACGCCATAGTAAAGTACAGTTGGAGCGGGATAGTTCTGGCTGCTCCATAATATGTCTGTATACCACACAGCGCCACTGGTGGTCATTTCGGTAACTATTGGCAGAGAAAGTGTTCTGTATGAACACACCCAAGTCTACACAATGCGGTCAAGCGAGAAATTTTAAATTTCTGGTGTGTTGTTTTATTCCGGTGTGAACATGAATGCAGCATTAAATAGTTATGTGTTTTGCTTTGCCATCAACCAGGTGGGGAGTGGGATTATGTCGTCCTGTCAGTGGTGAGGTCACAGCCAAGGTCACGCCTGGAGAAGCGTCCAGATGCCGCCTGGCTGCGCAAACACCTCGGTCTGACTGGTGACCCCTGCCTGGTGAACACTGCTCTAAGTCGAGCCAGGAAAGGCCTCGTCATTGTTGGTAAGTACTATCTGACGTTAAGAGGTCCTTGGAGTCCTCAAAAATATGTCAAGTTTGTATACAGTGTTTGTTGTATTGTAAGACAATGCGTTCAGCCAGAAAAATGTCTTAGAATAGGATAATTATGTCGAAAACATGAATTATGCCACTGGTGGTTGATCTTAAAATTGAGGTAGATCTTAAAATGGAAGGATTGTAGGGACAAAATTGTAGGGACCACTGTATTGACTTCCGTCAATAATTTAAGCACTGAATTGACAATTAAGTGAATTGACAGTCAAGCTAAAACTTTTACTGAAATACTTTTGTGAAATCCAGCCCCTAAATTTCCATGTCAAACACAGAACTTACCATGGTTACTCCATCTAGAAATGAACCATGCACATACAATTGTCATTTTAGTGAGCATTGCCGCGTGTGTGCCACAAATTGGTTGTGAATGATATTGATTATACTTGTGAATTAACCAGTTGTAAATAGAATTTAGTAAATGGTCCTTTGGTATTTCTGTGAAAACTGCCCCAGTTGCCCACTTGACTTGCTGTATAAAGTCTGTTGGGACTGTCACAAACTCCGCTATCTAATTTACTATTTGTCACCACGAATCCAGTGCAAGGTTCACAATGTTATTGGTAACTTAAGGGTTATTGTACAAGTTCAATGACATCTGGTATGAGAGTAGTGAGTCCTACAAAAATAAATCGTTGAACAAGTGCGATAACACTAGTATTATACACTTGATACTTAATTTTAAAGCAAATGTTCGGTAAATGCTATTAAAGTGAGATTTATGTAAAAGAATTCCATGTTCACATAGCTTTGCTCCAGATGTTTTTTCCTTTTCCTGCCTTTTCGGAGTAGCAATGCCTCAGGGCTTTGGTATCGCATCCAAAAATAACCAATAAACAAATAAAATTACACCAATATAGACCACTCTTGGTATTGGCTCAGAAATGTGGGCTGGGGTGATCATGTGATAAACTAAAGGTCACCTTGCAGTTAATGGTGTAGTCCAATGGTAAAGAATAGGGAGATTTTGCATGTACCTAGTAATATTACTTTACAACACATGCTTTGTACTCAGGGGTTTGTATCATGCTTTTACCTTTAGTATCCTGAAGGAATTAGGAAGTGGTATTTCATGTTATGTTATGTGCAGTTGGATTATCATGGCGCTTTTTATCCTCTGTCCAGGTAACAAGTATCTGCTGAGCTGTGATCCAACCTGGCGCAGTCTGCTCCGACATTATAACAGTCATAATGTCCTAGTCAACGCAGCTGACTTCATGTGACAACACCGACACACCAATGGCGGGCTACTCAGTAATTCAGAGACAACTGCTCTTGTGGTTAACATGGTCAATTACCAGTAGTAAGCCAGTTATTGATAGGACATATAAGGGGATTTATCACATATCTGCTTCTGTTAATCGCCAATGAAATCTTTGATATTAAAATGACTCCTTGCCTTGCACCTGTTTCTATTATCCCAGATTAAGTCGTTGATAAATATATGTGACTCCTTCAATTGCCCGTTTCTGTTACCCCAGATTGTCTTTGATAAAATAACTCCTTGCGTTGCACCTGTCTTTGTGACCCCAGATTAAGTCTTTTATAAATGACAACCTTGCATTGCGCAGCTGTTTCTGTTACCCCAGATGAAGTATTGAATAAAATGACTGCTTGCATTGAACCTGGTTTTGTAACCCCCGATTATGTCTGTGATAAAATTACTCCTTTTGCATTGCACCTGTTTCTATTACCCCAGAATAAAATGACTCTTGCATCATGCGGTTTTAATGTTACGAGATGATAAAATATATGTTGTTTGAAGCAGTACTCCTGTGAGATGGCATAACTGTTGCACAACTGCCCCCCAAGAATTGTTGTTTGACATCCATTACACCATTTTGTGCTTTCATTCAGAGACTTTGCCTTGTTTGGATGGTTTCATATGTTGTTTTGTTGCTCAAAGGAATTTGCTCCGTAACTGCAAACATATACCAATGAAACTAGCTTTATCTTGTACAGAGTGAAGAGAGAACAAAAAGAAGCTACGTGTTGTGCCATACTATTTTCTCGAAGCCGCAGGGCACGTTCTGCAGAAAAACTTGCATAATGAAACTGGGATTAAACCCTTTGACTGTGTATGAACTGCGAATGGAAATTTTGCTTCAAGTAATGCCTGCATATCATTCGCTTTTGTTAATTAATGTGTTAATCAGACCGCTTCATGTGCTTGGATGGTTCGAAAGGAACCTGTTGTATTTTATTTACTCTTATGTAGCTGTGGTCAGAGTGGGTGGTTTGTTACGGTTCGTACTAGTATTCAGTGTCGGAGGATACAATGTTGTGGGTTATGTTCTGGGGACTGTGTACCATTTCGCTTGGGTTGAATGTATAATATGGTCAACAAATGTTTGTAGTTATTACATGTATTAGCCTCGAATAAAAAACCACTCGGAATGGCATGGGCATTTTGTATATTTATGGGGAAATTGCACATTACACAGTTGGGAAATAGCACATTACACGCTTCATATTTTGTATATTTAGGGAAATGGAAAGTACTCAGTTCAGCTTTAGTACTCAGTTCAGCTTTTGTATATTTGTGAGGAAATTGCACATTACAGTTTAATTGTATATTTGTGGAGAAATTTCACAGTTCAGGTTTTGTACATTTGTGGGGAAATAGCACCACATTAAACAGTTCAGGTTTTGTATATTTGTGGGGAAATGGCACATTACACACTCAAGTTTTGTATATTCATGGGGAAATTGTACATTTTTTCCCCCAGTTTGGGGACTGTCTACATTAGAACATAACATAACAGAGTCCTTAGATGCCCTTCCACGCCATGCTATAACCTAAGTAACATTGGTCTGGAGATCTGGTGGATAGCAACCTTTCCACAATATTTGGCATTAATTTGCTTGGTTTCTGAGAAAATGCGTTTTATGGATGGACGGACGCCCGCACCACAACTAGCTCTGATGACAGTCAAGCGGAACTAAAAATTTGAAGGATTTATTTATAGGCCTATGGCTGACGCATTCATTGTACAGAGGTCGAGAAATAAACTGGGCTTTGCTGGCCTGGTTTTTCGAGCATTTTCTGGATACATGCTCAAGTGCAGCATTTTCATCTTTTTCACAGAGGGAAGTCGCAGGATTTGCATGTGCCCAGTACGCCTTAATTATGGATAAAAGTAATAGTACATGTTATTATATCCGAAGCTTTTACATTAAAGCTTTGTCTGGCCATGGTGCAGGAAGAGTTTGTGCATCTGATGCTATTGACTGGACAACACGAGATTGTAGGTTGAGAGTCCTGTGTGAAACTTCACTCATCAAAACCATTCCTGGCCCTACGGGTGACAACACTAGTGTCTCAGTTCACACAGCCACAAAACGTACTCGAGTATTTGAATGAATTCTAAATGGACAGCAATTTTACTTCAATTACCCATGGCACCTTGAAGCATTTATGTGGGTATACATGTATGCTCCCCAGGAGTTGAGCAGGTGACAGATGGAACAGGTCTGCCAGTGGTTGTACTTAAGTGTTTTGAGCTTGTTTCAGCAGGGAAAAATGCTACACATGTACTCGATAGGATTTGAAATTAACTTTAAGCCATTCCGAAACAGTCTTGGGCTATAATTTAACCGGTAGGTCCAATAGGCTAATATTACACAGTTTTATTTATTAGTACTTTTTGACGGTCATGATACTGAATTTCGGAGTAAAAATTTTTATCGTTGGCAAGACCGATGGGACAGTGTTATTTTGAGCCACGATAAGAACTGCATATTATGCATAAACAGTTACGATTCTTCAAGTACATTGCTGTTGGAAACTTTATGGTTACCCCAACCGTCATTAGCTGTATTACCGGTAGTAAATATCCATTAAATTTAATTCTGTAACATTGAGATAGAACGTACACACTTTGTATTAAAGTATGGATTTATTTGTGTTATTGGGTAATGTTCTGTAAATTTGTGTTTTTCCAGGAAACTTTTTTTTTTCAAAAACCTTTGGAGCAGGTCTTCACAACCTCCAGAAGCACAGACCAAATACAGTGGTCGTTGCATTTTAGACCAAGACCCAAGGTCTTAAAATGAAGGTGGTCCTAAAATTACAGAAAGTACATACAATGTCTCATTATGATTGTCCGTCTTAAAACATGTAAAATGGAGGGAACCCTAAAATGCATGGGAGGGGGTCTTAAATCGCAGGGATTCTTGTTTATGAAATGTTTCACGCTGGTCATAGAAAATGGCTGCTAAAGACTGGTAGAAAACTGGGATAGTTTATTTCACCATTTATACAGATGCCAAGCCGCAAAGAGCAAAGGACTTGTACAGGAAAACATGGGAACATCTGAATTCTCAAACATACTGAAGTCTTTTTAGGTTTTGACTCGAGTCACCAATCTGAGCAATTTGAGTGGCTAAGAATCTTGACTTGAGTCCAAATTTCGACTTGCGTATGTTGGAGAACTCCAGCTCTGATGTTTTTAAGTTTTCTCTGTACAAATCCTTTCACCTGGCCCAAATCCAACATGTTCCACGTTACAAGACCAGTGCGTGTAGCATATTAACATACAGTAACATACACACAGGTATCCTTCCCCCCTCAAAAATGCTACACTTGCTACATAACAAAGAAGCTCAATGGCAGAAACGTACAGAATGAAACTCCTTCACAAGATTCTATATAAAACAAAAGCTTGATGTACACTGTAAAACTGCATCAGCTGCAAAATAATGCTCTAAAACTGGTCAATCTGCAATAGAGCGGATGAAAAATCTGTCCCCGTTCGTAAATGCTGAATTTGTAAATTTGTGTGTCGCCTCACTGGGATATTCCATTGTGTTTCTCTCTGCATGAACTATGTAAATCCAACATTGGCATGGAAAACATACACAAACTAATATTTTTTTGACAAAATACAATACACTGAGACAAACCGCCTGTATTCACTAAATGTTGGTAAGTTTCCAACAAAACCTTACTTCCCCCTCCATTTTTTTTCACGCAGAAAACAAGCACAAATGCCATTCCAGATACAAGTTTTATTACCAGCTGCTGAGCATTACTTTTATTATAGCATATTCATCTTTTGTAAAAATGGTCTTGCATTAATTTGGGATCGAGCCTCGACAGTTGAAATACCAGTGAAAAATTTGTCAGTCTTTCGCTAAAAATCCCTGAACGCTGCCTATGCGTAACAAAATCTGTGCCATGTGTTAAACTGCATTTTAATGTGTGAACAATTCTTGCCTAAGGCTAGTTGTGTGACTGCTGCTACCTGTGGCATCCATTAAATGGACTCCATTGATGTCGTGTAGTTTATTCAGAACTGGTACAAGAAAACGTTTCGTGTGACCACTGCTATTAGAAACCACCTGGCTTAAGAGAGTCCACATTTTCATTTGACCGAACCACATTTCCATATGATTGAACCATATGTCTTATAGTAACATTTTTATACCTGACAGGGGTCTTCTTTCAAGGTGTGATCTACTGTACTATCTAAATTCCTCTTCTAGATGTAAACAGCTGCCTGTTAAATTTTCGACAAGATGGAGACATTTCTGCCCTCAAGGTGTGTTCAATACTATGTCTGAAACACTCACTACACTCCTTTTACTCGGATATTGTCGAAAAATAATTTTATTTCCATGTTGATCTACACCCACAACAAACCTGTGAATGCCCAGCAACAACAAGCATAAAAACAGTAAACTTGCTACCCTGTATACCAGCACAAAATCCTGTGATGGCGTTCTCCAAAACACTTATTATAGTAGATCTTGTAAGTTTTGACTGGAGTCGCATTCTTAGCCAATCACATCACTAGGATTACACCAGCCCCGTCCCTTTTTTCGGAGAGGAACGTTAAAAGTATGTGCCAGACCATGTATCCATCCCACACGCGCCAAGATAATGTTGTGGTATGGAAAAGCATACCAGTACATGCGTTACACCAATGGAATAAAGATTGTCTACCTTTTATCATACTCTTGAATTTCAAATGACTCAACCACCCATATCAGTGTTTTGAAAAAATTAACATATTGGCCTGAAGAAGATATTTGACAGGGATGCATCTGGGTTGTGTAAAATGGATCCATAATATCCCTACATGTCAACGCTGAGCTTTAATGTAATTGAGAATGGAAAGGCTACATGGTCATTGATGCTGAAATGGATTTTGAGATTAGAATATATATATTTCCGCCACACTGTTAAGCTTTATGGTCGATAGAAGAGAGACATCCTGGATAAAAAAAAAATGTTTCACACGGGAGAAAGTGATCATATCTTCCACGTGATGCTTGGAAATGCAGTGTCTGAACTCCAGCTTTCTCAAGTTTCTCTTCTCCAGATGTTTTCATAAAAGTGTTTGTCTAGCTGTGCCAAATTCTGACCCTTTGAAAACAAATTTACAAGAAAACGACAAACTACTTTACCGTGAGACGACATGCAAACTAAAGTACCAGGGTAATTGCTCATCTTCTGTTTCTACGCATCTGATAAAATCTACAGCTCCTCACAGAACAATCCGTCTATTAAAATAGATACCTGGCTGAGTTGTAGTTGAGATGTACACTGTTATAAGTGAGTACTAGTACGATCACCTAAAGTTGTCACATTTCATTACCCACATTTGTCACGTTTCATACAATCGGCACAAACAGTCTTGACAGAGGTTCCATGTCAAAATAAATAGCCTTTACCAGCTGTATATATACACTGTCTGTAGTGCCACTGTCAGCAGACGGATTACAAGGAAGGGGAGTGAGCAAGGGGTTAGGGGGTTCACTCAGGACGAGGTGGAGCTAGGCGTAGCCTCTAGGTGAATACTGCTGGGGTCGCTGAATGGACCCACCCGACTATAGCTGTCTACCGCACGCACGGCGAAGTGATATTTATTGCCCTCCTGAAACTGGGTCAAAGTACAGGCCATGGGCAGTGGTAATGCCTTCACGTCGCCAACCTGTAAGACAAGGAAAAGCAGATGAATATGCAGGCTTTTCACCCATCATGACATGGTCTGCAAGTCGCCTTATAAAATGTGTTTCACTTTATGCCGTAGCTTTGACCAAGCTATGAAGTTCACCGTATTGGACATTTACCAACTTTCGCAATCCCTACTCCTTCGTCCTTCCTGATTCCTGCAAATTTCATTCTTTGGTAAAATGCAAACCTGGGTATATATATATATATACGACAGATCTACAATCATCTTGTTTATACTTGATCCTAAATGCCATCAGCTATCAGCTATCCTGGGGAAAGTCTCAAAAGCAACAGATCAGGATGGCTTCATAGCACACAAGGTCAAGACCTGTATTGCAACATACATAGGACTTCAGAAGAACAAATAAGTATCCATACTACATTGGCATAGCATTTTTACTTAGCCACACTCCTGCATAGGTAAGGAATATCGATTCCTGGTCAGAGCCATAACCCAGTGAAGCATCTGCTGGTATTTCCATACCACGCATTTATTATAGCTTTTAACTGGGGAAATTTCACAGTTTTGTTTTTTTTAAGTACCGCTACCCAAACTACAAGTTGCTGAGGCTGGGGGGTTATCATGTTTATTACCGTACCGTATTATTACTTATTTGATCCTTATTGAATTTAGCTGAATAAACTCATTTTTCACATGTTTTTATTATTAACTACCAGAGACTCCATAGGGTGAGCATGCTACTCCATGTAGCAGGTGTATCGTAATGGTTACATGTACCAGCATGTACCAATTAATGCACAAACCTTTTTCCACAGGGTTGAGCTAGGAGCGGCAGAACCTTCCTGGTAGGCAAACAGCTGGTAGCTACAAATATCAGCCGATTTGTCTCCGACATTCATGTTCCAGGATAG
>JAAUYG010057768.1_pt1 | contig 11599 bp, 21 predicted proteins | sample 7278091 | NCBI WGS metagenome assembly JAAUYG01 (sample SAMN14350201, study PRJNA611818) | marine sediment metagenome | isolation source: surface marine sediment (0.6m) | place: French Polynesia: Moorea | collected 2018-08 | reverse complement strand
GGGCAGGGCCGTAAAGGGTCTTGTGTGGTGAGACATCTTAATCGTGGTATTTCCCAGCTTCTGTAATTCCCAACATAACCTATCATCCCTGGACAAATTTTCTCTGGGCACCTTCAGGTTCCTAAGATCCGCCCAGCAGTCCCAGTTCATACAAATTTGCGTGCCGTCCTTTTTGTGTTCCTTGCATACTCTGTGATCAACTCATGTTGGCAACACGCAACACCAGGTTTCGTTCCTTCGCGGCTTCACTGCTGCGAGGGTCTCTGCATCCAGTGAAGGCCTTCCCACACCAAGGCTTGCTGCGTTGTGCGTTGCTCAATTCTGATTGCCAGATCGCAGTCATTTTGGCTGCTTTGGCGGACGTTGGTCAACGCAGCACGCACAACGTAGCAAGCCTCAGTGTGTAAAGGTGCCTCAGGATTGTGGTTCTGTTCATTGTGCAGGTGATCACGGACGCGGACCAGTCGCTGGTGGACGACACGGACCCGGACCTGTCCACCTCGGTGCTGAAGCCGGTGTCGCAGCTGCAGGGCCGGCGCTCCCGGTCCGCCTCCCCGCAGCACCCGCCCGTCGGGCCCGGCCGCCACTCCTCCCGCGGCCGCGGCGCCTCCCGCTCCCCCGTCCGCTCTCCGGGCTTTGCCGACTCCACGTACGCCGCGGTGCAGGCCGCGCTCAGCAAGCGCCAGATACAGGTAAAGATCTGTCATTTTCGCTTCTCTTGAAATGGGTGTGCTGTTTGTTTTAAAAACAAGCTGACAACGACAAGTCAGGTACAGGAGACTTATCCGAACCAAAGGTGACAGAGCGCTGCACATGCAACGCTGCACATGATGGAGACACGTTTACAAACGGAACATCAAGTGAACAACTGATTTCCCCATTAGAAGCCGGGAGATGGGCTTACTTTCATTCTTCGATACACAACTTTTCTGAGGACCTTCAGAAATCCTTCCCCTCTCCAAGTTGCATTGGAACCGCACTCCAAAGTGTATGAATCCTCCTTCGCATAGATGGCACAACGAAAAATGCAATCAACATACCAACGCTTTCCTTTTCTTAGGTGAGCGAGTTGAAGGCGAAGTTGAACGCCTGCAAAGATCACAACCAAGCGCTGAAGAAACACATCGACGACGTGGAAAACAACGCGCGACAACTGCAGAACCAACTCCTCGCTGTCAAGGAGGAGAGAGACAACGCGTGAGTTCAAATTGCCTTCAACAAGTAAGACCTGTTCAGTTGCTCTTGTGGACAGTGTCTTCCTGTCACAGAGGGGCAAAGTGGATTTGAAGTCAACAGTGAAAACACAACAAGCGCTGGACCTTTCGACGTCTCTTTCTTGCGCAAAAATATCCGTGAAGTGAAACAATAGGTGCTGAATTCAGCTGATTAACTTGCAGATATCGGTCCCAGCAAGACGCGCTCAGAAATCAAGATCGGTTGAAACACCAGCTGGAAGTGACCGACGCAGAAATAGGCCAGCTAGACAAGGTAAGAACTGAGCACATTTGTGAGCAGACTTGCTGGTGATGCTGAGCTTTCAATTTCCTGAATTGAGACAGCTTCCCCAGATAAGCAGAAGAAATTTCCATCATCAGCAACCAGACTTTCTGAGATTTTCACTGTAAGAAGCTCAATGCCAACAGTATCAGAGAGAAAAGAAAATGTAGTTGTCAGCTCATTCCTCTGGTGCTGTCCAATTCCATAGTGCACGTTAAAAAGAAGCAGGGAGCTCCAATTCTAGACATTGGATGGTGAGGTTTTGGTGCTGTTCTGGACATTAGATTTGGGCTTTAGTGCAATGCTGCCTCGAATGGAGCTGCATTTCTTTATTTGGTGTTGCGTTTGTTTAGGTGCGGTCACAGTTAGTGGAGCAGATAGAAGCCGTCCAAGTGGAGAACGCTAAACTCCAGGCGGCCAACTCCGACCTGCAGAGACAACGAGACAATCTGGAGGATGAGAAGGAGGACGTCAGCAAGGACAAGGACAGGCAGATGAAGGAGATAGAAAGATGGTGAGGCTGCGTCCAAGGACTGTTGTAGTTTCCGCTCTTCGCTTACTTTTGTCTGTCCAACCAGACACTGAATCTCTGTCGTTTTCTTTTTGTCCAGAAATGAAGTTTCTTTTGCGGCTAGAATCAGACAACGTGTGTTACCTCGAGATTTTAACATTAGTTGGCAGAACCTTTCGCGCCTTCAGTAAAATTTAAAATGTGACATTTGTGCACGAAAACTGTTCTGAACGGATGTGTGTCCTTTCAGTGGGAAGGTCATTGAACAGAACGAGGCAAAACTGTCCAAAATCAAAGACGATCTGGTCAACACCAAAGAACAACTCAACCAAACTGTGCTCGCGAAAGAGGTGCTGGAGCAGGAGAAGAGAGAAGTTGGTAAGTATTTCCTTCACCTTCTGCTCCAAGGGATTTTGTACTTTCACCCCAAGGACCCATTTGACAGGAATTTCCGAACAACATTGCAGCTCAGCTGAAAAATTCTTTCCTCAACCCAAAGGTTTTGGAAGTTGCGAAGTTTTCACGTTTCTTTGGCACTTCGTTTCTTTTCGTTCGTTTTGTGCAAATTGTATGCAGAAAGATTTGGCAAGCCAGAACCGGAGAATCACCATATGAGGGGAAAAAAAAGGAAAAGATGGCCAAGAATCACATTCTTCCTCGAATGCGCCAGGCGAAATCCTCCGCAATTGGGCTTCATGTTGTTTCATTGGTTTCCCAGAAGAGCCCAATTGTTGGGGGCGTTTGTATTTACCGGTACTTGATAAATGCTTCATTCCTATGCCATTACGCCGCATAAATCCTCCGCCACTGGAATTATTGATGTTGCACTTGTTTGCGCAGAGGAGGCGTTGTCTCGGGCTGAGATGAGCAAAGCGGAGCTGGAGCTGGAGATCAACAAGGTGAAGACGGAGGAGGCGTCGCTCCGGGACGCGCTGCTCAAGATGCAGGCGCTCAACGAAGGGCTGGGGCAGGACAAGATCGAACTCAACAGAATCATCATGCAGGTACTGTTGGCGCAGGAAGTGACCCATGTTTGGGACTGATTGACTGGCAGTGTATTCTTTCCACCTCTTCGAGAATGTGCTGCTGTAGTGAAAGCGTAAAAACCAAACGTTGGTATTACTGAAAGAGAGCAAGCAGCTGGTCTTTTGATAAAGAATCAATGAATGATTAAATTAGGAATGAATACCAAGGACCCAGCAAAAATGAGAGCTCTACTGTGGCAACAGTTCAAATTCTTTCCAAGATTTCCTGTTTGATAGCCAACTGTGGAGCTACATGCGTCTGTGAACAAATTTCCGTGCAAAACGACTTTGTTCCGTCACTGGTTGGACAAAGTTTCCCAGGCCAACTTTCCAGCAGTATATAATTCGCGTCTGTGAAACCAGATACAAAGCAGTGTAACGACCAATCGCATTTACCCATGCACAGGTTGCACCCGCACATAAGACACACCCCATCTTTCTGCCTTTCAAAATTGGTACAAAATCCATTCAAAATGACCATCATACAAGATGCACCCCAACTTTGAAGGTCATTTTGGGGTACTAAAAGGTGTGTCTAATCTGTGGGGTAATTACTGTATGTCTTTAACTGCGCAGATGGAGGCGGAAAAGGCGCAGCTGTACGAGGAGAAGCAGGGCGCGGACCAGGAGCGCTCGGGGCTGCGCGAGGAACTCGTGCGCGTCGAGCAGGAGAAGCTCGACCTCGACTCGGAGAAGGTGGGCCTCGCGCACACCCTGGACGTGACGGAGCAGACCCGCGAGCGCCTAGAGGAGGAGATCATGATGCTGAACAAGGACCGCGCCGAGGTCACCGAGCAACTCAATACGGTGCGTGTGCTGCTCTCGATGTTAAACGCTGAGGCCTTGTGTTCGTATTTACAGCCCAATCCACACTGGACGCAAACATGCAAATTTAGGTTCAAATCCTTTGATGTTGCTTGCGTGCATCCAGTGTGGATTGGACACTCCCATTCGCAACAGCAGGATCTATTTGCTTGTGTTGGTGCCTGCGCATCCAGTGTTGATTGGGCCTCAGTGCTAAGACCTATGTTCGTATTTTCGCCTTTGCGGGTGCTTTCGTTTCCAACAAATAGCATAGCTTTGGTCCGAGTACTCAGTAGCCAAAAGGTGACTGAAGAAGTTGAGCAGTGCTCCCAGCGAGAAAGTTGTCAGATGTTTTTGCATCTGGGTCAGATTTCAGAGCCAGTGTGAATTCGTGCGCGCTGTTTTGTTTGCATGACAAACAACTTTCAAACGAAGCAACCCACCCACCAAAAAGACACTCCTAGGGTCTGAACACACTGGGTGCGATGAGACGTTGCCAGGTGCGTCATGACAATGATTCGACGTCTGGTCAATCCTTGCGTCGCAACGCAAACAACTGCATTGTGAAAGCTTCCCTGATACGCCTGGTGTAAACAAACTCTCACGTTTCACATGACAAATAAGTGAGGGTGAGGCAAATCAGGGAATTGAACGGGCGTTGTTTTCGGCGTTCAGGTGAGCAGGCAGAAGGCGTCTCTGGCGGAGGAACTCATTAACGCGCGGAAGGATCTGGAACGCCAGAGCGACACGATCGTGCGCATCGCGAAGGAGAAGGAGGAGCTCACCCAGGACAAAGCGGAGCTCGCCGTGCAACTGACCGCGTCAGAACGAGAGAACAGGTCAGTGCAAGGAGACAAGGAAGAGAAGAGAGTACGGGGGTTTCAAGCAACGAGACATGTATTCGGTTTATTTTGGTTCAATTTACCCTTGTGTACGAAATTTTGGTCCGAAGAATCACTTCGGTGGCAATACAATTCTCCCATTTTTTCCGAACACTATTTTGGGAAGGTTCAAAAATACATGGGGACTCTGACACAATGTCCCTGATGCACAAATTTGTTCTCTATCGACGCACTTTCAGGTTGTACAGCCTACTTGTTGACCACTACTGCAGTAGTGGGCTGAATTTGGCAGTTCTTGTCCTACTAAATTTTGTGCGAGGTTTGGAAGCAGTGACAAAAACGACTACTTAGAACTTTGCAGTTGAACTCTGAGCGCAGCACAGTTGAAGTTGAGTGGCAAAGCCAGGAACAGCCGTCCAAACGTCCTTTTGGACAGGGACCATTGAGGGTGTGGGTCCTTTTACTCACACACAATAAACAAGGCAAACCCATTGCCTTTGCAGGCAGCAGAGCGAGGTGATCGCGAGTCTGAAGAGCGACAAGGACGCGCTCGAGACGACGCTGTACGAGACGCAGCAGCTGAACGCGCAGCTCGAGACGCGCAAAGATCAGCTGGAGGGCGAGAACCAGGAGATCATCCTCAAGAAGGAGAACCTCACCGGTAACAGAACCAATGTCGTTTCTTTCTCACTCACACGAAGTGAGAGTGCCACCCTCCACCACCACCACCACCACCAACCAATACCCCTCCCCTCCCCCCGCCAGTAACAAAACCGATTTCATTTCTTTTTCTCCTGCGCGAAGTGAGAGTGCTCCCCCCCCCCACCACTTCATTCCTCCCGCGCATGGCACTGCAGTGCTTTGCTTGAGTTTATCGCTGCAATCATATTTGTCACGGACTTTTTCCTCGCGACAGTCAAAAGGAAAGCAATTTATAAATTGCTCCTTTCTTTATTTGCGGCCAACTTTGCGAAGTCTAATCATGCCACTCAGAAATAGAAACAGAGCCCAACATGCGTTTTGTGGTTTTCAGCTGACATTGCTCGTTTGCGCAAAGAGATGGAAATGGAAGTGGAGAAAGTGGAGAGATCCAAGGAAAACGCCAACAGTAAATTCCTTCAAGCGGAGAAGGACCTGCAGATGACAATCAAAGCTGAGCAACAATCTCACGAGGATGATGTGGAGAGACTCGCCAAAGAAATGGTAAATGTGAAGTCAGGAAATGACAACCAGTTTTCAGATGCCGGCCATACGGGTCCCACTAGCCTGAAGGCTTAACTAACGTGTGGACAAATTAAATGGGTCCAGAAATATGATTTGCCTTTGAAGCAAAGGCCCCTTTTCACTTGAGCTGGCGGATCCACTTTTGAATCACGGAAGGCTGTGTTGTCCTTCAGTTCGAACATGACTATCCCCACTGAAGTTTCAAGATTCAACCGTTCTCCAAAATGAACCTGTGTCAGCCGGTTTGAGATCCACCACGAACACAAGAGCCAAGCTCCACTCCCTATCTGCATGCCACTTCCTCCTCAGAAGAATGCCGGATCCTCGACTTTTGTCCAGTCTGGCGTTTGAACCTATGGTTTGCTTTTCTGCAATCTACAAGTCCCAGGTATTCAACCGCAACCGTCCTCCCTGTGTCAACCCTCACAAAAATCATTCCAAACATTTGAGGCCGTCCCTGTCAGCCTGCCTCTCCCTCCTCAAATCTGCTGGATCGTCAAGGCTGGAAAACGACAGGGGTTTGCATCTATCTATCCTTTCCATCTTATCAGGAGAATCAGCGGCGGGAGCTGGAGTCGCAGAGGGAAGAGATCATCCACCAGCACAACCTGGAGAAGGAGCAGATGCAGAGCGAGTTCGAACGCGCACAGGAAGAACTCAACGATCAGCTGATGACGCTGCAGAAGGACCGCGACGACTCGCTCATCATCGCCGAGAATGAGAAACAACAGGTGCGAACTAGAGATTTGGCCACAAAGGCCAAGGTACTCAGCTGCCGCCGTCGCCATGCACCGCGAGGGGGGGTAGTAATATGTTACAGGGGGGAAATACCGATGGTGTGATGCAAATCAAAGAAAAAAAAAAGAAAAGCTGCAAAAAGAACAGAAACAAGGACACGTTTTATGAAATGAACGATGTGTGGATTTTTGGCTGCAGGTGCTGTCTTTAGCTGAGCAGGAGAAGAGTTCACTGCAGGAAAAACTGCAGCAGACGCAGCACGAGGCGTCGAGCGCCCACCTCGAGTACGAGCGCCTGAAGCGCGACGCCCTGGCGCACCAGGAACAGGACAAGAACACTATCACCAAACTGCAGGACGAACTGCGCGAGTTCAGGGAGCAGTTCGAGGAAACTATGTGAGTACAGGGGCAGGAAGTGGTGTTTCCTTCACACAAAGAGAACTTCTGATTGTCAAAAGGGGGAAGGGGGGGGGGAAGAAAAAATGAGCAACCATGTGAATACAGAGGGGCAGGAAGTGGTTTTTTACTCCGCACAAAGAGAACTTCAAAAGGAAAAAAGAGGGGTGGAGAAGGGAAGGAAAAAATGAGGGAGAACGTAAATTTTCTCCGTGTGGTGTTGTGTGTTGTTCTCACCGGAAAGTTTTTGGCTGTGATTTTGTGAGCGCCAGTGGGAAATGGAAATTTCAATTTGCTGTGTCGTTGGGGAACAGTGATTCAGAGAAATGGTCTCTGTGTGGAGAGTAGCCGTCTGTCAGCAAAGAACAGTCAACATTGCCGTCCCTTCAGAAAATATGAGCTTCGACTTCAAAAAAAAAAAAAAAGATGAATGTATTTGAAAGGCAAGCTGTGATGTTCATAAAAACATCAGCCCATAATCGACCAATCACCAGTGAGAGCCAGAAAAGCCAGTTTGAGAAAACACCTGTCAAGGCCTGACATTCTTTCAGTTGATAATCACTGAATATCCTGTAGTTACAATCTGTGTGACGTGCATCAGCTCTGCTTCAGTTTGTCCCCACACGCCTCATTAATTTCATTAGTTGCCGCTTTGATGCGGGGAATAAATCAATAACCAGTTTGGGTACAAGTGATGAAATGCACAGGCTAAGATCCCCTGACATGCACGTGTGTCTTTACAAGAAAAAGAAGCAGCGCTGCTGAATTATTCACGCAGCACAAACTGATACGCGACACGCGATGAATTTATTCAGCATTTTGTGCGTATTTATTCATTGATGTTGACGCGTGTTCAGTCAGTGCATCTGTAAATCATCTGCATCTGTGTTTTAAATCCAAAAGTGTATTTTTTGCTGCTTTCATCGCAGCTGTGTGGCAGTTGAACAAAAATGACTGAGTCGTACACACTGAACGGCAGCACCGACAGTCGTTCTGTCCACACGAGCAGCAGTGAGGAGCGGAACTGCATTTTATGCAGAGCAAACTACGACGAGAATGTACGAAATGGGAAGCCAGTTTCACTGGGGACTTTATTGAGTCTTATGAATCGAGGCGAATCTTCTAGGATGCAGCCGTATAAATACAGTGGTATTGTGGGCATTGCGAACTTGTACGACGCGAGAACACCAAGCACTGATCTGTACAGATCTGACAGTGGATCAGAGACAAAGTCACTGTCCACTGCAAGTCTGACCAGCACTGTACTGGATACTTACGAATACGAACCTAAGTTAAAAGTTGTGGCCTCCAATGCTGAGACTAAGACGTATGCTGAAAGCTCACTTTCAAGTGCGAAGAAATACACAAGAAATCTACCGGTAGTTGACAGAAATGGTGAGAAAGTGCACGGGAGTTTCACGAATGGACTTCGCAGAACAAGCGCAGAACCTAAGCCCGTCACCAATGATATAGACTCGCAAAATCTTGCGAAGGCAGTTTCCTCCTATGGTTCTGCGAGGAACTGGTTACCACCACCTGTAACAACAGCGAGTGGAGAGTATTGTTCGGGTACTTGCAGCATGGCGCACAAAAAGGAGTTGAAGGTCCTGGAGGGACAGATCGCTGACGTGCACAGGCAGCGGGAGTCAGCCCTGCGCGAAGTCGGCGAACTCAAGGTACAGCTGAAAATGGTCGAGGAAACGAGAGACAACATCAGGAGAGACCTCATAGAAGCCAACAGGAAAATCAGAGAAGGTACGCGTAATTTTGCCCCATTCCCACTGAGAGCAAATTCGTGAGTGAATGTTGCAAGGGAATTTCCTCTGAAGCAATGTAAATTTGCCCAGAAAGAAACATTTTCTTTTCGGAGTGAATCAGTATCCCTGTGTGAAAATTGATCACCGTCCTTTTTTCATGAAAAATAAATAGAAGAAGAAAAAAAAAAGACTTGCACAGTTGACTTTGAAAATGTAATTTATTGATTTAGAACAGGTATTCAGGTCAAGATGACATTTTGCAAAACAGCTGTTGTGCCTTACAAAATGGATTGAAACAGAAAACACAAAACTCAGTTTCAACAGTGGTTTTTTCTGGCCCACTTTACACAAGATGTGCAAGATTTGGGTGCAAATGATTTGAAAGGGCTGGGACACTGTGTGAACACTCTTTGGAAACAACAGGTTCCATTAATTGCATTTGCCTCTTTTGGTGTGAACCAGTTTCCCTCAAATTTGCACATTCCACAGGTGTTTACACTTCATACACTTTATCCAAAAAAAGAAAAAAATGCAGTTCGAATCCAGTTTGCGTTTTGCACACTGTACTGCAGGACTTTGGTTGCACCACAAACATTCTCGAGGGAAGCGTGCTTCCACCTTTCTTCTTCTTTTTGTACAGGTGAGGAGCACAGTGAGCTGCAGCGCAAGGACATGGTGGAGGTGAAGCGGCTGCTGCAGGAGGAGACCCGGGAGAAGGAGGCGGTGCAGAAGAGCGCCGCGGACCTGCGCAACATGGTGAAACGCGCCGAGGCGGAGAAAACTGAGCTGTCCAGGCTGCTGCAGGACGCCAGGCAGAGGATCACAGGTACGCAACTCATTTTGTTCGAGGGGGTTCCATGAGATGTTGAGCGGGCTCGAGTTGACCATCTTCAGTGAAAAACCAGAAAATTTGTATCCATGAACAAAACCATTGAAGCCCCCACCGAAAGCCCTCAGCGCCCCCCCCCCAAGTCCTGGCTGTATGCATTCAATGGAGGTCTGCTTGCGCTGAGTTTGAACAGGCCTTTTGCATTCTTGCATCCGAAAAGCTTCCTATTTTGGCTGTTGCGTTGCGAGGAACCCAGGAGGCACAATTCGAAACAGAAGAGTGTGAACTGTCTGAGGGTTGACAGTGCATTCCGTGACATGATCACACCAGACAACCTACCACAATTGATAATCTTGATTGCACTGCAGTTCTGGAGGAGCAGAAGGCCGCGATCACGAAGGAGGCGTCTGACCTGCGCACGAGTCTGCGTGAAGTGGAGAAGGCTCGACTGGAGGCGCGGCGAGAACTGCAAGAGCTGCGGAGACAGGTCAAACAGCTGGATGGAGAGCGCAACAAGATGGGACAGCAGGTCAACGAACTGCAGAGACGCGTGGCTAAGGACGAAGAGAAAGAAGAAGAGGCCCGCAAAGAAAACTTCGGTCTCAAGCAAAAGGTGAAAAAGTTCATGTTATTTGTCTGTGGGACTCATGGATTCAGCAAAGAACGCGCGAGCAATGACATGTTACTGCAGCCAAGTCATAACAACGTCACTATTTTGGATTGGCGTCATTTCTCGCTTAATTTCGGGGACGAAATGACCCTCGTGCTTTCTTTCTGGAGTGATTCCTGTTGATAATGAAGGGGATGAAATGAAAATTCAGTTCAGAGATGGTGGTTGTAAATTTGCAGTTAGCAATTAAAACCACGGTGGTTTTATCGATTGCCCAGGTGGTAGAGACGGAAGCGAACCGGGAGGCGCTGCGCAAGGAGCTGGCGAACATGCAGCGCAAGATGGCGGAGTTCGAGGAGGAAGTGCGCGTGCGCGAGAAGGACTTCAACATGGCGCTGGAGGACGGACGCCGCACAGAGCGCAAACTCGCCGCCGACAGACACAACCTGGAGATCTCACTCGACAACGCTAACTCCGACATACAGGTGCCGCGTGATACTTACTCCCTCGAATTCACACCCATTCACACCAAACGTCAGCGTCAAGTTACGGCAAAATTCCCCCAGCATTTTGGGCATCGTAATGCCAAATACTGAGGGTGCACACACTTACACTTTACCCAAGGATGACCCTGGTGACATGTGCATAACGCTGGCCCAACATTTCGCTGCAGCTGATGATTTGTGTGAAGAGGCCTTGAAAATTAGTAACACAGCCATTGCACCCGCACGAATTCCTAAAAATCTTCGCTCACCCCTGGACCAATTGATTTGGGAGATACGAAAATTGCAGTGTGATGTCAATCACTTGTGAAGGACAGAGCAGAGTCTGAATTCTTGTTTTGCTTTGAAGGATTTGAAGCTGAAGTTGAGCGGCGCGGAGGGACGAGTGAACGCCCTGGAGGCGCAGCTGGCGCGCGTCGAGGGAGCGAAGCGCGACATTGAGTTCAAGCTGTCGAGCATCCACTCGAGCCTGCGCCGCACTATGGGCTTCCGGGCGGAGGGGGCGAGTCCCGGCGGGCGGCACCGCAGTGTGAGCCCGCAGCGCCGCTCCCGCCCCGCGTCCCCGACCAAGGGCTTCGACAACACGTACGCGACGACGACGGACGGCCGCGGCTCCCCGATCCCGACAGTCGGCACCCCGCGCGACCGCTCCCGCAGCCCCGGCCGCGCCCTCTCCCCGTCCCGCGCGGCCGACACGAGCGTCGCCGTGGCCGACATCGACCCCGAGGCCGTCAGGACGGCACTCAGGGAGTTCGTGCAGACGATGGCTGGTGCTGAACGAGAGAGGGTGAGCACAAAGATTTTACACCCCTTATGTGGGCAGAGGAAGTGAAACAAATGGAAGGGTCGCTTTTGCCATTGCAG
>JAAUYG010181214.1_pt1 | contig 11600 bp, 11 predicted proteins | sample 7278091 | NCBI WGS metagenome assembly JAAUYG01 (sample SAMN14350201, study PRJNA611818) | marine sediment metagenome | isolation source: surface marine sediment (0.6m) | place: French Polynesia: Moorea | collected 2018-08 | reverse complement strand
GAGACCCACCTGTATCAACTTGTCATTTCCATTTGGACAACCAAGGCTCTTTTGCACTGAAACTGTGCCCACCCTTCCAACTCCATGATGATTTTATCCCTAAAGTTTGATGCTTGATATGAAGTCCCAGGAGCCACAAAGCTGGCAGATCTATTTAACCAGGACCCTCTCTGTACTCATGGGCTGGAAATCCTGTCGCATAAATTGACTGGGTACACCAAGTTAAGTCCTCCTCTCTACACTAGCACAAACATGTAGATTTTAATCTGCAGTCCTGTATCCTGAATGTTATCCACCAGTTCCTTATTTGCCTGAAGCAGACGCATAAAATTATCCAGTGGGCACAGAGACAGACATCTGTTGTTTGCATCTTTTTCGCAGGCCATCTCCTTTGAATCGAAATGTGCCTTTTTGTCCAGAAGGAAACAGCCTCGTTCAAGCTGCAAGGGTATGATGTTGAGCAAGGGCTCACCGCATCCAGACCTTTATTGTGTGGCTTCTGGTCTTCCCTTGTGGTGGCAGAAGACAGAAAAGACAAGTGACATTGCTTGGAACTTTTAGTGAAGACAGTTCCTGAAGAATTCAGTCCTTCACAACCTATGTGCAAAGGGTTTGCCCTTGTCTTAAAGTTTGTGATGCCCACACCCTTGTGAGTCCTGAGGCGAAAGAGAGAAATTTCTTCACTCCAATGCAGTACCCTCATCGGATAGTTTTTTGAGACACACACATGGCACACAAAGATGATTTCACTCTCGTATTTGGAACCAGAACTTGTTCAATGAAGATCCACACAGGTCTCAAGAAAGAAAATGAACATCTTTGTTTCTTCCTTTTCTTTCCTTGTTTCTTTGTTAATGCACGCAACAGGCACATTAGGATGTGTGGCAAAAACTTAATGCCAGCAGTTTTCCCAGAAAAACGTTTCATGTCAAAGAATCGGACATCCCAGATAAGTTACTCTGTTGGAAATTGTGCAGTGTGTCTATTGTCTTTCTTCTATGTTCTCTTAAGTTGAGTGAGCTCGGAGGAAAGGCGCACAATCCCCACACAGGTGCCCAGGTTCCGTTTAATCTGAATATGGACAATCCAAACTCCCAGTTAATTCGAAGTCCTATGGAAATCACATGTAGATCTCTCATTAATCTGAATGCTTCATTCAATGCTTCATTCACAATTGGCCTTATATGAAGCACTTTTTTTCACTTGGTACGTTTTCGAATCAAGCGGGAGGCACCTGTATTTGAAGTACCTGAACTTGGGGTTTCACGTCCCGCAGTTTTTTGGACACCGACAGATCATTGGAGTTTCATTGAAGTGTATGGGACTTCGAACAATGTGGGTACCACTGTAAAATCTCACTGATATGCACTCCGAGAGGGCCACTTCCTGTATAAGTGGGTCCCGCCTAATTCGAACATGGATAATCCCAATCACAAGGTAATTCAAAGTCTTGTGGGAATCGCATGCAGATATCACATGTGACACCTGCTGAATTTGAAATTCACTTAATTCAAAGGATTTTTACTTTTTCTTTTTTCGAATTAAGCGGGAGGAACCTGTATTGAGCCACCCCTCCTCACCAGCCCTGTTCTACCTCAGACGCTGGATCAAAATGGAGTCAGGTCCAAACAGCGTTGGTGTCCAATCTCTGTGCGTGTAGGTGTGGAAAAGAATCTCAAGAGTGACGTTGCTATTCTGAATTCAAGACTCGTCTCCAAGAACTCTCCTTCCATCCTGAGAACGAAAACGAGACGGGACGCTGAAATCCCTCCCAACAAACAACAGCGGACAGTTCATTTCAACCAGAAACCCGTTCACTCCGACGTTTTTGCACTTTTCCAGCGTCTGCCCTCCAGCCATCCAATCAGCGCAGAGAGAATTGCAATGACATTACTGTGAGTACAGAAATGCTAAATTCCAGCCAGAGTGCCCAATTACCGAACACAAAACAGTGACTGCAGCTGAAAGCCCAGGCCTAAGTCCAGGTCCAGTTTGTATTCATCCAGAATTGTGGTCTCTGAAGTGAATGTCCTTTCAGCTTTTGTCGTCCAAGCGCTCAAGCCTGAATCCCAATCTGACAGATTTTAAACCCAAAGTACGACATCTAAACGCCAACAGATCTAAATACCAACCGCAAAAGGCATCCAGATTTCTATTCCAATGCCGGAATGGGACCCAGGCAGGATTTTGTCTTTCCAGGGAACGGAACTTGAACTTTTGGCCCTTGCAAGCCCGACTCCAGTTTTGACTCCGGGATATCCCACTCTGGATTGCTTCTCATAAAGATGCGGTGGACTTGTAGGGTTTCCTAGAAACTGGGGCCATCCTGACCCCCCCCCTCTTCCAAAAAACAGAGAAACTTTTTGCACTTTTGAGACACAATGTTTGTGTTCAAGTCAAGGAACGATGGATGGCAGAAAGGTGCGGGTCTTCACAACCAAACTTGTTCTATCCCGAGGTGTCATCTATTGCCTGACCTTTTGGCACCGACTTGCAATTTGTTGCATTTTGGGTTGGTACACAATTGGCATGTCATTGCTGACACGGCCAGTTACAGCGAGGCATTTGCGAAATTCTGTTTCTTTTGGCAGTGTCTCTTTTGTGGTTGGGTATTCTCCAGATCTTTTTTGCAAAAATTGCAGCCACGTGATACATGTAACCTCAGGTGTTTTTGATGGCACTGTTTCTGGCTCTTCCATGAAATGAACATTTCAGGAAAAAAACTTGTTTTTCAGTCGGAATCCAGGATCCCGAACGAAATGAGCGACATTTGTAAACAAGTTGGGCTGAAAAGTTCCACCATTTGCCCTGGTAGTCAGTAAGTCAGACCGTCTCAAACAAAAAACCACCATCAATCTGACACAAATTCAATGTGAATGCGTTTCAAGTGCTGTCTGAACACTCAAATGCCATCAATGAGAATTATTTTAGCGTTTGCATCTTGCGAGCACTTCCCCGTCCAGTGTGAACGGGGCCGTCCTGTGTGAACATAGCCGTATGCTCAAATCACATCAACCTAACTTGTGACCCTGTCTGAGTTTGTTGTCATCATAACACAGAAAGCGCGGATGGTAATCCCAAAATCGGCTTGAAGTGCTTTGAAGCATACACCAGAATGAATGAGTACCAGGGATATGAGCATGAACATATTTGAGCACTCAGTAGGCTACTCAGAAGTTTACATTTAAAGTATGAGTACTGACCTGGTCAAAGCGCACGATGACGGGGTATGAGTAGTACTTGAGTGTCAGTGAGATGAGTACTCAGTACTCAGAAGTATATACACATTTCAAGTATGAATGAGTACTGACCTGGTCCACGCGGACAATGACGGGGTATGAGTAGTACTTGAGTATCAGGGAGATGAGCATGAAGACAAACATGGACATCCCCACCAGGCACACCATGCCCCAGAAACACCTGCAAAGGCAAAAACATAAAAGATATGCTTCCAGCTTCCAGAAACAAAAAACAGCACAACAGACACTTTTATGCACAGGCTGTTTTTTTAATTTTTTGGTAAAGGAGAAATGCATGTGTGCAGAGGTTGGTTTTTTCCACCAGGCACACCATGCCCCAGAAATACCTGCAAAAGATAAACAGAAAATATGTCAAACTTGCTTCCAAAAAGACTAAAAGAGCACAAAAGGCACTTTTACAGGTCAGAACGTTGAGAACAGAGGTTGGCTGTATCAGGAACAACTGAAACAATCCAGACAATGCAGTTGCTCTCATCACATGTGGGACATAGTGACGAGTACGCTTACAGCATACCTCACCCTACGCACCTTAGTACCCTAAGGTAAATTTAGGCTGTACCCAAGATAAACACCACGTCAGCAGAACAGCTTCGCAGGAGCTACGCTGCCACTGCTGCTGACCTATAAAAACCCTTGCCACTGCTGGCTGACCAGAGTATGTTGCCACACACTCACCAAGCCTGACTGCCTAGCGCCCTTACAGAACTCGACAATAGAAGTTCTCTTCTGGCCTTTGTGAAACCCAGTTCTAAGGATCTCAAATAACTTGTTGCAGAAGTGACAAACGCATTCAGTGCAGAAGGCATATAGACATGTGTGTGTCAGAAACACCTGAAAAGCAGACACAAAGAGTCCCCCTTTCCTTCCAAGGGACCCATACCCAAGGGACTGGCATGAATTCACAAGGGACTTGTTGTCAGGGTTGTCCCATCCCTAGCTGGCTCCACATGTCTGCACTGATAAACTTCAAAGCGTATTTATCTCAGGAAGAGACCCGTGAGGACAAGAACACGATGGTCGTGTTTGTGTTGTCTCAGACGCAGCCAACAAATGGGCCTGAGTTCAACAGGCAATGGTTTTGCATAAACCCCAAGGTTATCGAACCCAAAGCTTTTTTGGAAGTGCTGGGTTGGTCAACCCAAAGTTTAAACTGCTGGGAAAAAACCCAGGTTTTCATGTGCCCATTTAGGAACCCAAACACTTCTGTTGGAACAAAGACCTTGAATTCCAGGTTTGTTGAAGCACACCCTCAGGTTATGAAGACCTGGGTTTTGTGCTGGGTTGAAAACCTCAACCCAGGTCCAAACTGTGGGTGTGTTCCCCAAACTGACTTCTCGGTCGTTGTTCTGAAAATAACATACATCGTGTTCCTCACTGGGTGATTTGCCAAATCAAGCGAAACGATTCAAGACAGTCTGGGACAGGTGGCTCCCGCTTTCTCCAAGACAATTGTGTAAAGGAATTGACTCTTTGATGCAGTGAGCATTTTAGGAAAAAAAAACCAAAAATGTTTCTAGATTGTCTCTCCCATAGTATCACACAGAGTTTTTTGCAGGATATATATGCCTGCGGGGCATCCGCAACTTTGTGTGGCTACTTGTTTTCCGTCAGCTAAGCTGCATGTTTGGTGGATCCAAGTGGACTGAAAGTTCAATAGTTAAGCCACAACAGCAATCAATGTACACACAGGAGCACAGACCTCAGCCAAAATCTGAATCACAAATCCCTGTCGTGTTTATTTTCTGGCCACGAATCTCGACAACCTGGTCCAATCAAATAAACTGCACTCGAAACGTTTATCGGTGTCCCAAAATTGAGAAAAGATTGCAAAATCCTGAATCCACACCCATTGGGGTTGAATTTCCGTGGAAGAGAATGTTTGTTTTCTTGCTAAAATCTGGATAAGCCCCTCCACCTCAAGTCCTCCCTAATTTTGGATCCACACTGATGTAGAAACTTCCCCGCCCCAAAGAAAGAAAGTCTGTTTAGATAACCCCTTCCGCCCCAAATTCTAGATCCACACTCACCAGAGAAGAATTCCCCGGGAAGACAGAAGATCTATTTTCTGGCCATCTGGGACACCCCAAATCTTAGATCTTTTTTTCTGGTATCTGGACAACCCCTGCATGCTTGTTCTGGATCCCACCATCTGGAACTTAATTTTCCCTGGAAGACAACATTTATCTCCATGCAAAAATTTGGTATGACTCCTCCACCAAAGTCCCCTCTTATTCTGGAGTGGAGTAGAATCCCCCTGGAAGAGAGCATATTTTCTGGCATCTAGACAACCCTCCTGCTCTCTTGTTCTGGATCCCCATTTAGTGGAGTAAATTCCTCTGAAAGAGAGTATTTATTTTCTGGCCGTCTGTAATTGAGTGATGCGGACAAACGAAACGTGATGTCATTGGCTGCAGCGCAAGCAATTACATCCATTTAGCAGCCTGGCCAATCAGAAGCACCCTCACGAGACAGGCCGTATGTGCAACGTTTTTGCGACATGAGATACAGTCCTGCCCGCTTTGTTGCCCGTAGGGCTATTTATAGCTGAAGACTTGTGGGAATGTTCTTCTTTTGCTTTGTCTCTTTTGTGGTTGGGTATTCGCCAGATTGTTTATGAACAATTGCAGGCACTTGGTGGTTTCAGGTGTTGGAGGAGTTGGGTTGGAATTTAGTGTCAGGAGCATATGAGGGAAAACAAAAATGTTTCAGATAAATTTGAGGGAATGAGTAGGAGGTGCCGCAAATTTGCAGTACCTCGCAGCCCTATGAGCATCCACAAGTTTGATGGGTGGCCTCTTGTTCCAATCTGTTGCCACCAGCTGTTTCTGTGGAATCGGGTAGTTTTGCAATTTTTGCAGGTTTTTTACTCTCACCTTGCCAATGTAAGGAGCCATTTGCTGTTTGACTTTGTACTGTACATCTGTCTGTCTGTCTGTCTGTGAGCCATTTGTTTTTGCAAAAAAAGGAAGAAAATTCACCCCAAAATGTTTTGATGAGAGATAGATGGATGGACCTTTGAAGCTTGTTTGAATTATGCGGGATTTAGAAAAAAGCGGATTTAAATTATGCGGTATCCATTGCATCACTTTTTGCAAAAAAAAAATGACCCAAATCACCTGAGATTCAAAGTGAGGAATCATACGATAAAAATGGTTTCACAGTCCAACAGCCAATCCACACTGGGAAAGCCTTCCAACCTAGAGGCAAACGGGATTGTCAACAAAGACCCAGAGAAAAATTCTGGAACAAACTTGTGATTCTTTCATGTCAAGATTTTACGGTATCTGTCAGCCAAACACTTAAAAAGGTCCTTGTCCCTTGTGCTGTTATTCCCAAGTTGAGAACAGAAAGCACGAAGCGTTAATTTGGCCTGTATTGTTCACATTGTGTGGACTTGAACTTGGACTGGACATACAGAAACACGTAAACACGTGACATGTGGGTTGTTCTGCAGGAATGAGTTACCTCCTGTGCGATTGCCTGGAGTGCCCCTTCTCTTGCTGTATATATTGCTATACTTGTGCACAGAGAGTCCTGTCTGAGGAGATGTCCTGTTCTGCTGGAATAATTAATCGTCTGAATATTGACATCCTGTTACCTTCTCCCTATGGGCTGCTTTCCTGTTGTGCTTTGGCATTGTTCCATGCAAAATACCCTGTGAGGAAGAGACTGTGTTGCAAGAACAAAGCAGCCTTTTTCAGATTGTTCCCTGCCCAACATCTCCCTCTTTCTGTCCTGGACTGGTGTGCCAAAGTTTTGTACAGAATCTCCTCTGTATGGATGCGAAACAGTGCAACCCTTTTTTGTCTGCAAGTATATACCCTCCTCTGGGTTGCTTCCGCCCCTTTTCCCTGCTGTGCTGCAATTGTGTACTACAGGTGGGTCCCGTTTAATCTGAATTTGGACAATCCGAATTCCTGGTTAATTCTTTTCTCCTACACATGCAGTCAACCGTCAAGTAGTTTGCCAGGGCTCAAATGAGGTTTTCAGTGGCTTTGATTAGTTGACTGCATGTGTAGAAGTTGGATCAGCTCCTGAGGCACCAATACGGAGAAAATTGTGTGTCTCTCCTGGGTTACACTTCACGCTCAATAAAAAATTCAGCTTATTTGAAGGAATTTTACTTGGTATCACTTTCTCCAATTAAGCGAGAGCACCTGTGTGTGTCAGGGACCACAGGTGTGTTTGTTTGATCTGAGTGACCTCCTGCAGATGGCTGGCAGTCCCTTCTCCTGCTGTGCTGCAGTTGTACACAGAATGTCCTGCATTGATCAAGACACCAAATGTTGCAGGAAGGAATGGCATGAGAGAACAAAAACTGAGCTTGTTTGTGGAAAAACACCCTCCTGAAATTTGGTGAGAAAATTCCCAATGGGCAACTAAAATAAGACAAGATTTTTTACCTACGTCGTACTTTTTGATGAAAAAAACTGAATGTATTTTCAGAAAGCAAGCAGAAGTAACACGTGTTTATTTTATGATGGGATAATTTCCGACTTTCTCATTGGTTGACAGGCTTTCGTTACAGCAGTTTCTTGCATTCTGAGTATTTTTCTTATTGGCAGGTGCATAAAAAAATGTTTCTTGCACCCAAATTTTATGTTTCTTGCACTGTTCCATTTGTTTGTTTACACTGCCTCATTTTCACATTGAGGCAGCTGTCAAAATGGAAGCAGCATCTGATGAAATTTCTTTTGACCTGCAATATGAGAGGTTTAAGACCACATCAGAGGCAGAGAGAAGAAAAATTTTGGAAGAAAGAAATAATGAGAAGACAAACCAAACCACCAAGAACATGGTCAAAATCCTCCAAGAGTATTTAATGGTGAAAAACCTTTCTGAACTGGATGAAATCACAGATGCTGATCTCCCACAAATTCTAAAAACATTCTACACTGAACTGCGGCAAAAGGATGGTTCAGTATACAAATTGGCAAGTCTGAAATGCATCAGAGCTGGATTGAACAGACATTTCAAGGAGACTCTCAGTATTGACATCATCAGTGATCCTTGCTTTACAAGATCGAATCAAATGTTCAAGGGTGTTGCAAAAGTTTGCAGGAAGAAAGGTGTGGCTTCAACACGCAGTTTCCCCATAATTCCAGATGAAGATATGGAAAAATTTGGAGAACATTTCTACCAAGACTTCAAGAATGGACCAGTCAATGCCAAAAAACTACAGCAAACTATCCTCTTCTGTCTAATATACTTCACATGCAGGTGCAGCTGAGAAAATCTTCATGAAATGACACCACAAACTTTCCACATTTTGACAGATGCAAATGGGAAGAAATTTGTCACTCAAAACATTGATGAACTTGACAAAAATCACCAGGCAGACTCCACTGAGATTGCAAACAAAGCCAAGATGTTTGAAACACCTGGTAAGTCCCTCAAAAATGTCTTTACAATCTCTAAAATTCATCTAGATCTGAATGCAGTGGGAACTGTTAAAATGGCAAACATCTCTCACTAAAATCAGTTTTTCCACAATTTCTCCTCAATTAATGAACCAAATTTGGAAATAGTCACATATTCTTGAATAACTCACAGAGACCTTCAATATTTTGTGTCACACATTACTCTTCTGAAGAAAAAATTTGCACAAATCAACCAAAATTTTGATCATGGAACCATGCCTAAAAAAATGTTTCTTGCACTGAGATCTGTCAACTGCAAATTTTTATCTGCCCTCTTTCTCATCAAATTTCCATACTTTTTCTGCAATTTCAGACCATGATGTCTGTCCAGTTGCCTACTTTGAGATGTACATGAGCAAAATCCACCAGGATTTTCCCAAATTGTGGCAATGACCAAAGAAAAATGTCACTCTGGAAGATGAGGTCTGGTACAACAAAATCCCAGTTGGTGTGAATACTCTTGGCAATGTGATGAAAGAACTGTCCATTGCTGCAAATCTCTCCCAGGTTTTCACCAACCATTCCATCAAAGCAACTTGTGTGACAAATCTTGATCAAGCAGGCTTTGAATCATGAAACATGACTGTTTCCAGTCATAAATCAGAGTCAACTGTCAAAACATATGCATGCCAGTGTCCAGAGAAGAACAAGGAAGAAATGTCCAATGCCTTGGCCAGCAAAATTCTTCCAAAGTCTGGGAGCAGTGAAGAAAACACATTCAACCCAAATGTCATGGATCTGGTTCCAGTGGATGAGCCTGATGGTGAAATCCTGGCAAAAATCCTGGAGGAAACAGAACATCAGCTTGCAACTGAATCAGCAAAGGTTCCTGAACCAAACCAACCTGCAGTCCCCCACAACTCAATGGTGATTCAGCAAAATAACCTGAAGCAAGTGGCTCTAAAATTCTCCATGCTCAACATGTACTTTCCAGGCAGCACCATGACCATAAACTATCACTTCCACAACTCATAAAGAACTGTGAAACAAGTGAAAGAAATGCTGTTAAAAACTGTACAGAAGACAAAGACTGTCACCTGATTTCATCAAGCAAAAGCATTGCTGTGATTTTCCTTGCAAGAACATTTTTGTGTTGCAAAAAAAGCATTGCTGTGATCTTTCAGTTTGTTGCCAAAGCAAAGCATTTCTGTGATCTTTCGTTGGACCATTTTTAGTGAGAAAAAAACAATCCAAAATCTTCATTCTTCATCATAAAATAAACCAAATCAAGCACCTCGTTTTGTGCAGCAAACTGATTTCTGATTCAGTGCACAGATGTGGTTCTTGTACCAGGCCTAACAGCCTGAACACTGAACAGAAATCAGTTTGCTGCACTCAACTCGGTGCATGATTTGCTGTTTGCCAAAAAGTGACTTTCTGGGGTTTCCCCCAGCCCATCCCCTTTTCTCTTGCTCTCCTGCTTTGGTGTGCTGTACCTGTGCACGAAATATCCTGAAGAAGAACATGTTCTGGTTTCAGGGAAAAGCACAGCCCACCCATTTTTCTGGTGCTTTCCCACTGCGTTACTGTTACCATGTACGGAAATGTAGTCACCCATGTATAACGCACACCTTTTTGACCAAATTTCAGCATCCTGTCTTGAGCACAAGTTTTGCCGATTGAAAAGTTGGGAGTGCCCTTCATGCGTGAGTGTGCGCTAAACATGGGTGATTACGGTAACAAAGATGAGTTCTTTGAAAGCCAGATCTGTGAAAACTTACCTGCCCTTTCTGGATCGAGCTTTGATGAGACTGGGCACACCATGCATGGAAGTGCGGTCTGCAAACTGCGTCACCGCTTCCCTGGCTCCTCTCCGAGGCATGTCTCCTGGGTATGCAACTTCCGGTTTAGTATGGTATCCCTTTTCCTCTGGGTACACTCTAAGTCAGTGGTATCCTGCTGTATCAGATTCTGCTCTGGATTAGGCAGATTCTGGGTATCCTTTCTCCTCTGTGTTTCTAAAATAGGCAGGCTGTTGTTGTACTGTTTGTTCCTTTTCCTTAGGGTACACTCCAAGTCAGTGGTATCCTTCTTTGTCAGATTCTGCTCTGGAGTAGGCAGACTCTGGTTGTACTGGGTGTGCCTTTCTGAGATATTCCTTTGGGTATAGAAGTCAGTGGTATGTCTTTTCTCCTGTTCTTGAGTACAGCAATCCTTAAGGTCTGGAGCACAGAAATGCTCCTTTTCAGACTTCAACTTCTCACAAATCTGAAAGTGCTCAAACACTTTTTGATAATCCTGCAAACTTTCGTTCTGATGGTTCCAGTTTTGAATCTGGTGTCTTAGGACCTTCTGGACCTTCCGGGAAATCTTATATTTCCGGTTAAACTTCCGGTTTTTGCATTCCCTGTTCCGGTTCTCGGTGATGAATGCGTGCGCACTTTGTCTGGTGCTCTGACCTTGTGGGAATAAACTCCTCATGCCTCCACCGGAACATGGATGACGTCACAGTTGTTTGACTGACGTCACAAAGGAAAGTTATGACTTCACAACAAATGAAATTTTGTCGCTCCTCATGTTCAATAATTTCCCTTCTCCCTCAGTGTTTTGTTGGCCAGCAACTTTTTGCAGAGACTGCACTGGCAAAAAACAGTTGACACAGCTTTCAAGTCATTGTTAGATGTTGCACAAATAAAATGTTCTTGATTTCTTCTTTTGTGCGGAACTATTTTTTTTGTTGACGCTGCACTCACATTACAGGACCGCGTCACTCCGCGAAGATAATTAAGCTCATTTCCTGCGCGTATTGATTTCCCAGCATTGCAATCTACATGGTCAGAATGAACGCTCAACACTTGACACAGGACACATATATCTCTCCCAATGAAGAGTTCCTCTTTCCACTTGCAGATATCCTCCAGTGCAATTACATGTAAACACCAGTCATCAGATTTCTTCTTCCATCTTCCATGTTTTCTTC
>JAAUYG010062680.1_pt1 | contig 11600 bp, 16 predicted proteins | sample 7278091 | NCBI WGS metagenome assembly JAAUYG01 (sample SAMN14350201, study PRJNA611818) | marine sediment metagenome | isolation source: surface marine sediment (0.6m) | place: French Polynesia: Moorea | collected 2018-08 | reverse complement strand
TCCAGCCGAAAGGAGACAGAATAGATGAGGTCTGCTGTAGCGTGAAGGGTGCAGAGAGTTGTCTGATGAGCGTGTGAGCGGTGAGGGAGTGAACCTGTCATTGCCAATAAACGAGTCAACGCAGTACGAAAAGCTTTGCTGTTCTCAATGGGGATCACGGTGCAGGCAGACTGGAGAGGACCCATCACTGGCAATGGAACGCGGGGTTCCTGCTAGGGAAGGTTCGGTGAGAGGGAGAGAGAGAGAGAGAGAGGAGACATACAGACAGCGAGACTGACCGGGACTGATTGAGGGTGTGCCCCCCCCCCCCGACGTCGGGACGAGAGGGAAGATAGAGGATTGCTGCCCCTGCGGTGCACCTGAAACACCGTTGTAGAATACTCAGGAGTAGGGGAAGCCGTGGAGCACTCCGTGAGAAGGAATGGGCTCGACTGAGGCAAGTCCAGAATATAACGGACCGCGGACCGGGAACGTGCAGCTGGAGACGGCGGGGCGACGAGCCAACCAGAAACTCCCTAGACAACAAGGCCCTAAGGCTTCGACGACGCACGACGACGACCCGGACGCACCAGCGTGATGCCACAGATGAATGCTGGCATCACTGGAAATATTGGTAGTAGTTGTGCATCTCTAGCTGTGGGCGATGCTGCTACTGCTGTTGTTGCCATGTTTCCAAGAGACGGTGGCTGAGCAGATGTCATGCCAAAGGACATGGCATCTACCATTACCACTGTACTCGCCTCTGTTGCCCCTTGGAATGAAGATTCCTGTTCTGGCCTTCCAATCTCACTTATTCCCGTTATCAGTTGCCGTGGTACCAGTTGCAGTCACTGTGCGCCAACTGGCCCAATGTGCCTTCAGCAGTGGTTTTGCTTGACCACCAAATAATCTTACCCTCCCCCCCTTCCCGTACTCCTAAGGAAAGATCCCAGGAAACTTTGTCAGCAGAACGGGAGCCAGAATTAAACCCCGACAGAATAACTGTCTAAGGATCGGGGCCGTGAGCCCCAACCCCTTGAACAGAGGAGGCATATGTGGGCGAGTCGACCGAGGACGGTCAGAGTCTTTAAAGAGGGAGGAGGAAAGAAGAGAGAAAATACTAGGCCATGTACTCCCCCCCCCCCCAGGTTTTCAATTTCTCCAAGTGTGGGATAGAATTGCCCAGTTGTGAAGGACTTGTCTTGGCGAGAGTGGAGGTAGCGTGTATGTCATGGAGAAAACTTCTATCTGGAGCTCAGGATAAAGATGTAAGGCCTAACCAGGAGCCATCCTGTCGGGAATGCCTGCAGTAGCTGACGCTCTGATACTTGTTGCTGTGCTGTGCACGTTAGGCCCTGCCCCACAGCCTTCCCTTGACCACAGACCTTTACCCCCGATGCCAGAAAGACTGAGGAAAAGTCTGTACTCCCAAGTAGAGAGGCAGGATAAAGATGTAAGGCCGGACTAGGAGTATCCTGTCGGGAATGCCTGCAGTAGCTGACTCTCTCTCCCCGATGCCGTGTGGGCGGCCCGATCTGAGATATCGGGGGCCCCAGAAGGACGATGACAAACCCAGAATTAACACCCGACGCAGACCCCAGACGTGGTGTAATAGTGCCTATTCCCGCAGCAGCAGCACATGCTATAGGAGGCTGGTGTGTGCTAAACAGGAGCGTGTAGGCTTGATGAGTAGCGGCCACGACTGGAAGAATTAGTCATGTATGGAGCACTAATTGAGTCTACAAGCTGATTTAGGTGGCCTATCTGGATTCGAAAGACGGACAGTTGTAAAAGACAAGGCAGAGATTCGCCAGGAGACTGCCCTGCTGGACCAGTTTTCATCTCGACGGCATGGTGTTTAGGGATGAGAGAGAATTTTAGCGTGTTTAGGGATGAGAGAGAATTTTAGGCGAAAATTACCCCCCGCAACTTAACCTACATCTAGTGTTCCTGGACTGAGACAATCAAGAATTTAAAATTCAAGAGAAGTGACAAGACTCACCCCCGATGGAGACTCTGCCGAGAAAAAGAGAAATGAATCTACAGGATTGCCTGTCTAAATTAACCAAATATGCACGAAGAATGAAGGAAGAGGCTGACAGCAAGTCTACGCCAGAATTATTAGGAGACTGTTGAATGTTTGAAAGTCGTGTGCATGCTGTACAGAGTGTTTGACAACTTATTCATTTTATTTAAATTCAACGTTAGCTAAGGATATTGAATTACACTGTTTACCAAGGAAAGCTTATGTACAAGAGATGTACGTTGGCCAGTTGGCCAGTTCAAGCAACTACCTATGTGTTTTATATATTATCGGGCTGGAGCTGAGTTTAAGGGTTTGTGGAATTGCCTTGCTACATAACGGCGCGGTGAAAGCTTTGGGACATGATGCAGTTAACCTAGTTTCCAGCCGTCTGCAAAACAATGGTGAAAGCGTGACCTTCTCGTGACCCGGCCAACTGGCTAGCAATGCCACATAGGGAAGCCCTGTAGCTAAAAATAGCCCCACAGCACTACCTGACATCAGGGGAGAACCCAACTTGCTGCCAGGCCGCTGCGGTGTGGCCCAACTAGCGGGCCCGGGCTATAGGGAAATATGTTAATGAGTTGGAAAACTTTTTGCAGCGAGTGCCACAAATCCGAGGTTTTTTAACTCGCTCTAACTTCTCTTCGGAGGGACGAAAATTATTCCTAACTGCATTGGAAGAACCAGAAGGAATGTGGCTCTCAGAAAATCGAAACAGGATTCACCCAACTGTTCGTAACTATCCAGGAGTCAGTTGTGAAGTCATTCAGGGAGACAAATGGCTTTGTCGTGACAATGGCCAGGTTACCCGCGGCAACGAACTGGTATAAAAAGGGCAGCGGGGTCACGGCAGAATCAAAACTTTGCTGACTGCTGAAAAGGACAGAAGTTTCCCGATTGACCGGAGTGAGTGAGAAACCTGCTGCTACGGCTGCCCGATAGTATTGCGAGCGAGTTAGCTGAGGCAAGCCGCTGTCCACTGACTACTATTCAAGAAATTGTGAAAGAATTGCCTGTTGACCCAACAACCCGTTGATACAGACCTGACGACGATGGTTGATCAGAACGCTAACAAGATCACCGTGCGGGTACAGGTAGAGCCAACCCCTGCTGCAGTCGAGACGACCCAGCCAGCCAGCCCCGCCCCGATAGCAGAGTCAGCAGAGGCGAGAACTCTGTCATCTAACACCCCCGACGGGGCCTGCCCTGATACTTGAGGGACTCAGTCCGATAGGGCCACCCCCGATGCCGACTGGACGGGACCCCCGATACCCCCGACGGCCATCAGTACCAGTGCAGAACAGACGGAGCCTGCCCTGATGGAGCTCGATCTCTTGGATCTGGATGATAGGATCCTCGACCTGATGCCCAGGGAAGAGGACGATATTGATGGGGCAAACCTAGACTTTGCTGCTGTACTCCTGGAAGACGATGGGGAGGAGACTGTCCAGCACATCTCAGAAACCTACAACCCCGAGGCAGAGACGGCCCCTGCTAGCCAGGATTACCCTGAACTGGAGCTGGGAGTGGGTGGCCTGGAGTTAAGGGACAGTGACTCCGACACAGAGGAACCCCCGACATGGAAGAGTGTCCCTACCAAGGCAGTTGACCCCGCCAAGACACCTGCACATGACCCAATCTTGACCCCCGATGATGCGGAAATGGACGAGAGGGGTGAACCCCTCCCTGCACAACCAGGACTGAGGATTGGCGAGCGACGCATCCAGATTGACGGTGTGGGCCACTTCTGACGGAAGACAGGCCAACCAATCAACCTCAGGGCTTACCCGTGGGTGGAACGGCCGCCTCTTCCCCCAGTGAGGGGAAAGCCACAGGTTTATACTGGACAAGATCGTCATGACCCGACGGGCCTGTATCCCCGCAGTACTCGCAGGGAGAGGCAGCACGCCCGAGACGCAGAACAGAGTGCCACCACCTGCTAAGACGTGGACGATCCCGCCTACAACCACGGGCATGCCCTAGAGCATCACAAGTATGTGGGAGAGACTCTAATCCGGCGTCAAGACCAGCCGTAGATGTGGGCTTCAGAGGCGGAGGCGGATCATCACTCCTTGGAGATGTGCGATATCAGCACCATGAAAGCCATCCATGCGAGCGGCCTGTTGCCTTGGACAAAAGGGGGTTTCAACCCCATCACGCCCAGTTATCTGACAGTGGCTGTGAACGAGGATAAGGATCTTCTTACCACCCAGGAGGCTCTGACACTCAGTGCTGCCTTCCCCTATGCGCGGGGTCGACGCCAGGAACCACTGAGTGAGAGGATCCTCACCAATGATCTGTACGGGATCCCCCTATACCAGCGTCAGTGGGACTCATCAGCCCAGGCCAAACAACCAGAGCCAGAGCGGCAGCGGCGGTCATCAAGGACACAGGAGTGGACCCGAAGTTCGTAACCGATCGGGTTGTCAGCAGGACCAACAAGCCCCGAATGTATGAGATGGCCCACCGACCAGTGAATGATCCTGGCCTGATACGCTATGTGTGCAGGGTGGATGACTGTCGGGCGTTTGGGACAGCCCGATTCTCCTTCACTACTGAAGAGGAGCTCGTCTGCCACTGGAACACGTTCCATGTGGCTGTGATGCCGCAGTTCACCTGCCAACACTCAGGGTGTAAAGCCGTCTTCTCCGCCAACCCTGGATCCTTGGATAGGTATCTGTCTCACATTGAACAGCGAAGGAAGGAGGAGGCCGACGCGGGGGTGCCACTTGCCCGATGCCACTCTTATGAGCCAAACGAGAGGGCGTTGGTTATCAAGTCCAACCCCTACTACAAATCCCCGAGCCCCCAGGATGAGGTACCTCAGCGATGTGTCATTGCTCCTCCGGTCTATCGCCACAGCCAAAACCCAGGTGACAACATAAGGAACATCCACTGGGCATACAGAAGAATATTCGAGAGGAAGATATGTCAGGCCCTAGAACGCCCAACCTCTGCTGATAGCCAGAAACGTCGGAGGTCTGACGCCAGCCTCAGCCGCCCCGATGAGTCCAGAAAGAGGCACAAGTCCAGCTCCAGTCGGGGAGGGTCCTGGCAGAGGAAGGACTCTGACAAAACGTTCACCTCGTCCCGGTCGACCCACCGCAACCCCAAGGCTGGATTGAGTTTCTGCCTAGGATCCAGCTGAAGATTAAATGCTGTCAGCAACCGGGGATAGGGAACAAGACAGCCAAGGCGTCCACATTCTCCAGCAAGGCCGGCTGCCACTGACGCCCGCTGACCTCGTCTAGTGGGCCCAGTGATGGCAGTAGTCGTCAGCCCAGAGTATCCAGCCAGGGGGAGGTCAGGGTAGCCGTGCCCAATGACGTCAATCCCCTTCGGGAGTGACCCATTGACCGACAACTGACCTGGAAGGAACTTATTCAGCTGCTCCTGACACAACCCACCAACTGACCTCGGGACCAGCCTACCTGGGACAACCTGTGTGTGGCCACTGATTTCGAGACAGGGCAGCTTAGGGGTGAAGTAGGGACCCCTGAGAACCCCCGATTCACGTACGAGGAGGCTGTGCATAACCGACGGGGTGGGAAGGGCATGACCCTGTACACTGGAGATAATATCGTGCCATCGGAGACTGACGAGTTGATCCAGATGTTGGGACCCAACCTCAAGAAGCTCCAGAGGGCGGTCGAGGAGTCTGAGCTACCCCTGCTGCCACAGGGAGTGCTGCCAGGGGGATGGGATGCCCTCGGATGACCCTGGACCCTTATGGATTGCCCCGCAGCTCAAGTACCACAGATCCCCAGTGCCCATGGCCACACCAGGGTGACAGTAGCCATCCTGGTCAGTTTTCCCCCAGAGCCCTTGTACTTCCCTAACTTGGCCCATATGGATCGTGCCATCCAGGTCTGGCACAAGGCCTCTCAGAGGAGGCCCCTGGAGATAGGTGACGAACTTCACACCGACGGGCGAGTAAAGGGGCCCAAAAGGACATACGAACGGCTCCTGCTGCCTGGCTACCATCATAGTGTTCCCGTCCAGGAGGCACTGACAGAGGCCAAGTGGCCCAACTTCCGGGATGGACAGTGGGACAACAGGGAGAATCCCCCAGCCCCTAAGGAAGATGTGCAGCCGGCGACCGAGATAGAGGTTCCCCCGATCATGGAGAAGACATCTGCTGTTGCGTAGGGATCCGTCACCAGCCAAAGGTGGCTTGCCTCGAGCATTAGCTCCATGGGAGCTAGCTCCAAAGGAATTCACACCAGCGGATCCCTCAGGATCACCACCCTGATGGTCGATGCCAAGAGCTCTGCTGACGAATTGGAGGAGATGAGTGTGCCTGTGTCATCTCCAAGACTCCCGATCTCCCGGGGCCTAGCAACTGGCTCTGTGACCCACGTGGTGACCAGCTCAGTCATTTACGTCTGCCAACTGGAGGATGACGCGGCTGCTTCTTCCCGTCGCGACTTGAAAGATGGGCCCTCGAAACAACAGCCATCTGGATCAGACCACCGAAAGTGGACCATCGGGGGACCAGTGAGGACGACCATGAAGGAACCCGACCCCGTACAGGCCAGGAGGCTATGGCAGGACCCCCTCGGTTGGGATGGACCCAGCCTGGAGCTGTGCCCAACTGGGATCCAGTGGAGACCGGCACATGGGAGGAGCTGGAAGGGTCCATCCAGCTGAGTGTTCGTGGAATTACGGAGGGTGCCATGGGCTATGCCCTTGCCATCCTGGACCAGACTCACACTGACATTGAGGAGAGGTTCAGATCTCAGACCCGAGCTATCCAAGCTGGCCGGCAGAAGAGTGACGAGTTTGGATGTCTCAATCAGGTCCGGTGTCTGTTGGGATGGATACGCCATCTATGGGAACGGAACATTGCCCTGCAACTACAGGTCCGGAACCTGACCGAGGAAAGGGAGGAAATGATCAGACGGCAGACTGAGGACCTTGAAAGGACGTTAGGCCTCCACAACCAGGTCACAGAGCTGAGACAGGAGCGGGATCGGCTGCAGCACCAACTGGACGACTTACAGGCAGAACCGCCAACTGTTGCCACACCTCCGTCCTCAACATCCAATGCGGTGAAGGAGATGGCCAAGTCCTGGAAAGTCCTGGCCGACCGGTTGAATGACGACGGCATACGGATCAGAAAAGAGAGGAAATGTCTAAACGACCAGGTGGAACAGCTGCAGGCCATCAATCAGCAACAGGCCAGCGACTTGGCATGGGCCAACTTCACCATTGATGTGTGTAGAGTGCAACTAGAAAAACTGAAACAGACCACCCGGCCCGTAAGCCCGATGCTTCAGCCTCCCGCTACACCATCAAGGGGTCAACTGCCTACGCACCAAGAGATGGGAGGCCACGTCTGACTCTCCTCCGTATCGGGCCCCTCCTCCGTGCTAACAGCCACGCCCGATGGACTGTCTGTACCGCCCAAACTAACCCCGATGCGGGATGCCACCCCTGGGCATAACGATGCTAGCACCCCGACGCTGCCTCGTTTCACACCCCAGCCTTCAGCCAGTCTCGCTGCTCCACCCCCGCCAGACCAAAAGGAGGACATGGACTCCGAGACCCAGGAAGGGCCAGAGTCCCAACAGTAAAGGCCACCATGGGGTCGAGGAGCAATCTCTCCTGTTGCTTCTTGCACACCCCTATTATTTATAAGGAGAACAGGGTTAAAGGAGCCACGCCAGCTGCCTAATGAAGGATCCTATCGCGGCTGGACCTTTTAGAGGGCTCAGGGTCCAGCTGTCAACCAGGCATGTTGGTCCTGCCGTGGGTTGACGACAAGCAATGTGAAGAGATCAGACCACCAGGAGAAGGATCGAGGATCACGCTTTATGACAACTTTGGACTTCGGTTCGTCCCACCAAGTAACACCACGTCGGGACAGTAGAAAGAGCTGCTGACAGCCACCCCGATATACCCCCACTCGACCTTCCATCCAGGCAGGGATTATGGTCGAAAGAGGGAGGAAATGAGAAGCCATGGATCAAAGAGGGAGGAAATGAGAAGCCATGGATCAAAGAGGGAGAAATTAGAAGTCACAGGCAAAAGAGGGAGGAACCCAGGGGTAACAGTCAAAAGAGGGAGGAAACCCCTGCCAACGACAGAAGGATCTCCAAGAAAGATGCAATGGATCACCACGGAGGATGAAACAGCTAAGGAAATATGGAGTCCACATCAGAGCGTGCCCGAAGTGATGCTGAAAGACAGAAGATACAAAGCGCAAGCCTTCACCCTGTATCGAAAACATGCCCAACAGTTGACTGTACACCAGACGGATCCTTGATTTTTGGTTGCTTATTCGCCTCCACGACCTGAGTTACCAACAGCTGGAATGATGGGACCCTTCCAAGCTGCTTCCAGAAGGACAGAAAAAGAAAGAAAATCATCCATTGTCATTGGTGTGACTGCATGAACGAAGTTGTGAAACTGATGTGGACAGCTGAACCATGTCACTGATTGGGAGAATGTAGAGGCAAACCCCCAGACACCCCTTACCCGCGAGGGACGCGGGCCTATCAACCAGTGGCCAAAGACACAGAAAAGACTTTCATTTTCGCCAAAGTCCAGTATTCATCCGGACCCCCCCCCCCCCAATGCGGTCCTAACGCCAAATATCGGACACCCCGCCATAGGCCCGATCATCCCAAATCCCCAGAGGAGCCGGATCCCCGAAGGAAGAGCCACAGGACGTAGGATTCCACAGAAGATGGACTTCGTGGGATTCAGGACTTCGCAGAAGATAGGACCTTCTACGCACTGGACAAGAATATTGTTCTGTGGTCTTCTCTCTGAGAACACAAACTTTGAGGATAATTCCGTAAAATGGACACCACTTGGCTTAAGGTTAGTAGTGTAGTTTTATATATGTTTTGTTTTATGGCTCTTTGTTGCAGAGACATTGCCCACTGAACTTTACAGAGCCCGATAATATGCAACTCTGTGATATATATGTGCTTTATTTTCTTGTGCAATGCCAGTTCAATGCAAAAGTCTATTGGCGCAGTAATGTAATGCTCAATGTAGCTTAGCTGGTAGGACACTGGCTGGAAGTTATCATTTTGTTCTGGTGTATGTAGTTGCGCTGGTTGCCGCGGGTCGGGTCGTCGCGCGTTACCGAGGAGTTTGGCCTGTAAGTGACAGTGATGAGGACATTTTTGGTTACAGTGTGCCCGACACACTTTCCACCATTGTTAGGCCCCGTAATGGTAGTGCCAAGGCACTAAGTTTTAGTTATTATTCCCCATTAAGGTAGGACCCTTTGTGTAATTTCTAGTATCCCCTTTTGCCGCGAGTGTCTGAACCGTAATTAAAAGGTGGCCATTCTTCGCGGTGATGTGACTGGGGCTCGGTTCAGTGGTGACTGCCTGCAGCTCATAGCACTTGAAGGATTACGGGTAAAACTTAAGGGATATATCTGTTTCAGGTGCTTTGTCAAAGTTACTGACCTCCCTTGTCCCACTGTACCTAGCTATAGGAAAATCGCACTTGCATGTGCGTACGTTTCGTATTGTTATTTATGATACACAAGTTTGGACCCAAGCAGTCTGAAGCTATGTTTGTTGTGGAGAAAGGTTGAACACAGACTTGTTTGAAACGGGCTTTTATTTAGAAAAAGCCGGTAGAAGCTGAATAATATGTTTACAAACGATACACAGTGAACTATAGTTTAGGTTATGACAACAGATAAAATTTGGTAACTCAACATACAAAGGTGTGGGCCACGAAAAACGACCACAATATAACTGGCGTACAGTTTAATAGACATATTAGGCTACACACATTGTAATACGACATCACGTCATATACAGGATACACATTGTAGGAAGCAGAATATGACGCAGTAGTCAACCTATTAAGGTACATGGCTTCGGAAATTACGATCGGATCATAATGTCCTACATGGAGACATCATAACGGATTACACAGCAATGGTGCCCTCAGCAGGGAGGAGGGAGGGTTTTCAAATAGACGTCTGGCCTCGTCAATAGCGGGAGCACGAGTGATGTGACCACGCTGGGAGGCCAGGGAGCGTGATGCCGGACGAAGCTGATTGGCTGAAGTTGTTACCCTTGATTCCTGGCGTGTGGGTCAAAGTGGGGGGAGGTTTGAGCCACTTTGACTCATACAGGGTATGGCAAACCTTGGTCTCATAAACCAAATTTCAAAATCCGAGATTGTCAATTTTTCTCTTGTTTTAGTAGTCAGCTAGTTGTTTTTCATTTATCCAAGTGGTGCTTTTACAGTTGTTTCACGTACATTCCAAGTTAACAGTAATGATGCTGTCCATAATCCTTACTGCCTCAGGTTTGCCAGTTGTGTGAAAACTTGTATGTTCACTCATTCAGTAAACAGTAATACACGCTCATTATTAATGTTCGTGTCAGTATTAATGTCGACTCACCCGGTTAGTCGTGGTAGTGATGTATGGTGCTAAAATGTATCGGGTGTTTGTGACCCCGAGGGTCATTGTGTGTGTGTGTGTGTACATGTATCTGCATATTGGTCACGCTCAGCAGGTATTAGTATTGCAAAACGTTTTCAAAGGTGGTCGCCAGTTAGATGTTAGGACAAGTTGAATTGTCAATCAGTTAGCGGTATACCAGTGGCTGCTCCCTACATTGTGTGATTGTGACAGAACGTAACACGGTCCCAGGAGTGACCTAAGGAAAGAGGGAGGGAATTTATGTAGTGTCACAGCCACTGTTATGTCTTTATCTTTGGTTTAGAGTAGCCATCGGGGATAGCCTGAGAGGTTAGAGATGTCGCGGGGGGTAGGCAGCTAGGCCCGTCCCGATATCCCTGCGGCGACACGTCAGGCCCAATCGGGTATACTAGCCAGACCCGATCACGTTTGGTACCCTGTAATCGGAATCGGGGGAGGTGTTTCCCCCGATCAATAGGTAGCATTAGGGTTAGGGTGTTGTTTGTAATCATTTCCGAAGGTATCCGATATAGGGGAGACTTAGTACAGAGTCCTGCAGCCCAACCCCGAGACGGTCGGGATTTATAAAATGAAGAGTTTGGTGGACTGGGACTAGTGCGCCAGTAAAATGGTAACTTAGTGAATTTACATCGTAGAAACGTCATGTTTAGTCTTATTTGAAAGATAATAACGTGTTCTGTTAGAATAAAGTAAGTTCGAGGCCCAGAGGTAGCTTTGAGATGTGCTATGTACCGGTAACGGAAATTGTGTAGGAATGGCCAGACCAAACAGGTGTTCAGGCCCCTGGACGAAATCAAACGTCGGGCCTCTTCTGATTGGCTAAGATTTAGGGCGCCCTAGTTTCCTTGGCAACCTGCAGACGGCAGGTGTCTTTAGTATAAATATAACGTAAACAATCAGATTAGCACAGCTAGAGTTACACTTAAGCAATCGAACTGAGAGACACACTATGAGTAACAGATGAACACAGAGAGCCAGACTTAGAGTCAAATTGAGCACCCGTGTAGCGATGCAACGTAGCAGGGGTGCAGGATTAGACGTCAGATTGATGTGTAGAAATTAGGTAGAGGGTGTGGCGACCACCTTATACCGCCAGGGTTAGATGAGCTGCTCCGGCTGAAAGGAGACAGCTAGCCGATGGACTGCTGAGACGTGACCTGAACTGTG